>Ga0209282_1001496_pt1 | contig 12900 bp, 7 predicted proteins | sample Mtrugardesep15_FD_187529 | JGI IMG/M metagenome (GOLD analysis project Ga0209282, IMG submission 187529) | Root nodule microbial communities of legume samples collected from California, USA - M. trunc garden sep15 (SPAdes) (version 2) | ecosystem: Host-associated > Plants > Roots > Nodule...
TAAGTATTTACATTTTATTTCCAAAACTGACGTGTTTCGGTTTCCTTTTGTACTTTCTAAATTGTTTAATTAACTTTGGTCTTAATTATGGTATACAGTGTAGCATTGACAACCTCTTGGAACGAACCGTAAAGCACATGATGTACTTAAGAATGGTAACAAGTCAGGCTGAGAAACTGAAACGATTTGCTGATCGTGAGGTAAGGCTCGTGATGTTTCTTATAACATATCTCAATTTGTTTTAGCTTAGAAAATCTATTCAAATGTTATCTTCTATAAGCTAGAATCTAAATTGATGTTAAGAATAAATGCATATCTCAATTGAGATGCTTCCATAAGCTAGAATCTAATATAATCTAACGACATGAGAAGGAATTAGCGAGAAAATGTATAAAACTTTGGTAGAACTGTTTCATTTATGTTTTAATTTGGATTTACAGGTACCTGAAAGGAAAAGGCAGAAAATAAATGGCAGCCATCCAGGAAGAAGCTGTGCATTTGACTTGGAAAGTGAACTATCATGGCCCGTAGTCATAGAAGATCTGGAATCCTCAGGGGACATGCTCATAGAGGTATGCAAATTTTCAAATTGAGATCCTCTTCAGTACTAGAGGGTCCGTTCGAGAAAAAGAAAGACTCGTGAAATGCCACATAGCATTTATGGCCGAACTCTGGATTGCTATGGCCCCCTTTTCCTGGGAACCGGAGGATTAACATAAAAAAAAAATTTATTTTAAAGATATTATTGTTACGTTCTACGAGTCTTTTTCTCGATAATACACCTCTTCAATACCGGAGACCATTCCAACTCCGAGCTTTTCTCCTTTACCACTTGGCTCTCATTTTTCTCTGTAACTAATCAAATACAAGAATTGCATTTGTTTAACTACTCAACATTTTTTTACAGATGGTATGCAATGATCATGGACTTTTCTTGGAGATTGCTCAAGTGATCCGAAGGCTGGACATTACCATCTTGAAAGGGATTTTGGAAAACCGTTCGAGTACCAGCTGGGCTTGTTTCATCGTTGAGGTAAAGAAAAACATGCTTAATTTTGGTACTTATTCTACATTTGATTACATCAAAGTCATTACTTACATAATTTTTTCTTTAACATGCACAGGTTCCAAGAGGTTTTCACAGGATGGATATCTTATGTCCTTTACTGCATCTTTTGCAGCTTCGAAGAAATCCTGTCTCATAGAAAGCTGACCCTTCAACCTTATATGAAGGAAATGTAGCTTGTCTACAGTTTTAAATGACAAGCTTTGTTTTGTATTGTAGAAGTTAAAATAATTGTGTGACTTATGACTAATAGTACAAATAATTGGGTTGATACCTATGAAGCATGAGTACGGTCACACACCGGACACGACATGGATACTGACACGTCGACACCACTAATAATTTAAGAAAACTATATAATTCAGTGTAATCATATGTGTCGGTGTCGTGTCGGTGTCAGACATGATCGAGACACGCCTAATTTGAGGAGTGTCTGTACTTCATAGGTTGATATACTATTTAGTGTTGTTGTAGCATTTGTTTTTTTGATTGCCTGAATATGTAAACAAGAATGCTACAGGAGTGTTAGTAACTGTGGAACCAAGACTGACTAGCTATGTAGACATATCTCGTGTAATATAATGAATTGCTTTTTGAAAGAAAGTGTGGTGAATGCTATTTAAAGAAAATAGAGTGCAAGATATATCAAATTACGTAGGTACATTACTCCTTGTTCATAAACATACTCCTTGTTCATAAATGATGGAATCTTCAACACAATGGCAAGATTTAGGTCCGTGTAAAGATTATTTGTTTTTAAGAACTTAACATTTAAAGGAAAGGGATAACTATTATTAGTAAAAAATATGAGGTAGAACAAATATTGTGATTTGTGTGTATTTGACGGCTTTGTTTGGGAGTTTGGAGAGGAGGGGAAGGAAGGGTTTGGGGAGGACAAAAATATAAGAGAAAATTGATAAATCTTTTACATTTTTTGAAAGAGTATTTTTTTAAGAGAGTATTTGTTGAAAGAGTCTTTTTTATGATTAATATATTTTTAATTTTAAGAATAATTTAACAACATATATTAAATTTGAAAAAAGTCATATAAACCCTCCCAAACTCCCCAAAACCCTCATCCAATACAATTTTTTAGTTCCCTCAAATGAGGAGGGTGACATTGAATTAGTGACATTGATCAACCCTCCTCCTAACGTCCTCTAGATGTCAATAAAAACGTTTTAAAAGACTTTTCTACTTCCATGCACTGTGAGAGCCTAGATTATCCAAATTTTGAGTACCATCACGAGATGTGACAATTCAGATTCAATCTTACCATCATAAGTATCACTAAGAGATTCTGACTTGTGTTGTTTCTGAGTTACTTTAGACTTTGTGGTATCCTTCGGAGGCAAGCATCATTCTAAGATAAAATGCATGTTCATATTCTTCTTGATAAAGTAAAACTGATCCACAAACTAAAGGTTTTGTGAATATATCAGCACATTGATTATCAATAACAATGAATTGCATATCTATAAGACTTTTCTGAACATAATCCCTTATAAAGTGGTGTTTTATCTCAATGTGCTTGACTCTTGAATGAAGAATTGGATTTTTAGATAGAAAGATGACAACAATATTATCACAGTAAACTGGGATACTGCTTTCACATATATGATAGTCTTCTAACTTGTGTTTCATCTAGAGTAGTTGTGTGCAACAACTTGCAGCTGAGATGTATTCTGCTTCTGCTGTGGATAGTGCAACAGTTTTTTGTCTCTTACTAGCCCACGATATCAAGTTTTCACCAAGGAATTGGCAATTTTCACTGGTTGATAATATTGAGATTTCTTATAAAGCAACCCAAGATTAGTTATTCTCTTTAGATACCTAAAGATTCTCTTAACAGTTGTTAAGTGAGATTATCTAGATTCTGACAGTAGTCTAGCACACAGACAGACAATTTCCTCTGTACAACTTTTGATCCACCTTGCTACTCGACTCTTCTTTGCTCATATTGTAGTTGGAATGCATTGGTGTAGTCATCAGTTTGCAATCCTCCAGCTTGAACTTTTTCAGAATCTCTTTGGTATACTTGGATTGGTGAATATATACTCCATCATTGCATGGGTTGATTTGAATACAAAGAAAGAACCTCAGTTCTCCCATCATACTCATTTCAAACTCAGTCTGCATATTCTTAGAGAATTCTTTGCAAAGAGCAGCATTTGTGGGGCCAAAAATGATATCATTCACATAAATTTAAACAATCATAATGTCTTTCTTTAGAGTCTTTCTGAATAAAGTAGTATCAACTTGTCCTCTCTTAAAGCCTTTTTCTAGTAAGAAATTACTTACGATCTGTTTGGAATAAGAGAAACAGGTGCGAGAGAAATAGCTGAGAGATGGGGGCATTTCTTCAGTTTGGAACAGTAGAGAGAATACAACCTTGTGGACCCCACACATTTTTAGCTTCTCTCCAAAGTGGAAAGAAAGAGCAGAGAAAATATATTTTCCACTTGTACCCTTTCAATATCAACAAAGGAAAACGATAATTGCTATGTTTTTCACTGAAAATAGTCACGATCATACTTTGCTAACAATCAATCCCACCACGGTCCTCAAGTCAGATTTGATGAACTTGCATCACACCGTGAAAAGAAAGATGCGGTGGAAAGTGTGGAAGTGGAACACTAGTGATGAGTCTTCCTTCAATTTGCAGTGGACAAAGGCAGATAACTTTTGTTGCATATACTATGAAATGCTAAATTGTTAATTATGAAAAAGAATAAGGCTATGGGTCTTTCGGTCATGGATTGAAAAGAAAAAATACAATAATCTAGTTACTTTTATCAAATACAGTAGAACACCTAAAAAAATTTAAATATTTTATAGACCAACAAAAAATTCAATTTTTTGCCATAGTAATCTTTTAAAAGGGTATTTATGTCATTTCAAAAATAAATACATTTCTCTCTCTCTCTCCTATTTCTCTTATCTTTCTCTTCAACCAAACTATACATCAAATCTACTATATTTCTCACATACTTCTCTCTTCTTATACTCTCTCTCACCTTATTCTCTCTTCTCACTTTCTCTTGTCAACCAAACACACCCTTAGTGTTTCATACCAAGATATGAGAGCTTGTTTTTGACCATATAGTGATTTCTTGAGTTTGAAAACATAATCTGGGTGTTTTGAGTCTTTAAACCCAGGAGGTTGTTTTATGATGTAAACATATCATAAAGTTATTTACTATATAAAGTTATTTACTATTTTTGAGTCTTCAAACTCAAGAGGTTGTTTTATGATGTAAACATAAAGTAATTTCTTGAGTTTAAAAACATAATCTGGGTGTTTTGAGTCTTCAAACCCAGGAGGTTGTTTTATGATGTAAACATATCATGAGGTTACTTACTATATAAAGTTATTTACTATTTTTGAGTCTTCAAACCCAAGAGGTTGTTTTATGATGTAAACATAAAGTGATTTCTTGAGTTTAAAAACATAATCTGGATTTTTTTTTTATACCGTAAATTGATTGGGCTTACCTTTTAAAATTACGCACTTTGATTTAATTTTAAAAAGTGACGATTATTATTTCTTATGCAACGTCAAGTTGTTTAAGAAAAATACACTCTCATTGTTCAAAATTTGGGTGTTACACCTGTAAATCAATGAAACAAAAAGAATGTTTAGCTAATCAACTAAATAAAATCATAAAGATATTAATAAATTCAAGAGTTAGAAATCAATAAACTATATCAAGTAACTTAAAACAATGAAAGGCTGGATAAGAATTAAAAAAATAAAGAAACATTGGTAAGCAAGAATGAACTATAATTTCAAGAAATATTTTAAGTTAACCTTTTTTATATGAGCTAAAGGGACAAACATATTACATAAAAAATAATAATAATGAAATCTAATTACACGCAATAATTATGAGCAAGTTATATTCTATGAGCTAAAGGTACAAACATGATATTTCAATATACTTTCAAATCATTTAACAATTTTTCTAATTACAATGAAGGAAATATTGGAACAAAATATTTATTAAAAATTATTTAATTGACGTGAACATATCATTTTTCACTATATAAAGTGATAAAACAATTTATATATGTTGCCTAATTTTTATTTTTTTTTAAAATCGCCAATTGATTGGCTCACCTTTTAAATTATCTTAGTCTAATTTTTTTTATGTGAGGATGACTATTTCTTCTGCAAAATGAGGTTGTTTATAAAATAAAATACATTCGCTCTATTAGAAATTTGGGTATTATAGTGTTACACAAATGAAATAAAACAACGAAAACAGTTTATTTAATCAAAAGTAAATGAAAGCATAAACATCTTATTAAATTCAAGAACTATAAATCAATAAACTACATCAAATAACTTGAAACTATGAAAGGCTGGATAAGAAATAGAAAAAAAAATGCAACGTTATTTTTTTGAACATAAAAATGCAACGTTATTAATACAAGGAATATTTTTATTCTGGCTATATTCTATGCGCTAAAGGGGAAAGCATGATACAACAATGTACTTTCAAAACATTTAGCAATTGTTCTAATTTTAATGAAGGAATTCTTGCAACATTATTAATTAAAAATTATTTAGTTGACGTAAACATATCACTAGTTTTTTACTATATAAAGTGATAAAGAAATTTATATTTGTTACACACAAAGGTGAATAATGGCCGAAATTTTCAAGTTCTTTTATACTATGGTCATTCTTGTTTCCCTATTTTTTGTTATAGCCAACGGTAGAAGAATAAGGACAGGTAAGCACATTCTCAATTTGTTGTTTATCTTATTCACAATATTTCACTCCATTTTTGTAGGTCTTTTTATTTTTGTTTTACATTACAGAACGACAATGTGTTTCTGACTACGATTGTTATCTAAGATATACCATTTTATGGAAATACAACAATGTCTGCATTAACGGTGTTTGTTACACCTTGTTAGGTAAAAATATTTATCTATTATATCGAAGATTTTAATTTTCTTTTCACATCTTAATGTTGTAGCTTTTATAACTTCTCTCTTATTTTCATATATGCTTCCAAACTTACAATTTCTTTGATAGCCTTGGAAATATCTCTAAGATATATTGTTTAGTAACTAATTATAAACAATTAACTTAACTAATATTAAGACGGGCCACCTAGCTCAAGAGAGAAAATGATGGTGCTTGGGTGATAATTTGTTTATCGCATAGCTAGTTTGTGAAGGGTAGGATAATATTAATTTTTTTCTAGTGAAAATTAAAGGATGATATTTGAATGCATTTTATTTTTTAAAACATGCATCATACAAAGACTTTTTCACATGCGAATGAAATGCCAATGACTATGCTTTAGCATGGAAACCTGAATCACTCTTACTAATCCCTAGATGTTGAGAAGTACTTATAAAGTTGGACAATCCTAACTAATCACCTGACAATAATACTCTATTGAGAGTGTGATGTGTTGAAGTTCATATAGAAGGGGTGATATTCTTCTTTGACTTATGATATCATCTAAGAGCAGCGATTAGCGTTGGTTGGTAACACTTAAATTGCTTATAGATACCGGCAAAAGTAAAGAACTAGCATTGGAGTACTTATGACATGGCAAGTGGGTGAAGTAAAACTTAGCTCACGGCAACTATAGAAGATACAGCGACTAATTCTACTTTGTATCAACTATTGTCCTTTTTATTATTTAAATATGGAAAATGTTAACGTGTCCCCGATACACTCTTTAAGGACTATAAGTAACAAATTTTTGTGAAAAAATGTGTAATTATTACATCGGAAATCAAAACATTTAACTTTTTAAAAAAAAATAGTTTCTTATTTTGGAATGCTTAAAGAGTGCCCCGGGGGAACTCGTTAACAAGACCCTTTAAATATTGAATCTAAAAGAGTGCAACGGTAATTACAAATAAAAAAAATATAAACATGTGGGGTCGAGTTTGAGTTCTTTATAAGCAATCACCATTGAAGTAAAAACTACTTAAATCAACTATAAATTCCTTAAGTGCTACTTGACAACTTTGCCCCACAAAAAGTAACTTAGTTCACCCACTTTAGTTCACCCCGATAAAGATGCTCTAAATATACTATTTTACTATTTTAAGTATGAGTACAGGTGTAGAAACATTACATTTGATATGCATCTTTTGTACAACTCTATGTATAACTTATACATTATGGTGTTTGGAATATATCTTTATGTGTGTGTTTTTACCCATTGCTTATGCCACTTTAAGTAACCAGGAACATAAAAGAAAAAACATTAGACATATTTATTTATATCGTTTTTGTTACATTTTTGAATGTTTAAATTTATTCTTATTTATTTGTTACATGTGTTATTTGTATTGAAGAATGATGCATTTTTGAAAAGAGAAAAGGTCCGCCCATAAAAGCTGAAAGAGGTTATTTTCTTTATATATAATATAGATTAGATGTTGTGCATCCTTAGGACACGATTGAACAGCAGCATCGAGGTGTTTGTTCATGAGAATAAAGTTGATAATTATTCTCTCACCTATGCTATGGTGTTCATGAAAGTTTGATGGATGGATTATTGTGTATGTTCAAATTATGTTGTAAGGATCTCATATTGTGATATCAGGGCTGGTTTTAATAATCTGGTCTGACTTAATTTTTTGGATCCTACAAAAATATTATGTAGGCTATTTTATCGATACATACATTCATTTCCCTATAAATTTGAGAAAATCTAAATCTAATGTTTTTAATTTTAATAATATTAAGATAGTTATACCACTTGTTTTTCAACTTTCAAGGAACAAGATTAATATTAGAGAAAGCAGGAATAGTTAACAGGGATTCACATTCAAGCCATAAGTGGTTTGAGACTCTAGAATGATCCATTCAATGGAATAAGTTACGACTCTTTTTTTCAACATGAACATAATTAACAATACCAATGTTAGCATAGAAAGCACTAATAAAAATTCCAAGGAGACTATTAAAAATGCATCCTTAGGTAGAAACACCCAAAGAGCCTCAAGATAGGCCATCAATGCTGCATTTTATCCAATAAACTTGAGGCATAATTCAATGTATATGTTTAATTAAAGCAGAAGAATGGTAAAACCGTTCTTAAGTATCATAAGTGGCAATCACATTGTGCATAAGCATCCTAATTAGCAGATATGTTTTTGGTTGGATATAAGGTTTCCAAATGGTTTTTTCCCACGATGGATTAGGAAGAAAAAAAGTATGAGCATGGAAAAAATAAGCAAATTTGAAAGCAAGAGAACCATAATTTGAATCATATCAAATAAAATCATCTAATTCAAGAGCAACAGATAGAGAAATGTCATAAATAAATGCGAATATATTAGAATACAAATGAACAAAGTCCTCAGACATTGTCCATGATTGATAAGTGATACATTACAAGTCATCAAATGAGAAATTGGCTCCAAGCTAGGACTATGAATTAAGTCACTAATCTTAGTACCAATTAATTTATCATTTCAAGAGGAGACAAGATTACCAATACCTATTTGCTAAATGTTGTAATCATCATTTTTTTTGAAGAAGCTAAACTAGTCAACCTAAATTGACACCGGAGAAAATCGAACATGAGATCCCAATGAAGAGCACTCCCAAATCCCAAGACAATACCACTAGGCCAATCCAAGTGAGTTGTTGTGATCATCATTAATAGGCAACATTTAAATCCACACCAAATTGACGAGGATATGACATGAAAAATAGGTTTCAAGTTTCTAAAGTATCCACTCTTCCAATAGGATATAACAAAGGAAAGCCTTGCAATCGATAGTCTACACAAAAATAAGTATAGTGTCCACCCAGTCATCATCAAATATACACAAGATAGCTAAAATACACGGCTCCAAAAGGAATATGCTACAAGGTACAAGCTATTTGTACCACACAAGAAAACCAAAGTGCTATTTCTGATCATGAAGGAAAACTCAAACAATAACACAAATCACATTCGCACACACCATAAAGATAACTAACATAACACACAAAACCATCGGACTCCCCTCATGAAGCTCCTTAGAACTAGCAAATACTAAAGTCAAGAGACCCAAAACTCTCTCCCACATACTCCACTAAGTTGGGTGTCTATCCTTAGCGGAAAAAACATCATCATCAAAGGGATACATCAATCACGACAACTCAGAGCCATCTTCCAAATCAAACTCCTTACTAGAAATCACATGCTCACCTAACTTTCAATAGTCAAAATGAGTATAATTACCTGGTATAATATGCGGATTGGGCAAGTGTACCAAATCATTTACCAAATAATAAAATAATAAGTAGAGTATCGTATGCACAAGGATTGTCGTTTTGTCCAAACAGTTTGCGTTACTTATTTTGAAGTTGACGATATAATAAGAGATAAAGGTTAAAGAGTTGCAATTTTTATCTGTTTGCAACAGAGCAAGTTTACCTGTTTTAGGTTGCAGAAAAGTAAGCAACGGCTAGGATTCTTCGAATCCGCTCTATTTATATTGTTGGATATTAAATAATAGTCATGTCACGTTTATTTATCTTAGGTGGACTATACAAGTGATGAGGTCGTTGGGACGTTACTAACCTAATAGGTTGGAAAGTGCATCCGCTGATCACACGGTGATCCTTACGTGTAGGGTCTATAAATCTCAGTTAATTAGGTCTATTCCTCCTAAGCTTGGTTACACTTGCTAATCACACGGTGATTCTTACGTGTGGGGTCTTACCTTTTGAGACCTGTTTTGATGTATCACTTGGTTATGTGTGTTGGTTGTGGCTGCTATCTAGAAAAAGGCAGTGGAAGAGGAATGTAAAATAAACATAGAAGAAAAGAGACCACTACACTAAAATTGCAGGCAAATTCAAATGTTGATTAGAATGAGAAGAAAGGTGGGGGAAAAAACAGATTTGGTAAAATGGCACATCATTGTCTTTGATTAACCTTGGCATGAACGAACCTATAATGGTGGTCCATATTAGCCTTGGCATGAAAGATGGCATTAAAGAAATACCTCAATCAGGAAATGATATATATTATTATGTTTGAATTCATATATTGATGTTAAATTAATCATTTTTCATAATGGTTTTAAGTTAGCTTTTAGTTTTAATCTTTGAAAAAAAATGAAAAAGGACCTTCATAATGATATGCAGTGATGCGACTTCATACAAATTCATAAAATCATCTCCAAACAGCAGAAAGCTTCTTACATTGCACAAAGTATATTACATAAACATTCATATCAAGAAATCACAAATATGATGAAAGAAGACCAATAACCCTCAGAAGAATAAAATTTGATCTCATCCATTTAAGGGTAGTATACTTTACAACCATAATTAAAACAATGTTAGATCCTAACCCTTATTGTTTTTGTTAGCATCCAAACTGAAACCCTTCTCATGTTCCCAGATCTCCAAGTTAGTCCCAAGCTACAGTCAAGAAATGAAGCCATAGAAAACGCAAGCATGCCGAAACAGAGGAAAGAAAGAGAAGAATGAACAAAACAGACCATCAAAGGTGATTTTGGACATATCTACATTTCATTAATGAAATGTCAGCTAGTCAGAAACCTTCTTGATGCTCGTGGGCGAATTACGTCAAACAGGCTTATCAGTCATCAACAGTGTATGCCACCAACCACAGGCAACATTTCTTGGTCGGCAACCGGAAATAGAAACTCGAGAAGGTATGTTTCTGTCAACAGAATCTCCCAAACCAAGCTGCCCAGGTAGACAATCATTAGAAATTGACTCTAATAATAATATTACTCATTGTAATAGTTACTTCAGGTAACGAGAATACCTGGCCATATTTGTTCCATCCCCAGGTGAAAAGGTGACCATCATCTTCAATATGAAAATGTGAAAGCATTATAGTAGGAATATATTGAGAAACTATATTATTAAAGAAAAGAAAATTTAATTATTCTAAAGACTTATGCAATGTAACTACTTTTTCTTATCCACAAATAATAGTTTTCATCAAACAAACTTAGGTTGTTTAGAAAATAACTAAATAAGTAAATACGAAATAATGTCCCCAAAATTGTATGGAGCTGTCTGAAAATGAGAGAAATTGAAAAAAATATAAAAACAAAATTGTGATCTTTGGTAGTGAACCTTTGAATAACAGTTAGAATTTCAACTGACACTTGGGACGGCTAACTTGACATTCATAATTGTTTAAAAACCAATTTGACTTTAAATACTGACTTCAGAAACTACTTTCATGATGGACGGATTAGTTTCACTGAAATTTTCATATTATTCCAAATTGATTTCAAGTACTGAACTGCAGAAACTAATTTACCATAGATGATTATTGTGTTCTAAACCAATTTGATAAGTACCAAACTTTAGAAAAAACAATTAGATTCTATGCTTTCAGCTTAAACATATCATCAAGGAGACATACCTGTTAGCAAAGCACTATGACGAGCCCCACAGGAAACTATGCTCGAAAGATTGTTCTCGAAAGTATCAAGCAGTTTAGGTGAAGTCTGAAAAGGGAAAAACCATTGTTACTTGGTTAACACATGAGAAAAAAGTTTAGAAAAAAAAACAACACGTGAGAACGAGAAATAATTTTCAGGTAATTTGGATCACAACTATAATATACATAATCAAGATTCTGGTGTTCCATTTTTAAGGTAATCTTTTAAGTTGATTTGGGATTCTGTTTTCTGAAGGGTTTAGGGATTCCTATCACTGATGCAGAGGGACTAACACTGTTAAATTAATTAGAACAGTTTAGTCACAGTATCTCCTTGTTATAATGTCAAAGTATCTCCTACTAACACTGTTAAATGTCCCGTAGCCCATTTAACAGTCTACATGATCACTTAAGGACAGTTTAGTCATGGATTTTGGTTCATAGCCTAAAAAACCCCTATCATGTTTAAAAAGTTGTAATTGCAATTGTGTATTCAACATTGTTTTAGACGAAACAAAATGATTCAGATAAATGAGAAAATTAAGTACTATTGGATGCACGATCATGTTTAAAGAAGATGTAGAAGTTGTTTGTTTAACAATGATTCAGATAAATGAGCAAATTAAACATACCTCAGTTTGATCATTACCAGTACCCAATTGTCCAAACTGATTCCCACCAAAAGCGTAAAGTTGACCATTTACAGTAACACACAATGTATGCCAAAGTCCAGCAGCAATTTGTTTCACTCTAGTTCCTAATAAAGAAGGAACTAGAGTTGGTCTTAGCTGATCAGCATTATTCCCTTGTCCACACTGGAAGAAAATTTCGTCAAAAAAGGTTACAGAAATGTCAGATAAGCCACTTGTATAAGTCACACAATCTTTGCCATTCCAGCAAATTTCATAAAGTAGAAGTAATCTGTGACACTAAACTAAAACCAACAAATGAGGCCAGGAAGAGGCAAGCTATTCACTCAAAATGGTATTAATTAGTATATTGGGAGGTTTGGATAAGAAGCATCAACAATTCCAAGGAGAGATCATGTGTACTTCCGACACATTGAGCATTGCCACACAAGTTGGAAATCATATGTGTTCCACCAATCTGAAAACAGTACCTTTAGGATTCAAAAAGACTTAAAAGAATCTCACATATATTTATCTACAAAGAATTATATTTATGTTTTTCTCTAGTCTTTCAGTATATTACAGATTTTGCTGTCTCAATGTAATATCATATTGTATGAACGAAATATTGGTGGTAACCTAATTAGACATCGTCTTTTTTTGGCTCTTTGATGACTAGCACTGCAAACATAGCTGGAAACTAACCTTTAGGAAGAGACGTCAAATATTACTGGTACATGGAGATTCTTGCAGGGGCTGTCATATTTGGGGCTCCACAGGAGTAGAAGAGACATGA
>Ga0209282_1001498_pt1 | contig 12894 bp, 5 predicted proteins | sample Mtrugardesep15_FD_187529 | JGI IMG/M metagenome (GOLD analysis project Ga0209282, IMG submission 187529) | Root nodule microbial communities of legume samples collected from California, USA - M. trunc garden sep15 (SPAdes) (version 2) | ecosystem: Host-associated > Plants > Roots > Nodule...
TTAAACTAATTTCCTGTAACATGTTGCAGGAACTTAAGGGCATGCTTAAAGATGAAAATATTTAAGAGAATATTGAACTGCTTCTATTTTTTTTCGAGATGCCGATGCTAGAAATTATTGTTATGTCTCTATTGATAGATATTTTTTCTAATATATAATCAATTTCTCTACTATTCAGTTCTAACATCTACCCCTCAATAAAAAGTTTCTAACATCTAACAAACTACTTAACATTTTGGTTATTGTGTGTTAATTGCATACGGTTGCTGAGTTTGGCGAACATTGATTTATGGCCCAACATTTTTTGCTCTCATTTTTCTTTTATTATACAAATAAAATACTTTTTGTTTGACGAAAAATTAAAAACTTAAATACACTTTTAGGCTCCTTATTATTACCTATTCACAATTTTAATCTCTATATCTATTTTTGGAATTTAAGTCCTCATATTTGTAAAATTATGCAATTTTGGTTTACCATAGATACCATTTTACCATACAATATTTAATAAAAATGACGATGTAGCAATGGAGGAATGACGTGTACAATATACGTTCAGCTGAGATGTTCATTGTGTTAACATGGCGAGTACATGTGGCACTAACTTCAAGTCGAAGATGTGAATCAATGCTTATGTCATGCACTTTTTTTTTAAGAAGTTAAACTAACCCATCTAAATTGGCATCAGAAAGTATCGAAGATGAATCATTGAGATTTGGATGAATGCTTATGTTGTGTATTTATACAAAAACCAAACATATAGAACAACGCATTTTGATTCTAACATGAAAAATATGACTTCAAAATTATGTTATTATCAAATACTAGTTAATTATTTTCATAAAATATTCATAATGTTTGTTAAATAACTCTTTGTCTACAGTTACCATACCTTTGGCATCAAAAGGTAGACAATCTATTTTTGTTAACACTACCACGCTTTCTCAACTTTTCTTTATTTTCCCTATTATTTTTCTTTCTATTTTTAGTATAACTGAAAATTTGATCAGAACAAAAAGACAAATTTTCATAGTTGTATGAATAAAAACAAAGCAACAAAGGTTTCATACATTATACATTCCAGAAAATAAAGAATACTGTGATATACAACAATGAATCAAAATTCAAAAGAAATATCTATTTTGAGTAACTATATAGGTCTGAAAAAACTTCCAATAACCTAAAAGTTTATTTATACAAAACAAAATTATTCATTTCAATTTAATTTAATCACATCATCAATCTTTAAATACACTTTACCTTGTAGATTCATCATGGCCTATACCTTATAAAATCTGCATGGCATCCACATTGAACTGAATGACACTAATACTGACAAGTTTTTCTAAATTCCCCTGACCTTGACAGAACTGATTCTGTTTGTCTCTTTAACAGTTTGAGTCTTATTCTTGTCAGTTTTTGAAGAAATCCTTGCTATTTGATCTTTTCCGGGCACGGTTCGACCAACACTGGAAGATGCAGATCTTTCAGCGATTCTCCTCTGTCGTTCCATCGCCTTTTCTTCCAATTGCTTCCTAATTTCATCTTCCTGTTAAACAGCACACATAAATAATCATTAAACAGAAGCTAGATTAATGAATGTTATAAAAGGGCAACCCGGTGCACTGAAGCTCCCGCATTCGCAGGGTCCGGAAAGGGGTCCCACCATTTGGTGTATTGTACGCAGCCTTACCCTGTTTTTACACAAGAGGCTGTTTCCAGGACATGAATCGTGAATTTTTTACACAAGATTAATGAATGTTATGACAAAAAAAAAAACTTTTAAGTGTTCAAACCATAATAAAAAATTCACGATACCTTTTCCCTTTGGCTCTTTTGAACCATAGGCTTTCTTGGGAGAGATGGCTTTCTGTTTCTAGAAATCGGTTCAGGCGTGCTCTTTGACAAACGCGAGACTTTGCTTTTGATCGCGTTGGGTTTCTTTGGACTATCAGAAAGATTGTTGTTATTGACATTAACATGTGAATCATCAATAGAAGCTCTTCTATCAGGTTCTGTGTAAGAAAAGTCAATTTCATAGTCCATGGTCCTTGAGGCTTCAACAGAATCCAATCCCGAATCGCGTTGTAGAACCATACAGAGGTCATTTGGCTCCTCTATCTTTGATAGTGCATTCTTTTCTTTTGTGTTGGTTTCTACCTTTTTGGAAGATGTTAGATCTTCAGCCATACTGATATCCGTCTTCCATTGCGAATCAGAAAGATTATTGTCCACCAACTGACCTTGTATCATGAAGGAATCATCAATGATAGTTCTACCACTTCTTTTTTCACTCACTGATGATAAAGTTCCATCACCATCAAACACTATAGGCACAATTGGGGAATCATGGCTTCTCATACTTTCCAAATTATTATCAACAATAAACCAATCTTCTGATCCTCTTTCCTTGGTTTGTGATGAATCAGCAGCATAAGTATTTAACGGATCATCAAATTCAATTTTTGGTTCTCTTGATATGTTTGCTAACATCATATCTTCACCAAATTTTTCCCTGATCTTTGTAACTGGGACACAGTTGTCTACATATTCATCGAGCTTCGATCCTCCTTCATTTCCTCCGTCTCTTTGAGTAACAATAAACGAGTCATTCGCAACTTCACGATTCTTTGGAACTTCATTGAAATCCATGTTTGGAGCAGAACTAGCAGCGTATGACATTCTTCCTTCAGAGTTGGCCAACACAAAATGTTCATCCTGAACATTGATTGATTGAATCTGTTCTGATCCATCAATTCCAGTCTCCGCCGCATCTATCTTCAAAAGGCTCTGGAATGCATTCCAGTTCTCATTTTTGTTCCCACCATCAGATGCATCTTCCTCAGCAGCATCATTTGATTTATTGTGTTTGGTAACTGACTTTTTTCGATTAGCACGTTTTTCACCTTTATGAACCTTTTGCAATGATTCAAGTGCATCACCAACCTTCTGTTTGATGGTTTCTTCATCGAAGATAGCATCGTCTTCTAAAGAAGACTCATCAGATACTCCACTCTCATTTCCATTTCTCCTTTTTGGAGTGATGTAGTTGATATTACGTATCACAACTGTTCCAGATGATTTCCTTCTGTTTTTTTTCCTCTTATCATCCTTCAAAGAATTGTTTGAGTCTTTCTGTTTATCTGAATCAGATTCACTCCCCGAATCAGGATCACTGGAATCTGTTTGCTGCTCTTCATATTCTTCTGATCCTTTCTTATGATGAGATTTCTCTTTTTTGGTTGCTCGTGGTTTTTGATTCACTCCCATGTTAGAAGACCAATGCATATTATTTTGATGGTAAGGTGGATATCCTTGGTATGAAGGCATTTGCTGACTAGGATTTTGAAGATTATACATATACGGCGGTACATTGTAAGGCCATGGCATATGCATTGGCATATGAACATTCGCCATGTGTGATAAGTTCACATCTGCACATAACATTCATCGAGATTAAATAACCATCGTGTGCAATCTATAAAAAAATCAGAGATTTGACTTGGATGCTCAAAAGTTTCTATATTTCTCAGACTTCATAATAAAATTAAGGTAAACGAAAAGGAAACATGAATAGAAGAATACCTTCTTTTTTGTTTTCTACAAATGCATTTTCGTCGCCAGAAGGAATACTGTCTGTAGAGCTATTATTCTTGTTGTTCTGGTCATGGGCGGTTATGTCATTCGCCAGTATAATTCCTGATGATCCAGAAAATGAGAGTGCTGGTGGTAAGTTTGATTGCATTGCAGCTACTTCTTGAACCCAAAGATCATCTGCATGCTTTTTCTTCCATAAATCCTTGAAATTAATGCAAGCTTCCCTACATACATTGAATATAAAGGCTCAGAATTAGTTTTGAAACTCGACCGAAGGTTTCATCTAAATGAGGCCAGTTCCACCAATCAACATCGATTGAATTCAAGTTTTTTGAATGATGTATCTCATTGTATGAAAACAGTTATATTTTATAGAAATTTCACCCTAATCTAATAAGCACACATGCATGGCATAGTTCATTAAAATGCACCGTGTGCAGGATGACGTTCAGATTTTAAACGATACTGAAAATTCGCACGAAAAGGTTCTCAATTATCCTTAGATTCGCAAGGAATGAGAGAACTAACATCAAAAGTGGGTTGAACCTCCAATCCCCTTAGATAAGTGAAATTTCACAATCTACAAAGTAGGATCAATTGTCAAGATAATTTTTATGTCTGAAAAGAAAGGGAAAAGTTTTTGAAGAAAAATAGTATTTTCTAGAAACTGTCAAGTACAACATAAGCATATAAGAATGAGATATCTTTTAACATAAAAAACATAATTTGTTGATTAAATAAATTTGCCATATTTAGTAAGAATTGAGGATATTTTCCAATTTACAGTATCCATGTAAGAACTTGTAGGTTGTATCTTTCCAGTTCATACCTTAAACGTGATGCTCCAAATGCATTTGCAAAATATACAAGATCATCAATGTTGTCAATATCAAATCCAGCAACAAGACTACGTGTATAGGCCATTGCCTGCTCTTTTCGAAGTAGTGCTATCCGAGACTCCAAAAGACGTTGCAGCGAAATCCTTAACATTATAACAATTGAATTTGTTAGCAACAGTTTCTAATGAACTAGCCAAACAAAGGGAGATTAGATTTCATCAACAGAAACTATTAAAGGTGTTAGAAAGTTACTTTGAGTTTTCCTCTTCTTTAGTGTCAACTCCTTCAAGTACATCATTTAACTGAAACAAACACAAAACATGAATTAATACAAAAATCAATAGAAATCATTAGCATTTCTGTCATATTTTAAGAACTAATTTACCTTTGCAGAATCACTTAACCTCCTTGTGTTTCCATTTGTGTGTGGCAAGTTTCCTGATACACAATGGAAAATTTAGCAAAAAACTAGTTTCACTTAGACATATCATGATTAGGTGACGGAATTAAACTCTATACATGACATAGATTCATTGATTTATAGGCAAAAAGAATTAACAAGTGTTGTTTCTAGGAATTTAATTATAGCGCCTAAACCTAATCAATTGATACAGAAACATTAACAAAACATGAATTAAGTTGCAGTTCCAAACCATACCTTCATCCGGGATTGCAACTGACATCGACAACGCATTTGCTTCAAATTGACATTCAATCTGCTGGATTTCTTTTTCAAGGCTAACAAACCTCTCTAGAACTGCAGGTGTGCTCACAAACCGCACAAATCTATCAAAAAAACAAAATCAGCTACACAATTAGTTTAACCCAAAAACACATTTTTTGCATATTAAGTAGTAGTAAATCCATAAAACAACTTAAATAAGTCAATCATATAATTGAAACAATGGTTCTTCAAATTTGATTGAAATCAAAAAACGTAAGAAGAATCATTAATAAACCAAAACATAAAAACATAAAAAGTCAAAATTGCTGAGAATCACCTCTCAAAGGTGGATTTGGAGAACCAGAAAGCAGTGTTGGATGGAGGCAATAGCCTAATAGAGTAACCACCTTTAGAGATCTCATCTTTAACAAATTTGAGATGAGAAATGAAAGGTTCAAATAACCCAGAAGCTATTTTCTCACGAACAGCTCCATTAAACACCAAAAGCTCAAATCTGCAAAATTTATGATTCAAAAACAAAACAACCCAATAAGTAAATTGTGAAAAAGCACAAATTTTTAAGAAGAAAACAATGAAATAAAAGAATATAACAAAATGGGTTGTGAGAAAAAACCTTGTTCTAGTTGGTGTGAGTTGAAACAGAGCATAATCAAGAATGGTCTTGGAATCCATTTGATGAACAACAACGTTGGTGACAATGTTTGTTTAACAACGTTTTGTTTGAGTGATGTGTAGTGATAGTGGAAGATGATCAAGTGAGAGAGAGAGAGAGAGAGAGAGAGACAAAGACAGCAAGAATATGAAGAATCGCACATGGAGTGTGAACTGGGCAATTCTTTTATTGTTTCAACGCTATTGCCACATGCAATGCATCCCTATTTTACTACTAGTAACAGATTTTTGCATCATGTGAATATTTGTTTTTTCCTTAGGTTTCTTTTAATAGAAATAAAGACTCATCTAATCTAAGTCAGCAATGAATTGGTTTAAGTGGTATATGATTTGAGAGGAGAATACATTTTGTTTGCTGCACATATTCTCTTACGGAGATTAATCATCTTTAAGCGGTTGTGGAAAACTTCATATCAATATCATGATATAAAAAAACAAAAAAAAAAACTCTATCTAAGTAAAATTTTGAATATTGATTTCTATGGTCTAAGAAACTACTAGAATTTGGGTTTAATCTAATTTAATCGTATAAAATCAACTTACAAGATAATGATTGGCCTTCCTTATAAGGATGTGTTCAAATCATCTCTTATTCAATGTGGAGGTCTTTAACACCTCTTGCACCTGATTATTTGGAATGCGACCCCGATGTGCTAGTAGCGGAAAACATGATAGCAAGTGGTCCAACAAATCTTGATGGTGTCTTATGATACCATATTGGAAATTGAATTAGATCTAACTCTACTACAAAATCAATTTGTAAGATGATCGCTTCAACTTATAAAGTTATGTTCAACTATTTTTTATTTAATGTGAGACGGTCAAGCTAACTAATACTCTGTGACACTAGTTAAAAAACAAACAAAAAAATATTGATGGCCATTTATGACATTGTACGTGAAAATATACACACAAGATAAGTACACCACCTTATTTGAGATTAGATACTTTGATGTTCGAACATCATTTTTCGGAAAAAGAGAGAAATGTTGAGGGTACTAACCTCTTTTTTTTTGTTCTAGTATATTTATGACGGCAGGTGGAAAAAAAATGTAAAGTGTGTGATTATAGGTTTTTTTCTCTCATGACTTTGTTAGCTTTTTATTAATCAATCTATGAACCATATATGTCCACAAGTATGTTTCCAAAACATTATCATTTGATAGAAGACATTTGGAAGCTCTATCAGTTTATTGGTTGGTCATCTTGCAAAAGAGGATCATTAATTAATGAAAAATACTATTTGAAAAGAACGTCTTCATCATTTTATCTTAAAACAGTATACACTACTTGATAACTTGAAAAGGATAGGAAGTTGTTTGTCCTTGTAATTGCTCAATTAGCCTTAATTTTCCTATTTTCCTTTATAAATATTGTCACGGTCAATTATAATTTTTATATATTCCCCTCTAAAAAAATATGACTTTCTCAATTTATTAACTTATTGTTTTTTTTTTACAAGATATTAACTAATTGATGTTAAGAATACTAAATATAAAAAATAATAATAAATGTTGAACTAAAACATCATTCATTAATATCTTGGTATATGTCAATGATTGTATCATTGAGTTCTTATTTCTTAATTTCTCCAACTAATTAAGGGTATATTTAGAGGAAAACAATTAATTAGATATTAAAATTTTAGTTTTGAAAAATAGCTTTGTATACCATCAGTTTAGAGCTAAAAATAATAATTATAATGGTATCCAAAATTGATACGAAGACAATTAAAGGTTCGATGAGTTTTCTCCCAATTGATGGGAGATTAAGTGAACGCTATAAAATGCGAGTTAGGGTTAGTCGATTTTTTCTCAAGTCTAGTATGTGAGTCTTCAAGACGTATAGCTTACTCAAAATTGAATAGAACGAGGCAATGAAGCATCAAACTCACGCTCACTATTTATAGCGCCGCTTACAGGAAATTAAGGTTGCACACTAGGGGCCCTGTTAGAGGATCATGCCATGAAGTGGGAAGTTGACAGTCGAACATGGGGTGTCATGAACCCCCTCAACGAGGGAAAACCAACACATGCACACAAATAGTCGAGCAAGGTTAGACATTGTAGGTCATGTCGTTTCAACCAATAGGAATCATTTGCCCTGTAAATGCCTAATATGTACAATGTATTAAACAAATAGTCAATTAAACGCAGACCATTTTCCCTATTTTATACCTACATCATTTTACATTTATCTTTATTCGCATGCATTTCGTAGTCTAGAAGGAAAACTCCAAAAACATATGTACTTAAATCTCTATTAAAAAACACATATTGATCGATATGGTTCCTTCTTCAACGTAAAATGTTTGAAGAAAATGAATCACGAAACACATGATTGATTGATATGGTTCCTTCTTCGACGTAAAACGTTTGAAGAAAATGAATCACTAAAGAAGATCAATTATGTAATCTATTTGATTAAAATTTACATATGAATTATTTTTATTATAGTTTAAAAACATAGATAATTTGATATGACTCCACGACATATTAAAAAAGTGTAGAGTGGCCGTTGTATAAGATTATTAAATTAGCTTTAATAATAAAAATAAGGGTTAAATATGTTTTTGGTCCCTATAAAATTGCGATCTTCTAAGTTTAGTCTTTACTTAATTTTAATAGCTTTTTTAATCCCTACAAAAAAAAAAGTTACTTATAATTTTAGTCCCTGCTAAAACAAATTTTGTTTAATTATCCTTAAATTCTTAAATTTTTTAACGATTCTTTTTATACAAGTTTAGAACACTATGAAAAGTTCATTTACTAAAATCTAGAATTTTTTAACATGAAATAAATTAAATATGAATTTTTTAAAACGACAAAAGTTTAAGATATAAGTAACAAAAATATGGACGTAGAAATCAAATTTTTACGATATTTTTTTCAGCGGAACTTTTAATAACGTTCTTAACATGCCTATAAAAAATTGTTGAAAAACTTAAGAGTTTAAACATAAATTAAACAAATTTAGATTGAGTAAGGACTAATATTGAGTGCAGAAAATTTTTGTAGGGAATAAAAAAACTATTAAAATTAAATAAAAACTAATCTTAGAAGATCGCAATTTTATAAGGATAAAAAATATATTTAATCTTTATAAAAAAGAAAAAGATTTCTATTGGCTGAATTATAGAAAACAGAGGTAGATCTGAAGCCAACTATGAAACAGATGTATAGCTCACTTTATTAGCTGGAAAAGGAAATGTTGAGCATGTGTGGGGTTTTATGACTATGAGTTGTGCAATTGAAAATGAACACCTTCTAAAACAAGACGACAAAATTTCTTCTACAAGTTGATCATTTAATCATCATAGTAAGTATAGTACCCAATCAAATATTTGCTTGAAGACCCACTTTCAACAGATGTTGAAACGGGCAAATCCATCTTTTTTTATCAGTAAATAAATCTATCTATATATTAAGATGTCCTTTGATTTTTATTTTTTTTACTAAATCACACTTATATTCAAATGAATTGAATAATATCTTAATAGATTATCAAATTCTTCTTCAAGAGATTTAATACCACAACATTTTCAGAGTTGTATTTGAACTACGTGTTTTAGTTAAACTAAAAAAAACTACTTATCATCTCATTCAAGTATTCATGGATAAAATATCTTTGAATTTGATTCAACATATATGTTTCTTTTTTAACAAAAAATGTTTGGAGTTCAATTAATAAAACCAAGAGAAGATATAAAATTGGTTTGATGGTTAAAACAAAGAGTTAAGAAGCGAGTTATAATGAGTTTGACGATTTGATTACCACTTACAACATATTGAGTGTAACATCAAATACATAAATATATTTAGTTTATTTGTAGCTTTCTTATTTTCACGGCAACCCTACCTGAGGACCGACAAATCCAAACAACCACTTATAATCTATTTGTTTCCACGTTTATTATTCACATCCAAGTATTTGCTACATTTTAAAGCTTCATATTTTTTTGCTAACAAGATAAATATATGTTATATTAATACTTCTCCTGTATATTGTTTGATCAAAACATATCTTCAAATATTTTTAAACTCACTAAGTAAGTATGCACGTTTCAAAATCGTGTTTTTAGTATAAGTTATCAGATTCCGCCGATGATAGTTATCATCATTCTCCAACAATTATCCTTCTCAAACCACCACCACTTTATGACAACTATTCTATGGGAAGTAGGAATTTATATATGAACATAGTTTTTTAGCATCAGAAATTTAATTATAATAATTGAAAACTATTTTTTAGATGTGAAAAATCAAATATTTATAATGGTGCCCAAACGTCTTTAACCCAAGTTTTTGGGTGTGTAACACTCGAATATAATGTCTAAAATTTTAGATTTTCAATATTGAAAATTAGGTTTATAGATGTATATTCCTCGGAAAAAAATTATAGATGCATAAAATTCAAATTTAAATATAATGTATGAGACAAGTTTACAAATATGGAAACCTCCAATTACAAAATCGTGAAGAAAAAAAGCTGGACCGACGCAAAGAGCTTTGACACTATTAACTTTGCTCATACTAATAGGAAATCTCATACTAAGGGGTGTGGATAGATATAAAAATCCCACATTTTTGTAATTTTTGTATAGGATAGATTGGGCCCTGATGGACCTTAATCTGTTTTTTAATATATTATCTTTAGGAAATTGCTCTTTACACTTCAAACATTGCTCTCTCACACCCTAAAATGAAAGATGTCTGAACTAGGCTTCAAATGGAAAATAAAAGTTGTAGATCTATTTTTTCACTTCTTTACGCATATTTGCATGCATTACTCATATAAACTTAGCCAAAGTTATGGTGTGCACCATTAACAGGGGTCAAAACACATTAAACACGAAAAATAATTTAAGAATAACATTAACGCTAAAATCATACCCCAAATGTAGAAGTATGCCAACAATATGATACTACGCACAAAAAGATCTCAAAATGTCAAAATTTAAGGCTATGAAAAATTTGTCGATAACTATGGCCGACTTATAGGTATCCACGTGGGTAACAAGTTTTTTCCATAAATGTCTGCTAAGGGGCGGAAACGTTGCTCCATATATCGAGAACAGTTTGGGTCTCTGGTTGGTCTTGCATTGTTCGTCGTAGGGAATACATGCTACATCCAACCGTCACCTTTTACCGTTACCCAGAATGATGATCATTCATCGGTCATCATCAAACCTTTAAACATATTCTAGAAAAAGAAAACCCAGTTAGAAAGACGATATCCCAAACTCATCGATATACAATAAGCCATCATAAACTACCAAAAATTCACAAATCTAGCTACCTATTCTATTCATTCTTTGCCAAGGCATTCAAAAATATTGAAGAAAGGACAGCTATGCAGCACCTAAACAGAAACATAGCAGATAAAACAAGAGAATCACGCAAGAGGAGAAACATTTTGTTAAAGAAAGACATAAGAGCGACCTAAAGGGGAGAGAATGCAAAACTCTTGAAGAGGGGATATTGGGACTTAAAGAGAGGGATTTATGAAAAGAAAGAAGAATGTAAGACTTTCCCTTAAATAGAAAAAAGGGAAATTTTAGAAGCCCAGAGATCATGATCCAATTGTGGAGGATCAAGGAAAATCAAACATCACCAATCCAACAATCCTGACCGTCTTCCCGAACCAATGCCTCAAAAGCATAAACTCAATCATCATTAAACCTTTACGGAGAAGTGCAACTCATTTATAATATATGATTGAAGACGAATCCAACAATAATGAACGTTGCGTCTGGACTGAACGAACACCTCTCAAATGCCACCATTAGATACAGTTTTCCATCAAGGATGTCACATTATGCATACCTGAAGACAAATCTACTATTAATGCAATGGTGCTGTGCACATGGAGCCCACAAGGGCATACACCCAACGACTATGAGCGAATTATGTTTACCCCCATCCACTACCCACAAGATATTCTCAGGCAATTCAATAAAAAAAATGCCTAAGGTCGAACTTCACGTCATGAACTCATAACCCACAAACCAATGATATTATGCTTGCAACCCTAGGTCCATAGGCATGGGTAACAAAATGACATTTGATTTGCTTAAACATGTTGGACTTCATACTCATCTCTAGCTGCAAGCTATTACTTGATTCCATCAACTAATAGATTAAGAGGCAACTGTTCTGGTATGGTTGATGGCCAAAAACATGACTAAGTCTGGTACCCCTTCTTGCATGTCAAGAAGGACCATCATATGGGAACCTCCCTGGACTACATAACCCCTTAGGACAATCTAGGTCATCTAGTCCAAATCCAATGATGTCTTCTCATTATCTACTTACAACTATCCCTTGAGGACAGCTGTCCAGGTAAAGGTTGAAGGTCTGAAACTCTAAAGTCACTCTATAAATACTAAGTCAATGGCATTGATCCAGGTACACATACATTTTACCCTAAACTACCTTATATATCCACGACGCTTACTGACTTGAGCATTAGAGTGTCTTCCAAAAAGAAGACTATTGACGGTGGTCTTACCCTCAAAGATCATTCACCACACCATCCAAATATCTCAAGTCAGATATGATCAAGTAGACAGATCATTCTTTTGTTTTGTTATCATATAAACATCAATGAGTATGGTATTGTATTTGAACCTACTTAGTTCTAACCACAATGTCTTGCCTACTATCTTGGTACTCAAAAGTTGATCTTTTACATCCAAATCTTTTTAGATTGTACCAATTTGAATTAAGAATAAAATATCAACTTGCAAGAAGAAAAATAAACAATGATAGTAATCAAGAGTATAAATAAGATCAAATAGAGGAAAAAAATTTATCTTTTAATTAAAATTCTATAAAACATGGAGTTTTCATAAAGCCACTGTGAATTTCTAATGAGTTTCGAACCTTTATAACTAATGAAGAAAAATTAGTTTGCGTATATGTGAACGCTTTTGTCAACGTAGTCTTGCACAGTTACACTTTAGTTTTTTATTCCTAATATAAAATATTGGTTTTTTCTAAATTGCCTTTGAAAACTCATGGGTAATTTACCCAAACCAATCAAAAATAATCATGTGTCCTCCATAACAATCATATTTATTAATTTTTTTGCAAAATTTTA
>Ga0209282_1001499_pt1 | contig 12893 bp, 10 predicted proteins | sample Mtrugardesep15_FD_187529 | JGI IMG/M metagenome (GOLD analysis project Ga0209282, IMG submission 187529) | Root nodule microbial communities of legume samples collected from California, USA - M. trunc garden sep15 (SPAdes) (version 2) | ecosystem: Host-associated > Plants > Roots > Nodule...
AATGTGGATGCGAGAGATAATGGACCGGGCCCGATTGAACCGGCCCCGAAAGCCCTTGGATTTGTTCCGGTTTGGATTGATCGAGAGGAAGTGGAATTGGCGCGCGCATCATTTATATCTTACCGCCTTTTTCTTTCTTTCTTTCTTTCTTCTTCACAGTTACGGGCAGAGTTGAGGGTGTTTTGGGCAGTGTCATTCGCTTTCACCATATTCGCCGTCGCTGACTCACTGATTCACGGTGGCTTATCCATTAAATTTAGTTTTTTTTATTGAAATTTGAATGTTTATCTCATTCGTACATTACATGCTTGTTAAAATGTCTAAATAAACCTTATTAATTATGTTAAACAGTTTTCACTCCTGAATCACAGTCCTGGATACGCCACTGGTTACAGAGGTGAGAAAAGAAAGATCGGTGACTAGCAATTAACCTATCTATGAGTTGGTGGGAAGGTGTTCAGGAATCCCGGGTTCTCGTTGCCCCTGGTAACAATACTCTTTCATTTTTTTAACATTTTTTATTTGCTTTTTTGTTTAATTTACATTAATGTGTTGCTGCTGTTAATTTTTCAAAATGCAGATGCAAATGGAAGTGGTTCGGGACGGATGATATTGCTCCGAAATCCCAAATCTGGTAACTGAAATCATATTCCACCATTCTTAACAATCATATCTTCTTATCATGTTTTTTTCCTCCGCAGAACACGTGATTTATGTTTGGTTTGGATTAACATCTTAATTAAGCGCTGAATAACTTAAACTCTTATCATATAAGTCCTTATGTATTAGAAAGAAAGAAAAAAAGTGCTCATGTATAAAATATCTATATAGTAAAAGCAAAAGATACAGTAAGTTTTCATACAAGTTCTAAGCTGTTTTCTTAAGCTATAATGGTGAGCTTATGAAAGAAAACAGCTTAGAACTTGTACGAAAACATAATGACTTATTGATATATCAAAAGCTGTTTTCATAAGCTCTGCCAAACGGTTTCATAAGTGCTTATATCGGTAAACAAGCTCAATATGCCAATCCAAACATGTCCTTATTCACATTTGTTTATCTTTATTACTTAACGTGTTCATTAAAACTTTATATTGTTCTGTTAACAATGTTGTAACTTGTACTACTTTGCTGTTAGTTTTTCTTGTGGAATTGGTCCTCGTTGAGCTTTCTGACCTTTATCATGCTTTCTCTTGGATCGTTTATATGTTATCATTTGTTTGGCAGGAAATGCAACACAATATCTCTTTGTGAATGGGGTGCTTCAAGAATTTCAATGGTTTAAGAACTTGTACGGATCTTGGTTTTTGGGAGATTATACAAGTGAAGGTAGATGTTTGATTATCTAAGATGCAATGCAATACATGCATTTTCTATTCCACTTTATGTTTTTATTGTACCGAGGTACATTATTTTTATCATCAGCCTCATGTTTGATGAAATCATTAGCTCATGCTTTTCTTTGAAATAATGTCTATGTTCATGCTCATCTTATCCTATGTTCTTGTAATTCTAACCAACACTTTGAAAAATAAATATTGTTTCTTATCTTTCTCTGGATGAAAGCATGATGATTCCTCTTGTTAAATTTTCTAGGTCTTGCACTTGCGACCAAACCATAGTGAAACAATGATTTTTGCATATATTCTTCTCATTTTTATCATCATTATGTTTTGTTCTTTAACAGATGGTCGACTGTATTTATCCACACCTGTTGATCCCGTTTTCATCATGTTGCCATTATTCGAGGAAGCAAGGATGAAGGTACTTTTGTTTGGAAATTGCAAGACAGCAGTCTAGTATTTTTCCTGTTCTTTCCCATTTGAGTTATTCATCCGTCAATTGTAGCTGATAAAGCAAATAAGGTTTTAATTGCACATCTGATATTCAGTGCTGTTAGCATAAACACTTATCTTGTAAGTGTTTATGTAAATAAGTTATTTCTTTACAAAAGATAAAATAAAGTCAATTTTCTTTCACACAAGCTATCTTCATAAGCTCTGCCAAACAGTTTCACAAGTACTTATGCTAGTATATAAGCTCAAATAAGTTAATCCAAACAGACCCTGATAGTAATAGCTATAAGTTTATAACGATAAACGAACCCACACATAGTCAAAGATATGCCTTATCTATGAGGTTTGCTAAACATCTACTTTTGAGTTTTGTGAAGGATTAATTAGGTGTAAATTGTATGTCTCGACCCCGAAAAAATTGTATCATGCATAATTGCATATCACTGGTTCTTTAAAATGCATGCAGAAAGGCGATGATCTTGGCAAATTCAGGCAATTGGATGAGATCTTGTTTATTGATGGGTATCCAGGCTATCAGCAGTTAATGTCCCTTGTTGAGAACTGTATGCAAGTAGTTTGTGAAGTCAAAGGTAGTATTCTTGTATCTTGTATACCTTCTACTTACAACTTCAGTTTGGACTTTGGTCACATGTACAATTCAGGTAGTTTAATGGGCAGATATTGAAGAAAGAAAATGAGAAGTCCATGGTTGGCTTTATGTCTTTTATTCTGGTTGAGTGTCAAGTATGGTGACCTCATTGTTAATGTTTTTCTTAACTCTCCCGGCTGTGTGTATCGGTAGTTCTATGTTAGGTGATAGGATAGATTCCCTCTCTAATGTTGCAGTAATTCTGTCTGAAAGATTTGACTTCGACTGTAATAGGATCATTTTTTTATCTTTAGTTACGGAAATTGAATGTTAGTGTGGTGATTTTAAATCTGTTCTCTTCTATCCTTGTGCATATGCAGAAGTTGGATCCTTAAAATTCTTTAGACTTGATGATGCCAAGGTTCTGCGTTGGTTGTGCTATAAGGTTTGTCTATATCTCCTTGTATTTTCTTTATTATTATTATTATTTAGTTTGCATAACTTTCAATCCCCCTAAAACTAGCATACACAGTATAATTGCATTTGCATAGTAATTCCATCATCATCATCATCAGCATACCATAAACCTTACGTCATTCCTGTCATATAGCTTGATTTATAGGGAGTTTACATTGTAGCTTACTTTTTGTCTTCCGTAGATACAGACCATCCCCTTGTTTTGTTGCTACAAAAAAAATTCACTGTTATTAATGTTTTTAATTTTGATTTCTCGTATTTTAGGTTTGTCAGCTAAAACAGACACTACCGAAGTTGGACAAAAACTATGCTGCTCAATCGGAGAAAGACACGAGTAAATTTTCTATCACAATTCTGTTCAGCTAGCTTTTGGATGATTTTATACTATTTGAGGTTAAATTGAGAAGGAGTAATGATATATGAACATCTAAAATTAGACAACCTTTGTGACAACTTATAAAACTAGACTCAAAACAACACATGAGATTTTTATAATAATTTTCATTTTCTCTCTCTTAACCAAATTAGCACTTGGTTTGATTAGTTGTCCAATAAATTGTACAATTTAGATGTTCAAATATCAATACTCATGGAGAAGACAAATATATTTGTATAAGGAAAAGGAAAATAGTTATAGAGGGATTCATTGAAGTGTGTGCTTGTGCCTCTGCTCTCAGATTGGTGCCTTTAGCTGTATTCTGTATACATGCATAATGATGATGAGGGGTACATTTGCAACTTGAAAATGATGTCTGCATTTTGTGTAAATGCAGGCTAAAATTCTTCTGGACAGACTAATATATTACACAGCATATTGCATTGAAACAAATAATTATATAATGTTAGATTGGTTGTTAAACTTTGAAAATGGAAATAGAATAGTTGAATTGATCTTATTTATTGATAGCTAAAATACTTGAAGCACCCATATTTTCTTTGCAACATTCCCCAATTCCTTGATTGTAAATATAGACGGTGCCGTTGGCAATGCTTTTGTTCAAACTAGTGCATATCTGGTCTTTTCATCTCACAGATTTTTCCATTCATTTAACTACTGATGTTACTGATGCAGTGGTTGATGCAGTTTCTATATTAGCAGAGTATTTAAATGAAGAGCAGTGGCTGCAACCTTTGTGTAACCATCTTAAGTATGGCCTTTGATAATGTCTTTCTATGATCATTTTACTTATATATTCCTCGCAGTTACAAGAATAACCACGGTTGGATTGGAATTAAGTAGATTTTGCTTTTGCAGGTTAAACATACTTGAGGTTACAGGAAAAGCACAAGCAAATGCTGAGGAAAGTAATTTGGATTTGTATAATGCACCACAGGTATTTACTGGACACAAGAAGAATAAATCTGAAATTTGCTATTTCGGAATTTGGATTGTAATTGTTTTCTCAAAACATGTGCTAATGTTATCAGGAACAGAGTGATGATAAGAAGCCTACAGTTGTGAAGAAGGGTAGACAAGCAAAGAAGATGAAAGTGGAGACAGAATCACATAACATCAGAGATATGTTTACCAGGGCCTCCTCCCGAAAGAGAAACTAAATCATTCCATTGAAATTGAAATTGGTTAAAAATTGAAAATGAGTCATTGTCATGTTGTACTCATTTTCTAGACGCGCTAGTAGTGGATAAGCACGGAGTCATATCCTGGTTTGTACCCTCCATTTTATGCTATTAAATTCGAGAACAATTCCTATTTGCAGCAGTATGTATAATCTACAACTAAATATTTAAGCTCTCGTGCTCTAAAAAGAAAAACTTTTTAAGCCTTCGTTTTTTGTAAGGAACTTTTTAAGCCGTCATCTCATGGCATATCTCAAGACTCAGAAATTAAAGAATGCTCTCCCTCCATTCTTTTCCATAGATTGAAAAACAATTATTTTAGGGGATAATTAGAAAATGGGACATAAATAAGTGTAAAGATGTTCAAATATAAAACTAGAGGGAGCATCTCCTAGGTTGTAGGCGGTGGACTACGTTATGCTGACTCATCTCATTAAACTCGATATAAACAAGAGTTTAATTAGAATAAGCTGATGTAAAGAAACTTGACACGGCCAACCAATTGAAATCAATTTTTAAGACACATCAGTTTAAACGTTAAAAAAGGAAAAATCAAATAAAAATCAGTTGGATAAAGAGTAGTTCCAACTGCGTTACATAATTAATTACCATTGCGTTATTAGAATTGGTTTTCTTACTTTGTTTCCATGATGTTTCTTTCAATTTTTCTAAATAAACGTCAGGTAGAATAGTTCCATAAACAAAATCAATTCTTTTTTTAAACTATCCAAACATGATAACATCAATTTTACAACCTCTACCCATTTTTTACACTTAAAAATTAAAAACAAACTTATCTTAATGAGATAAAGTTTAATTGTTGCAGTAGTGTTTGATTGATAATTATAAAATGACATTATTATAAAACAAACAAGTATTATTAATTTAGGCACATGATTTTCACATGATAGAGACTAGAGTCAGATATTTATTCAAAAACTAGTTAGATACGCGTTCTTGCAGCTCTGCCCAAATACTGTCAGCATATCCTTTTTAGTAGTAAACGCATATGCCCAAGCTCTTCATAAAAAGAAAACAAATAACCAAACTATTTAATTTTGAAGAAGAAAATCCAACAATAACATAAATGGTATGCTGAAAATCCACAATGGCGTATATTTTGTTGTCAGTAGATGGGTATTTTTGTCAAAATGAGATCATGTGACTTAATAAATAAATGATATATTTTAAAATAAATAAAGTACATTAAATTGGATAAGGAACAAAGTCTTCATACCCTACCACGTCATATAAACATTAAAAGCGTTAATTGTCCCACCGTTCTAACATCATCTCATTTCTTCTTGGAGACTCAACCACTTCCTTCACTTTCTCTCTGCATCTTTAAGGTAATTTTTTCACTCCAAATATTCTATTAACAATTCACTTGCTAATAGTAATACTAATTTGCAGAACAATATCTACTTGTATATATTTTAGATTGCTTTAGTTTTTCATTGCAGCAATATTCTAGTTTTTGTTTAAGTGATGCTTGCTTGAGTCACACACTCCCACACAAATTAAGCATTTTGTTATCTACCATCACCTGATTGGTCCCACCTAATCCTTTTTGCACATACAGATAATTACTGTCACCTTATTAAGATATGTTCATAACATGTATATGATCATAAAAAAAATAAAAAAATCAGAACATGTATCAACTATATTTCCTAAGAAAACCATTGAAATATGTGATAATATAAAAATAATACAAATCAACCAAGTGATGTATGTGTAGTTTAGAGAAGGCGGTGATGATGTGCCATTAGGAGAGGCTTCTAGGCAACACTTTGGCAGAAGCATCTTCTTACACAGGAATATCCTCCCATATTACGTGATCATCATAAACTCTCTGTATTCTTTATTCACATCTCACATAGGTACAACCTTTCACCACTTTAATTCCTAGTTCCAATCTTAATTTGCAGGATTGTGTCATAATTTTTTTTTGAAAAAGTAAAAGATTCCCTTGCAAGAATCTGAATTGCTTTTGTCTCTAGGTCTATCTTTCCTTGCAAAAGTATTCAACAAGTGTGAGGTGTGAGAGTTATCTTTTAATTTTTTTATTTATGGATAAGGTTATATAATCAATTTTAGTTGTTTCTTTTAAAACATATTTTGCTCATCCTTGATCATTTAGGTTTCAAGAAAGTTTGTGAAGAAGTGAGTACATCTGTTTTCTGAGGCTCCTATGGCAGGGCTAAATTTTGAAGCTGAATATGCTGACAGCTTTGATGTTCTGAAAGTTTTTGCAGCTGAAGGTGTTGAGTTCCTTTTGTCTTGTCAAGGCAAGGTATATAATATATACTGTAGTTTACTTCTTCAAAAATTTATATATACTGTAGTTTAGTTTCTTGAGAATTCTCGTTTTGTATTATGTGTGTGCGCGCGCTCGTGCGTATGTGTTCTGACCCTGTTGCGACGCTAATCAATAAATAAAGATAAAATCTGGCTTAAGAAAACAAATTCCATAATTTGCTTAGTTTTTGTGATCTTGGTTAAACTAGCTAATGTTTTCCATCTTTGAATCATGAGATTAGGTACCCTTGTCTGATTGCAATGGGAAAGTTATCTGTTTATTTTTCTCTGCCAACTGGTGTAGACCTTGCAGACTTTTCATTCCTCATCTTGTTGATCTTTATGAAACACTGAGAAATAGAGGGATAAATATAGAGATCATCTTCGTCTCGTTTGACCATGACGAGGATGGATTTAAAGAACACATCAAGAGTATGCCGTGGCTAACTGTCCCATTTGATGCCAAATTGAATAGAAGACTGATTGATAGATATCGGGTTGATCGAATTCCATCATTCATTCCATTATGTTCTGATGCCTTAACTGTTGACAAAAACATGATTGAGTGGATTGAGGATTATGGTGCTGATGCATTTCCTTTCACAAGGAAGAGACATGAGGAATTGAAAGCCATAGATAAAAGAAAACGCGAACAAGTAAATTTGGATGAATTATTGACACATGGAGGACGCAACTTTCTCATTTCAGGAGATGATAGAAAGGTATCTTAAAGCCCTACTTGAATTTTTTGTTTACTATGTAGTAGTAATCAAGATTTTAAATTGTGGTTGCAGTCAAATATGGCTGATACAGGGGTTGCTATTGCAAGGACATTAAAAACCTTGATGTCATCCTTAAAAAAAAAACCTTGATGTCAAGTCCTAGAGTGCATTATGGAACTCTCTAGCTGTAAAAAAACTTGACATGTTTCATTGTTGCCATTGCAGGTGCTTGTATCTGAACTAGCCGGGAAAACTGTAGGGCTATTTTTTGGTGCCCACTGGTCTCCTCCTTGTCATGCCTTCACAGTTCAACTTGCAGATGCATACAACAATCTCAAGGATACGAAAGGCCACTGCTTTGAGATTGTTTTAGTTTCGACAGATAGGGACCTTAAAGAATTCAATGTCAACAGAACTAGCATGCCTTGGCTTGCTATCCCATATGAAGACAGAACAAGGCATGACCTTTGTAGAATCTTTGATATAAAAAAAATTCCAGCTTTGGTTTTCATTGGACCAGATGGAAAAGTCATTAGTTTGAATGGACAGTTCATGGTCTCCTCATACGGAGCAGAAGCTTTTCCATTTACTGAATCGAGGATAAGAGATTTAGAAGCGGCTCTGAGAAAGGAAGGAGAGGCTTTGCCTCAACAGGTTGAGGATGTTAAGCATGAACATGTACTTAAATTGGATATGGCCAAAGCATATGTATGTGATTCTTGTAAGAAACAAGGCAAATTCTGGACATTCTCTTGTGGTGTTTGTGACTATGATCTTCATCCTAGTTGTCTTGAGAAGGTCAACAATGACCAATGTTGGTAGAGAATAGAATCACACAAGATTGCAACCACTTATATTCATGAGCTACTTTGGTAGTGATGGATTTCAAATTGTGAAACATAAGATAATACATGTCTTATGTTCCTATCATCATTAAGTTGTTAAAGCCTACTATTTGAAGGGTAAGTTTTTGTAAGGGAAATGTCTGAGCAGATCAATTACTCTATCATTTAATGAAAAGTTTAGGCAAATCCCTTCCTTTAGAAGTGTATGGGATATATTTAGAGCATGCTTGTATACTTATTTGGCTATATATACGACTACTATGACCTCTGGTAAATTTAAATGGTTTTTTCTTTCATTCCTATGTAATTTTCTATGATTAAATATTTACTTTGTCTCTATTATTTTTTTATTCTCCACACTTCTTTGTCCGGTGACAAAAGGTAGAGAATACTATTGAGAATACTATAGGAACTAAATTAATAAAATCAAACAAAAAGAAACATGTGTAAACTAAGAACGCCAAAAAAATCATGATAGACTTGGAAGTTTGAATGCTTTCACATTTTATGATAATAATTTCTTTGCATCAAACAAAAACGGAGAGATTGTAAAAACCAAGTTGGTTTGAAGAACAATTACCTATCATTTATTGTGCGCAGTGAAGAAGAACTAATGGTTGTACTCTATCAAGAACATCAAGGTCATCCTCTGGTAAAACACTTTGTCAAGGCAATTACTGAAGATCGTATGGAAGCACACTGAAAGAAATACTTGCTATGAAGCAAGCTCACTATTAAATCATATGGTTCAACTCATCATATTTCAAGACGTTGTGCGTCCATTAATTGGTGTTAGAGTCATCATCACATCTCCCCAAATTAAATCCTAATTTAAGGCTTACTCGACAAGTGACATTAAATATAAAATGTGACATATTCAGCGAATCATCTCAACACCACCTACCTTAATTTTAGCTGACTCTATGGGAGTAAGGTAGTACAACAAAGAGACACCAGAGGCAAAGGGTTTCCAACGTTCAACAACGTTCATTTCTTCTCTTTGTGTAAAGCTACCATGAGTATTGAGTATGAATAACTAATTTCTCTTTTGTTGGGATTAGAAGTAGTTAACTACGAGTCTTATGTATTACTTTTGATTTGATGATTATATATAATCTTGTTATTCATGATATTGATGTTTTCTCCTTGTTCTTAATGCATTTCTGAATTGACAACTCATGAAAACAATCTTTTGATTTAATCAGTGCTTGGAAAGGGATTTTAAAATATGGATCTAGGATAATTCATATGTGAGTGCTGAATGTTAGGAATAGTCTTAGGTTTATAGTCACATAATATTGTCTAGTCGTTAATGATTTCATATTGGTTAACTGAGTGAGGAATCAAAAGTTAAACAATACAATAGATAACTTGTCGTTTGTCGAAAAAAAAAGAAAACACGTACGAAGAACGACATGTGAAAATATGGATGATAACTTAAATGTATATAATTAATCACGATCATACATTAGAAAAGTAGTTAATGAAGTCTAATCGTAGCAAGTTTACTTATCTGTTAATTTTATAAATTTTACTTTGTTTTAGTTTATGAACAAACAAACCTACCAAAACCCTACTTTGGAACTATAGAAATAGTTGAACAGTTAAAATATCCTACAACTCTCTCTGAATACAATAATTAAAAATATTTTGATATCATTGTAGCTATCAAGTATTGAATTAGATCATTGATTGGAGATTGAACAATTCAAATTACGAAATTTTTAGATTAATTTTAAAAGATTTGGACCATTGATTTAAATAACATATCTCGGATATGTAAATGTGTGATTCATTTACAACAAGCAATTCATTTCCTTATGTATGCCCGCCTGATCATAACCATAACAAAACAAATACATGGCCACATTATGTGTTACTCTTAAACAATTTTAAAAGTCTAACGATTTTTTTTATAGGGAAAGTCTAACGAATTCTTTATAAATTTAAAATAAGTCCATATCGAAAAGATTAAATCCGGTTGGAAGGGAGAGAAACCATCTTGCATGCCACACAGTATCTTCGACGGAGTGTTAAGCGGCTATGAAAACTTGGTATAAATATCGTGGTAACAAAATATTGATTAAAACTATTTTTTTTTTTTTTAATATTTGGTTAAAATATAACACTCCGGTCCTGTAATGCCAACAAGGATGAAGTCAAAGATAGCCCGTAAAATTTGGTTATCCTAAGACAAGAGTTTGAATGAAACAATCTGTGGTTGCCACATTCGTGAAAATTGCTCAAAATAGTAATTTAAAAAAGAAACCCAAAAATGGTTGCTACTTGTTGTATGAGGAAAACTGTACATTTACTATTATATTGTTTTGAACACAAAAAAGAACCTGAAAATAAGTAAACAAATCAATCACATACCGAAAAAGTCATTTGCTAGAAGAGGCATAGAGGAGATTCAAAACAAAAATCAACAAGTTATGTTATCATTTTGTTTTCCTTTTTTAAAAATGCAAAAAACAATAAACTTTTAATGGTTTGTTGCAAAAGGGAGAGAAGATATTATTTTTTTCTGGTTTTTATAGTTTGGTTTGTGTTCATTGAAAGAACACCAAGAGTTTTGGTAGAAAAAGAGGAATGTGGTTGCCAAAGAATACATCAGAGAATAAGGATGGGGTAAAGGGATTAGTAGCAGTGGCAATAGACAAAGAAAAGGGAAGCCAAAATGCACTCAAATGGGCTATTGACAATCTCCTCACAAGAAATGCAACTGTAATTCTCATCCATGTCAGGATTTCGGCAACTTCTCTTCCTTCATCACCTTCTCTTTTCACCATAAGTAAGTAAGCCTTATATATATTATGATTATTACGCTCTTTCTACAATATTGATTTGATTTTTCAATTGTTTGATTGCAGAGTCAGGGATAAAAGCTAATGGTTTAACAATATGTAAAGAACCAGAAGCTCAAAACAAAAACCTTTTCCTCCCATATCGCGTCTTCTGTACACGCAAAGATGTAAGTTGCATTTGTCTTAAAGAAAATATAAAACTGAAATATGATTGTAGAAATGAAATACAAGTATATTTTGGCAATAGTGGTAAATTTTAGAACTCCATGCATTATATAGAATCTTATCATCTCTTTGTTTTTTGTCTTTCTTTTGGTGGCAAAGATACAATGCAAGGATGTACTACTAGAAGATGTAGATGTGTCAAAAGCATTGATTGAATATGCTTCTCAGGCAGGAATTGAGCATCTGATTCTTGGCTCTTCAACAAAAACTAGTTTGCTCAAGTATACATCCATTTCTCTAAGTAACATCACATTTTACTAATTTTACTTCTAGCTTCTAGTTTTGTACCATCCATTCTGATAATTAACATGAAAAATAATGTAACTTTAGAATGTACCGTTTCAACTTTATATCGCCAAGCATTAATAAAAGTTTAAATTTCTAGCTTGGTTAAGATATTTTTATCAGTATGTATTCAATTTCTGAAGGAATTCTTTTTCAATATCAGAAGATTCAAGGTATCAGATATCCCTGGAACAGTGTCAAAAGGGGCACCAGATTTCTGTAAAGTCTATGTCATTGGCAAAGGAAAGATTCAATCGATGCGATCTGCTTCTCGTCCTGCTCCAAACATTTCCCCTCTACAAGTTAGTCAAACTACTATCGAACAAGACCGATCAGACATAAATTTGGTGTTGGAGCAAAGTGAAAAAGGTTAGATTCATACACCTTCACACATATAGTTCTATTATGTGTAATATCACCATGTTGCTTGCTCACTAAGAAATGTGGTTTCTTGTAGAACAAGAAAGGAATTCCTTTGAGGCTGCACCACACAAATTGCAGGATGGGGCAGATTCATTCAGGTTAGCAACATAACTTGGCAAATGTTTTATTCTTGATGCATTAGTTTCTTTTAATTTGTAATTGTCATCTGAATCATCGAATAAAAATGTTATTGAATGCAGGTCACCATTCACTAGGAAAGGTTACAATACCAAACAATATATGGAAAATTATAAGGCAGATGGTGACATATCTTTTGTAAGCTCTGGAAGGACGAGTACGGACCGCATGTTGCCTCCATTGTATAACCACTCAGAGCCAGGCTCTTGGATATCAGGTAGCTCAGAATCAGATGGAAACTACAGCTTTGAGTCTATCCTTCAAGGAAGGATGTCTTTGGAATCAACCACCCCTACCGAATTTACATCACTCTCATTTGATAGCGAAAGGCTTTCATCTTCTTCGTCACAGGCCGCGGTAAGGAAACCAACATTGCATTGAATATTTATATGTTTTTGCATTACCTGTACTAATGATCATTTTACAATTTGTTATGGGGAACAAGATCAAACTCTTAAAACTGAGTTGACACCTCGTAGACTTGAGTTAGTTCTATTTTCCCTTTTCAAGATTTAATTACCATTTTGATAATATAGTCTTGTGCTGCAATTATAGGATGACATGGAGGCTGAAATGAGAAGATTAAAGTTGGAGCTCAAGCAAACAATGGAAATGTACAACACAGCATGTAAAGAAGCACTCACAGCACAACAGAAGGTATGCATCAACATTTGGCTTGAATCGCTTTTTTTTTTTATCACTAAGAA
>Ga0209282_1001500_pt1 | contig 12882 bp, 9 predicted proteins | sample Mtrugardesep15_FD_187529 | JGI IMG/M metagenome (GOLD analysis project Ga0209282, IMG submission 187529) | Root nodule microbial communities of legume samples collected from California, USA - M. trunc garden sep15 (SPAdes) (version 2) | ecosystem: Host-associated > Plants > Roots > Nodule...
TTATAACTTGCTAAAAGACACCTTCATAAAAATTAGTTGGTGTCTTTTAGCAAATGCCTATAGGATAACTTGCTAAAAGACACCTTCATAAAGGGTGTCTTCTAGCAAAATCCTATAAATTATATATTTGAAGTTTTTTTTATGATTCCAGTATAGATGATCTCTTGCAGCTTGTTAATGTGGTGACTGCCAAGGAGCCTTTAAGTGGTAGTAAAACTTGAAACATTTGATTTGAGCCTTGGTACAAGAATGAGATTAATTGTGGAAGTCCAACAATTTTGTAAATGTTACTTGCCAAACTCTTTGAAACTTTTTTCTGTCAGTAATCACGAAATATGCTTTCCAGATTCTGGACATTTAGGATTAGTTTTGCATTTTGTTCTCTTCCTTATAGTAGTGTAATTATGAATGCAGCTTCTTTGACGACTTTGTTTAAGCACATTCGCGGCAATGTTGAAGAGCAAAATTCGGATGACCTTAGTCGTGAAAAGGTTATAAATTTTGTTAGAGATAAGGTGAGAAACCATGTGATTGGTTATTTTGTTCTATCTTTCTTTAATATAGAAATGAATACTGAATTCTAAATGTCTTCAATATATAGGTCTTCCCTATTAAAGCTGAACTGTTGAAGCCCCAAGAAGAAATGGAACGACACATAACCGATCTAATAAAAAATGTATTCACAGTTTATTTGATTTGTTTACCAGTTCATTTATGGATTTATTAGTGTTTAATATTTTGTAACATAATTGGAGTTTATGCATGCTGTGATTTCATTTCAGAGTTTAGAAGATGTAACTGGTATAGAATTTCGAATGTTTATGGATTTCCTGAAGAGTTTGAGCCTATTTGGAGAAAAGGCTCCAGCTGAGCGTATGGAAGAGCTGCTTGGAATCATTGAAGGACAAGCTGATTTAGATTTACCGTTCAATGTGATTACTCATTTTTCTTTTCCTTTCCATGTTTCTTTTCTTTTTTTTACATGAAATTAGTCTGTTATGTATAAGTGAAAGATCCACTTGATTTTAGACTTCTATTCTGGCAGATAAAAGTCAAAACTGTGCAAATAAATTGTCGGTATCATGTTTTTTATTATTTTTTAACTGATGTTTTGTAGGTCGCTGATGCAAATCAAACAGATCATATTCATAGGTTGATATCATGCCTTCACATGGCACTTCCAATTGTTGTGGTAAGTACTTCTTATACTGTTCTTTTCTCATATTCATTGCTGTTCAATTTTTCTTCAACCAACTCAATTTTTTTCTTACAGAGGGGTGCATCTAGCAGCAAATTTATTAACTTCATAAACGACTATATAATACCTGTTTTTGACCAGGTAATTAGATCGTTTTGTTTGAATTGTTGGTTTGTGCTTGAATATTGGAGTTTCTTGTTTGTTTGGGCTTACAAAGTGTTCGTTTTATTCATGCATAATTGATTAAAAGTTTTATTGTCATATTTTGTATATCTGCTTCTAATATGACAAAAAAAGTAACAATAAGATTGTGGTGGTAGCAAGATTTGAATTTTAGTCGTAAATCCTGCTTTTCGAACTCATCTATGTTGTCGATAGTGACACTATCACGGAATAGCATGGCGGGCTCCCACTGGGATAACTTATGCCTGCTAGGCGTCTTCAACAGTCTTGGTAGTTGCGGCCTGAAACCGTGTCAAAATTGTGGCTGGAAAGTCCTTTCCCAGCTATGTTTCTTTAGTTTAATTTTCAGATAAATCTGAACAACGAGTCATATATATGATGATTTTTACTGGTTAACTTCATAGATCTTGGATTGGCTGGTAAATGTGGCTTTCAAATTAGTCGAATATGTGTGTATAATTTTCTTTTTTTGAGGTCTTTTTGTTGAAGAACTTATTGTGATGCTGTTATTCCTGCCAGCTTCCTGGAGAACGAAAAGTAGATTTGCTCAGAAACCTTGCAGAGTTTTCACCTTTCACAACACCACAAGATTCACGGCAAATGCTTCCTTCTATTGTTCAGTTGCTGAAGGTAAACATTTCTTAAAGAATGGCATGATTGGCAGTTCTGCTATATTATAAAATTCTGTAATTTTTGTGTCTATCTAAGAGATCACACGGCTTGTATTTATAATAGTGTTACAATAAATACATTGAATGCTTAATGAATAAGCCCTAACCTAGGAAGTTGTATACTCTATGAATATTAACAATCAAAGGAATTTGTACATTTAAAGGAATAACTACAGATTCACTTAATTCTAAAACTCCTCCTCAAGCTGGAGCATACATGTCATATGCACCAAACTTGTTACAAATAGATTCAACCTGAGGTCCTCTAAGGGACTTAGTGTCTGTTTGGATGGGCGGCTGCAAATCACGTTTTGCTTGAAATCACAGCAAAAAACCACTTTAACGTCCTACAAATTCATTTGAATCGATTGATCACATTAATATTCAAATTTTGATTAATGTCCAGTTATGTATTAAATTGTTACTGTTATGAACCCAACTTTTTGAGGGCAACATTGCATATTGATTGATTTGAAATTAAAGAGTGGCATAATTAACTGTTAGTAATCATTTGAGGATTAAATCCAAATTTAATATGAATTTTGTTTTTACTTGCTATAAGCTGTGTGCTTTGCTCTTTTCAGAAATACATGACTTGGAAGAAAACCGGAGAAGAGATGAATTTTACATATGTTGAGTGCTTGTTGTACACATTTCATCACCTAGCTCACAAGGTAAACCTTTTTTAGACCAGTAAAAAAATATCAAGCTGTTTTGAGTCACTTATATGCAGCACATAATTGAACTTGGTTGTTTTGTAGGTTCCTAATGCCACCAATAGTTTATGTGGTTACAAAATTGTTACTGGCCAGCCATCTGATAGGCTTGGAGAAGACTTCTCAGAGCAATATGATGATTTTACCGAGAGGTATGGACTTTTTTTGTTATGTTATACAAATAAAGAATTTACCTACTCGTTGGTTTGTATATTTTAGATAATTTTGTTTGTAGCGTGTACATGTCATTTAGGATAAAAAATGTTCAGGGGAGGTTAGGTCATGCAGAAGCCTTTGTGAAGGCTTTCGGTTGTTCTAATTCAGACCATACTAATGAAGGACCACCACCAAGATTCCAAGACCTTTGAGTTTAGGGTAAAATATTGTTAATTTATGAAGCCAAACAAATTGAACAAAGTATGTCGTCAAGGGGTAGGACAACAAGGGCTTAAGATTTGAGCATAGCAGTGGGTTGTTCTAAGTGTTGGCCAATAGCAGCTGCACTATAGCACTGTAGGATAGCAGAATTTGAGCAAACCTCTATTTTTCGCGATCTGCAATTGACTACACTGGTATTCATGATTCAAATCTCGATTTGGTAACCTTTGGTATGGTCTGGTTTACATTTATGGTTAAGAGTATTTGTGCATGTTATTAGTGTAATCAAACTTTATATAAACCAAGTTGTTTGGGCTCCAGTGGCAAGGAGCTCCTTCCAAGGACGTACCCGGGGAATACCGGGTTCGATTCTCAGGGGGAACAACGCTTGGCCAGTGTGCATGCCTCTACGCACGAGCCGGATTAGTCGTCCACAATGGGTGGGTCGGAAACCGGCGCGAAAGCCAAAAAAAAAACTTTATATAGCAAATTTGTAATAAAATTAGTTCAGTTCAGGAAATGCCGACACTTGTTTCTGATGGTCCTTATGTGTCATAGTAATATTGGTCTTGTCACCTGTCTCGTAAGTGTACAGTAGTTTGGGATGGTGAAAGCTCTTGATTTGGTTGCAATTATTCCATTTACTAATACACTTATCATTGATTTGTCATTGTTGCTTCGTTTGTATCCATCTTTCCTTTGGGATTTGCCAGTCATTTTGGGTCGTCATGTTACATTTCTCGTATATTTTTTATTCTTTCTCCAGATTGAAAAACGTTGAGGAGTTCACCCGGGCTACAATCAAGAAATTAACTCAAGGAATGGCTGAAAACAACAAATCTATGGCGGATGCTAAAACTGATGAAGAAAAGGAAAAAATTGTGAGTCTTATCTTGTGGTTTGTTAGTTGTGTCATACTTTTAATCTTTTATTTTATTATGGGTTATCACACTTACATTTTTACACGATGTTGCAGAAAACTAAAAAACAGAATGCTACAACTGGGTTGCGTACCTGCAATAATATTTTGACGATGACAAAGGTAAGAAAGAGGCAACCTTTTTTAAAAAATATTTAGCGAATGAGTTATTGCGTATATGAGGGTGATTTTCAGTTGTGACTTTGCCCTCCCTGATCTTTTAATTATTGAATTGTTCAATTTGTATGGCCAGCCATTGCACGCAAAAGCGCCTTCTTTTATTGGAGATAAGAGAATCAATCTTTCTTGGAAAGAAGCGACCAAATCTGCATCAACTACCACCCCATCTGTTGGGTATTGTATTTTATTTATTTTTTTGCTTTTGAAGATATTTTATTCTTTTTCCCCTTTGAGAGTACTTTGTATCATTATATCTAATTATCCTTGTCTCTAATTAAGTAATTATCAATTTAATACAAAGCTCAATATCTTAAAGATCTTGTGTTGATTTGAACAACAAAAACTATTTGAAATTAAGTGATAATTTTGACACTTTACTTCTGCAGAGCGAAACGGCCTGCTACCACCGGCAATGGATCCAACAATATTGCATTGAAGAAGGGTAGAGGTTCTAGTGGTATGCAAAATCAACTTGTCAATAGAGCACTAGGCGGATTATCTGGTGGAGGAGGAGGAAGAGGCAGAGTCTCTGGTGGAGGTAGAGGTGGAGCCAGGGGCCGGGGCCAGGGCCAAGGCTGGGGTGGTCGTGGAAGAGGAAGTGGAAGAGGCAGAGGTAGAGGGTATTGGTGATTCTGTTTCAGCTCTCATATAGATAAGATCTAATTTCATGGAGACTGTACCAGAATACTAATAGGACTTAATTAATGTACTAAAATTCTTTGGCAGAGGAAGTTTTGATTATAGAGGATAATGACATTTTACATTAAGTTGTACTTTCTCCTAAGTTTGTTTTTGTAGAATGTGAGTTATTGATCATTTTCCTATCCTTTCGATGCAAGTGGGAATCAGTTGACTGAACATCTTATGCCCCTTGGTTATGTATGCATGTAATGTAATGACAAGTGGATTTATTATTTATATGAAACAATATGAAATGAATTAATTTCTATATACAAGTTCCCTAGTGTCTAACTTAATGCGTTCAAGCCCTACTACAATAGCAATTCACGAGTCTTAAGAAGCAGGCAACCTAGGATCAGAAGCAGGATAATAATTAAAAACCTGGTCTGATGTTACTTGTTACTATGTATAATTATATACATGCTTCCTTTTATAGTTACAATCCTAGATCTATAATTTGATGAAAAAGGTAATTGTTGGCTATCTTTTCTAGTTGATCAGATTTTGTTATTTACAACTATGTTGGTGGTGAAGATATTGTTATGATTTCTGGTAATTGAAGAGCCATTCCCTGTTGATGCTCAGGGGTACTGATGCAATCACATCCGGAAGGACAATCAATAACATCTTCCTGTACCTGGCTGGTTTTATTATGCTTTCTGCTACAAATCTTCCTTGTTAATGTAACCACCCTTTTCCATCTGCTCACATCATCTGGGGATCCATTACTTTCTTGTGCCTTATTTTTTAGTGAGTGGATGGTAGAAAGTAGAAAACAAATAGTAGAAGTGGCACCAGAAATCACGTAGAGAATCCAAAAACTTCCCAGCTTCAAACTTTCTGTACTCTTGGAGTTCAAATTGTTGGAGCACACATCTGTGGGATTCAACCAAATATCTTCTAGTTTCTTCAACTCACCCTGCTGTAAGAGCTGCAAAATAGCTTTAGAAACATCTCTGGCCAAAGGAGAGCCTTTCTGGAACATCTGTGTCATGAGATTGATAAGAAATTAAGGGAGATATATAAAATATGTAAAGAATACAAATTAAGTTGTAAAATTCTTGTCACTTACAAATCCAAGTCCTCCAAATCTAGTGGTAGGTGTAGAAGCAGAGTACCCCTTGCAGTATTTACTGATGTATACTTTCTCATAAGGGAGTTCAAGAAAAGCAGCAGCAATTGAGTAGTTTTTGAATCCAGGATCATAATTATTTTCATTACTAATGTTTACGATGTTCTCTGGCTTGAATTTTTCGACTTCCACTAGGTATGTCCTAACAAATGAATCTCCATCGCAACCAATTTTCATGTCGTTCTTCTTCAGCCACTCAATGTTTGTGATATTTGCTCGCAGTTGTTGAACTGTGAGCATTGAAGAAAGACTTGCAGTGTAGCTTGAATTAAGAATCAAAACTAGAAACAGCCATGATACCATTACTATACGAGATAAATTGCTATGCATTTTCTCTCCTGCAATATGAAATCATTGACATCAGTTGAATTAGTTAAGTGTGTTGAAAAGAGTGCTAATAGCGTGTTACTAGCATCTTTCTTAACGAAATGTTAGCTGAAGTATGAGATGGATACTCACTATGAGCAAAGAATAGTGAGGAGAAAGTAAACCCAAAAGAAGTGATGATTTGGTTTTTCCAATTGCCTTGAAACTCTGGATTGTCTTCCCTCTCCAGGTACCACACTACTACCATTGTATAAATCAAGATGACACCAGTTACCACCCACATTTGCCAGGTGAAGGGCTTCATAAACATCCATGCTGATTCGTTGGACTTTTCCGTAACTATCATGGACAATCCTGACTCTGCATATGGCACAGTAAAATCTACATATTGCAATCTCTCTGCCAGTATGGTCATGTCGCCAACAACACCGTCATAAGTCTACATCATATTAAACCACAACGGTAGAAGTATCATGGTTAGTGAAGGAAAAGATGAAAGAAAAAGAACAGAGGTTAACTTATGTTTTCAGACGAGAACATATCCTGCCTAAAATTCAAAGTTTGACAAAAAGCAATTAAGATATACATAACATGACATGAATGTGGAGATGTTGAATACCTTGACATATGATATTCTATATTTTCATGTTTTATTACTATGCTAGTGTATGAAACATCAATCAAATTCATGCAAAATCGAAAATAAAATGAGCAAGTTATTACCTTGTTATAAACAAGTTGAACCAGATCATTATAGGTTGCGTTGATAGGATAATAGTCATATGGAAGATCATAGCCCAAATTTTTTAAAACCTTCTCAAAAATGTCAATGCAAAATCCACTATATTTTGGATTTCCTTGCTCATCATAATCAACCTTGACAAATTTGGAAAATGAAGTTCTTCCAGGGACTGCAATTCTCATTGGTTTTTGTTTAGTAGGTAGGTTCCATCCCTTTGGAGCTCTAAGCAACTTTCCAGGCCAAATTACTGCACCACTTAAACTTTCGGAGTTCCTAGAAGCGCCATTTTTAACTTGTTCTGTGGAGATGTTAGTGAAGAATCCATTTTCTAGACTCCAAAAGTCTAATTCTCTGTAACTCTTCCCATCTACATTTACAATCCTCAATGTAGGATTCTGCGAAAGCTGTTCTGATTCAAATTGAATTTCTCCACTTAAACCAAGGAAATTGCTGGACACTATTTCTTGTAGTAAAGTCTTGTTGTCACTAGCCATTCTGTTTATTGCATGTCCAACCATTTGAATGCTGTCATATGCTTGCAAAGCATAAAATCCTGGATCCCGGTTATCTTCGTCAGGATTCTTGTCTCGAAAAGCTTTCCTAAACTGAACCTCAAAATCTTTATATTCATTGCTGTTTTCTGAGTAGTATGTTTTGATTCCTAAAGCTCCTTCCATATAAGAAATACTCGACTTATTGACAGAATCCAACAAATTAGTTATGCTCTCTGAGACTATCCAAGCTGAATCTCTATCCACTAGTCCCATTTGTGAAGCTTCCTTAAACAAATGAATGCCCATTTCTAATGATGATTTCAATACAACGAATACCCGAGATTGTGTGTTTCTGGTTATCTTAAACAGCTCTTGTCGAATAAACTCACCTGGATTAGACATATAAGTAAGTGACGGCAAAGCTAAACGATATTCAATCGTTGAACCAATCTCTTGGAGGGCCTCGGATAGAAGTGCTAGCATCCCAGACTCACCACCAAATGCATCATCTTCATAGATGGCTACTACACTATGCCAATTATAAACATGAACCAAATCAGCAATGCATTTCGCATACGCTGTTCCATTGTTAGCTAGTCTTACCAAAGAAGGCCAACGAATCGGCATCAATTGTGGAGTAATTGTCGGTGCTACAAAGGATATGACAGGAACTTCAACTTGATCTTCATGTACTAATTCAGCCACCGAAGCTGCTTCTGTCCATGTTTGCATCCCTACAATCACATCCACCTTCTGGTTTTTCATCATTTCTTCAGCTGCAAGAAAAAGTTCACTTTTCATTAATCGTCCCGTTTTATTTTTAAAAAGAACAAAAAACAGGTTCTAAAAAGCCATGAAAATTGTAACTTATTTCTTAGGTGTTACTAACCAAGAGATGTGGCTCTGAAGGAACCCTTGTTGGGTTCCTGAAAATAGAGAGCCAACTTGTTGGCATTTGAAGTGTTATTGTAATTTTGAGCTGCAATATCCATTGCTACTCTTTGTTCTTTCCCAACTCTAGAGTTAACATCAATTATTACACCTATAGATATAACTTTGTTGTTTCCACTCCTAACCTCAGCTTGGTAGCCATTGATGAAAACCAATGAGATGAATAATAAATAGGAGAGCAAAGTTGTTGCTAGGGCTTGAGGACTAGTGAATGAGAAATGCATTTATTGGAATTATTTGTGCATAAAAGAGGTTTCATGCAATGCAAGCAATAAATGTAATTAAACTTTTGAGGAAATATCATTAGCAAGAGAAAGTTTATATAGTGATGGATCCCAAGGATTCCGTGGGGTAGAGGGCAATAAGCATGATTGTTGATTCGGTCAATTATGTAGGTTTGAGTTTTGACTTCTCTACAAAGACAATATTCTGTTTGAAAAGAAAGGTGAATAAGTACTTGTTGTGACTTGTGACTACAACTAGAAGCTCATAATTGATAACACAAAAGGTTTGTTTGTCTTGTAAGTTGTAACAAATGTTTTAAAAATTAGATCGTAAATTGATTCAATGAGACATTTAGATCTTAGTTCAATCAACTATTAAAGTGAATATTGTTCCTACTTATAAATATATGTTCAACTTATCTCTCATCTAGTGTGAAATTCGTAACAAAATAAATAAATAATGTAATTAATAATTTAAAAGGAAAGAAATACAAAAAAACATAAAACCATGTTGAACCAATCATTGTTCAATCACGGTTTAATCTGTTTAACATGGTTTAATTCTGGTTCAATCGAAGTACAATACAATTGAGATCAAACCAACAAATGAACGGACCGGTTGAACCGGTCTATTTGGTCTGATTTTTAAAACAATTATGGCACATTAGTAGCAAGTTTGAACCAAACCAAATCATCAAAATGATGCTGAAAATAGAGCATATGACAACAAAGAAATTGCATAAATTTGTCTGAATCTGCGGTTGTTGGAGACTTTGTTAGCAAACTAATCATTGCCGTGAACCTTCACATATTGGAGACTTTGAATGCTAAACTGGACATATGGGATTATGGGATATGAAGCACATAAAATTTTGATATAGACTTGTTCAAAATTAAGTCATAGAAGTAAAAAGCACCAGTAAAAAAAAGTAAATTAAAAAGAATAGAGCATGATAGAACATATTGTTTAAAAAACAAACAAATTATACATGAGAATGATTTGGCACATTTTTGTTTTTAACATTTTAAACGTCACTTTCTGTCTTTTGGTGGTTAAAGTCGAAATATTTTATTTTTGATTTTGATTACTATTTTTAGAAACTTAATTATATTCTTTGCTTAACTGTTGTAATTTAGCATGTTTTCTTTTTTCCTTTTGCTTTCAAACTTTTTATATTGTATAACTTTGTTTTTTAATAAGTTGTTTTTGATACATCTTCTACTCGAAGGACTTATTATAATAATTTAATATATATCTTATTTTGGCCTTTTAAAAAAACATTTTCAATGTCACTTTTTTATTCGTAAGAGCATATTATTTTAATTGTTTTTCTCCATGTTACGGTAACAGATCTTTTGTCCACGAATACGCGGTTATGAAGTTGAAAAACGACATTGATGGTGACAGTTTTTGGTAGAATAGTATGCATTATGCAAGGTGAGGTTAAAATCAACACCTTTATTATATTTTATTGTAAGCAGTGTATCAAGGCTTATAAACCATCTAGAGGCTGATAATCCAAAAATTGAATTGACAAAGCATAAGCAACGACAATACTTGTTAAGGATTCGACACATTTGAAAGTTATACAATTGATGCATTGTATTTTTTGATGCATAATATTTGATTCTTAATGTCTAAGTTTTGTTTGGAATGTGAGTCTAATAACTAGGGATAGAGGGAGTACAATAAAATAAATGTCATTTTATTTTGTTTCATGTCTTAAGACATCATTTATTTCCATTATATTCTCAAATCGATACTGTGCACCTCTTTTTTAAATCATGATATCTCGCTACACATTTATGATAATAATAAAGTAATCACTAATTAATGATAGAATTTGTATAAAAATATTACACTTTCTTTTACAATGTAAAAATATTACACTTGTTCATTCATTTATTTTAATCTATGTAAAAAAAAATTAACGATACCTATTTTTAAATAGACAGATTAATATACTCTCAATATATTTTAAATTTTAAATTTTAAATCTTCTGATTTTTTTTTGCACCAATAGCTCAAGAGGTTAACACCTCAAAATTTTGAACCCCTAAATCATAGGGTCTTGGATCTGCCATCGTGAACTTCTAGTTTAAGTTGCATATATGTGTTTGTGAAACCACCTTGGTCTTTGTAAATATAACAAATATTTTTAGTTGAGGAAAGAATTTTTAATATATTCTAAGCCGTCGAACGAAAATTAGCCTTATACTGATTCAAGGAACTTATAGGTTTACTATAGAGCCACTTATAAAATGAGAAATGCTTTAAATAAGGTGGTTTATGCCTTAATTAAAATTTAATATGATATGAAATTAAGTTGAGGTCATGCATTGGATTTTCTATTAGATTATGCGAATTCTCAAATGTTAAAAATTCCTAAAAATTCAAATAACTAATGTATGTAGGCAGCTGAGCTTGAGAGTCCAAACAAGTTTAATACTAATAATGAAAGGAATATTAATAATTAATTAAAAGAAACGAACAAAGCTATAAAATCTTGCCGTATTATAAAAGTTCTAAGCAGTGGACTCTCATCAATATTTTTTTTTTTGGAGGGACAGTGGACTCTCATCAATATTGTTAATTAATATATTAATATAATTAAAAATACCACAAAATCATATAGTCGGTGTGCTAATAATGTATTGACCAATCTAATTTCCAAACTTTGCAGCAAAAGAATAGACCAAGTAAAACAACACTTTCCATGGAGGAAATGAGTATCATTGTCATACTAATCAAAACCAGGTTGCATGTGCTGCAAGTCTAATATGATCTGTCTTTCTTATATTCGTTTTGACAAATTCTAACGATTTTTTTTAATAAACATAATCATAACAAAGCGATTTTTTTAACCGATTTTAACTAGTTTACTCTGATATATTAAAGTCAAAATAAAGAGGCCAATTTAATTCCTTGCCCTCCAAGCGTCTAACAAAATGTATTACTTCCCGTATAAAAAAACTACATCACACCAACTAAGTGTGGAATAAACAATGCTGCTAAAATATGTTGAATTGAAAATCATTGTTGATGGAGATGTTGTTAGTGTTGATACCATGCATCCAAAAGATACGGGATGTTAAAAGGATGAGAGAAATTTGTTAAAAAACTACTCTTGATAAGGAAGATTATACGGTTTTGAATGAAGGTGGTGGTGTTAATTCTAGATTTGTGGTGTTAATTTTAGATTTAAGGGTTTGATTATGTGGTTTTTGTTGAAGTTGAAATGATGAATTTTTGAAAGAAAAAAAGAATGTTTTTTTTTTTGTTTTTATATTAAGATGATGAATATTATATGAAGATGAAGATGGAAAAGAAGAAGAAAAGTAAAATAAATTAGGTGTTTGTGATGCACTGAAACATAAGGGCAACACTCGTATGTTTGCATCAAATACATGTAATATTTCGAGCATAAATACATAAGTTTGGTTCAAAATTATGACCGTCAAAATAATTCTAAATTTTTTTGTTTAAAAAAGTCTTACAGAAAAAGTTACGGCATTAAGTGTTGAAAAGTGATAAATTACATATTCAAACACGTGATCCAACATATCAATGTATCTCCGGCTATCATGTGAGCTATGCTTAGGTCTTTTTTCAGCATATCATTAAAAGTAGCGTAAACAAAACAATTATTAGCATCAACTCTAGAACTTGAGGACTTAATTCAAAAATTTACATATGAACAAATGCAAATACTCCATTAACCTATGTTATGTTTTTACTAGACCTATTATTTATTAGAGGCTATATGATGAGTTTTCTACTAACACCCTAAAAATTGACAGTTACTACTAATGATGTTTCCATCAAATTCAAAGCCCTCACCTCCATGGATGAAGGATTCTCTTCTTCTTTAACCCTACCACGACCTTCTTTCACCTCAATTCCAACGTCAAAAAACATGACCTTTTCGATGAATCTTTAACTATTAAAAGAGGTTAGAGGCAAAATAAGCTTGAAATACACAAAATGAATTTATTTATCCATACTTGGAAATGTAATTTTAATTTGTGGGTATTTTAGTTTTTCTAGGGTTGACCTGTGTTTTTAAGGGGTGTTGTTAAAAAAAT
>Ga0209282_1001501_pt1 | contig 12881 bp, 4 predicted proteins | sample Mtrugardesep15_FD_187529 | JGI IMG/M metagenome (GOLD analysis project Ga0209282, IMG submission 187529) | Root nodule microbial communities of legume samples collected from California, USA - M. trunc garden sep15 (SPAdes) (version 2) | ecosystem: Host-associated > Plants > Roots > Nodule...
CCTAAAAATCATATTATAGGTAATGATGGGCTGCTAAGTTTCAAATAGGCTTTTTAAAATTTAACAAACAGTTAATAAATCATTAATAAAAAAGATTTATTTGAAGGAAAAAAATTAAAGAGCGAATTTAAAGGTCTATTTTAGTTTTTGAGAAAATTCATCATATACCGTTCTCGTGAGCTCATCTCGGTTGATAGAGATATTGGCAAAAATAAAAGTAACTTTTAGTCCTTGAGAAAAATAAATCACACAAGTTAGTCCTATCTCTCTTTGCTTATTTACTAATCTGGTATGAGAGAAGATAAAATAAAATTATGACACAAAGAAATATATGTATTTATAAAATCACATAAAAAAAATAAAAATCATAATAATCAAAGAATTGTTTTCAATTTTAAAAAATTATTAATAGACAAAAACTAGTTAAAAAAATATCAATCAAGAATTATATTATTAATTAAAGGTTAAATATGTTTTTTTTTTGTTATAAAGTTATAAATGTTTTTGTATTCCCTATAATTATTTTCTTCAAACATTGGTCCTTCAAAAAACTTTTGTGTTGAGCAAAATAAGAATTTACAACTAGTTTGCCACATGTATATTTAAATTGTAATGCATTCTAATGACACACAACTCATCAAATTTATTATTTTTATATAATAAAATATATTTTATTCATTTAAATATTTTAATTATTATATCTTTTTTAAGTCAATTAACTTAAATCTAAAAGTTGTCTTGATTTATTTTTCTAAACGACTAAAAGTTACTTTTATTTTTCTCATGGACTAAATTGTTTTTATCGTTCGGATATGAGCCTTCTCCTCCATGACATGATCCCTTGACAAGATCTTTGGTGCACAACTCCTCCTCAATTTTTTCTCATTTCTCATCTCTCTTTGTAGTTAGTGGCACTACAAACATAGAGCGTGGGTTTTGAGCATCATAGTCGAATCCCACTTAGTTTTGATTTAGTCTAAGATCGTAATGACCCATGTATTTAGTCAATGCTCTTGGAAAAGTATCGTCTTTCCCCCCCTCATAAATGATCACTCCAAAGGTTTGAGAGGTTATGATAAAACTTGTGAAACTACCTAAAAAGGCAAAGTGTAGTTTGATGCAGGAATCTTCAAGGGGGAGGTAGGAATTCTAAGTGTTAAAGAGGTGAATGTGAAATCTTATGACACTACAGTGTAGTTGGAGACAAGAGCAAGGTGGTTGATGGTTAGAGCGACATCATCATCGATTCAAAGGGAAGACAAATAATTGTTGTATATGTTCTAATACATCATTGTTAGGAAAAGTCTTAAAAATTTGGTGTTGTTATGCCACATGCTTGAGGCACATATATGTACTTCTCAATAGCCCTATCGCTACTTCCCTGTGTGTGAGACGCACACATGCATTTGGTATTATATATTCATATTTTTCAGCATAATTTGAGAGAGATGATGAGGAAAACTGGAGTTTATCAAAATGGGGGATTCTTAGGACACCAAAATGCTAATAATTGACTACTTTTGGGTTATACTACAGGGTTGGAAAACAATCTTAACACCTTGGTGACTGAAATTATTGAGTCTTTCGATCAAGAGAAGATACTGAAAAAATTGTAGAAATGAAGGTTTATTCTTAGAGACTAATTTCTTTTAATCCTTGCATTTCTTTGTTAGAAACTCCTTGTTAGTGGGTTCAAGATCTGCACTCTTCCCGAGACGTAGGTCAAATTTGAATTGAACTCGACAAATACATATTGATGTGTTCTTTTTTGTTTTGTTTACTTTATTGTCTATGTTTGTTTTCTCACTATGATCATTGGTTGCTGCTAATTTTGCTCCACAAATCAAAGTATCGATTTGAGTTTGTCCAAATTCACAACATATTTTGAACAACATGTACGTCTAGAAATACACTTTTGAACAATGTATGTAGTCATAATGTATACTTCCAAAAACAAAAAGATCTTTTTAGTGAAATGAAAGGCAATTACCCTTTCGTCCTACCTCCATTAGCTTGTGAACTACCCTATTGTGTTTCAATAGTTGCTCTTTATGCACCTTGATTTTGCCCCCAATCAATTTTTAAATTTTTTTTTTTAAATCTAATCAGATTGTAACTTTGGATTAACTTTTTTTCACGAGTAATTTTGAGGCGTCTAAAGAGCAACTAAGCATCATACACAAAACCCATTTGTTTTTATATTTTGGATACATAAATACACAAAGCCCACTTTGAGTAACCTAAACCACACCCCACTCATTACTCTCATCTAACGGCTCTACATATTCCGTTTACAAACAACCAACGGCAAAAAGGCTCTCACAAACGACGTAACGTGTGTTCCATATATGGTTCAAGTAAAGATAAACAAGAGCCGCCAGATATAAAATCTACGGTCAATATTCCTCACAGTGTAGCAGAAGATGTATAAAAACATGTCTTCACAGAAAAACAGAGCATTTCATTTCATTCTATCACAAGAACAAAAGAGAACGACGAAGAGCAACAACAACAACAACAATTTTTCTATGTCCTTTCACCATTCTCTCTGCAAAACCAAACACCATAATCTAAGATCTTAATTTTCATTACTGAATGGTTAACGCTAAGGATCTGCTAATTTCTTTAACATAATTAAGGTTTCTAAAATCTAAATTATAATTATAAGAAGCTTCAATTTATAATCTGTTTCTTCTTTAACGAGAATATCTAATTTCATTTTGTTTTTGGTTTATTTTCTGTATTTGCAGGTATTGAATTGTTAATTGTTAATCATCAAGTTAATTCTGTTTAGAAGAGTGCATTTTTTGGTTCATTTTGTTGTATTTTGAAGGTGTTCAAATTTTCAGTTTCAAAGCTTTTGATTCTGTTTCATTCTTCTACTCTCTGTTTGAATTCTATGCTAAAGTTTTTCTGCTTTTTCTGTGTATATGCAGATAAGCTCTTATATACAAAAATTCGAAATTCTGGATTCTCTGATGAAAAAGTTGTAGATCGAAGCTTTGAAATGTCATTGTTAGTTAGATTTTAGGTATGGATTTGTATTTTCTGAAAATAAAATAATTTTAAAGCTGACGGTTTTGAATTTTGATGAAATCAAATTAATTTAGAAAGTATAAATATCAAATTTGGAAGTGAAGAGTTGATTTTCATTGAGATTAAGTTTTTGACATTTTTTTTTATTTTGAGTTTTTTTCAGTGGATACGATCGATAGTTCTAAGAAGTTCTGGATTTCTATCTTCATCTTCACCATCTTCGCAGGGACTTGAAAATTTTCTCATTTTCTTCTGGTTGGTGATGTGCCAGAAGAATTTGATTACTCACTAATTGTAAGTTTTTCGTTAAATATTGTATTAATTTTCATTGTTTATTGTTTTTAATTTAATTTAATTTTCACCCTTTTTATCCTTTCTCTTGCAAATGATTTTGATGTTCTTACTATTTTTTCTGAAAAAAATAATATAAATATCATATACTTTTTTGTTTTTGAAAACATGTTGTAGATTTAAGTCAACTTGAAACTACACTGTCGGCGTAGAGTTTGCTTTGTACTTTGTGTAGTTCTCTCTTTATTTGTGTTTACAATTTTTACCTTTTTTTATTTATGTTCTGTTCTATTTTCTTCTTCCTCTTCCTCTTCCTCTTCCTCTTTGTGTTCTTCTTTTGCCTTTCATGTTTATAACTACGATTCGAAATCATTTTCAATTGGCCTTTGATTTTTGAATTGGTTTAAGAGCAAAATCGGTGAAGCAAATCTTAATCCTTCCATGTGCAAATTGAACTGAATCTCTTACTATAATTTTGGTAACATATTTTCATAATATAGTGTGTGGTTACCCTTCATAATTTTCACCATCCATTTTTTTGTCTTCATATCAAGATGCTCCCTTAGCACTATTCCCATGGCTATCATCTTTATTTTTCTCGAAAACAGTGGACCAAAATATGCAACTTGTTTTATTTTATTTAATAATAATGGAGTAGTACAATCTTTCAAAAAAATAAATAATGGAGTAGTATAATAAGGCTATAATATATATTTTTTTAATAAATTTTTTAGTTGAGTTTGATTTAGAAGTTCATTATGATTTGGGTAAATTTCAAAGCTCAAAGAACTTTACAAAAACACTTGTAGATAAATCACTACATTGACAACGAAAGTTGAATGTATCGGAAGCTTGAGGGATATGGATTCAACTCCTTACCAACCTCAGTTGCACAATACAATAATATATAGATCGATAGTAGATATATAATGTGTTATAAATATTATAAATAAATTATATATCTTATAGTGATAATGACCCTGACCTAATTGTAGTCTTGCAAAAAACACAAAGCAAATTCTAATTTCAAGTTTATAGAAACAAGAATATGTAATAATTTATGGTGTTAGATATCCGACTAGTGATAATTTTGTCCAAAAAAACATATTTTACTAATAACCAAGGTAAAATTCTATGATATAATGATTATAGGGAGGAGGGAGTGATGGATAAGGAATCACATAACAACCATGACAACAGCAACAATATTGGTAGCTTAAGAGATGATAATAGAGACAAAAATGAAGGAGGGGATGGGTCTAGTTCCTTGTTATTGAGGGCAAGCTCAGATGGATTCAGACAATCATCCACGTCAGATTTGGTGTTACAATGGGGGAACAGGAAGCGATTAAGGTGCATGAAGGTACAAGTTAAACAAGATTCTTTAAACCCGGTTCAAAGGACAACGGTTCGAGTGGACCGGAGGGTAATTAGGACCGAGAAAGATACTTCAAACCGGTTTGGAACATCCCACACTGATAATAACATTGTGAATGGTCATAGTCATAATAATCAAAATCAGAGTAACGGGTATCCTAGTCTTCGTCAACGTGCCCCTTCTCCTCAACAACCTCCTCCAAGGATTCTCAGGTACTTGTCATTTGTTTACTTTTCCCTATTTTGACTTGCTTACATTAATATTTGTTTAAATCATGCAATTTGTTTGGTGAAAAAAATGTGATTGTGATGTGAGTTGTGACATGAAGGTTTTCTATGTGATTTGTTTGCTATTGTGATTAAGTGCGTGTTTAGATTTGCGATGAGTTTGAGAGAATCACCGGTGGTCCATCGTGATTTCAGTAAAACTACCTTGATTTCAAGTTAACATGCACCAAGTGGTGATCGATTTGAGTTTGGAAAAAAACTCAATCGGGATTTGATATGTTGCATTTGATTTTTTATCATTGTTTTTATGATTGCGTTGTGATTGTGGTCGAGGCGTGACATCAATTAGGGTTTTAAGAAATTATCGACTATTAAAGACATCAATTTTTCATGTTATTGCAATTGAAGATCGATTGCGATTAAGATTGCATTTAACCACGATTCGGTGTAATATTAGGATCGAGGTCATAATGGGATTGCAATTTTAGTTATTTTCAGCAAGATCTTAAGATAATTGTGAATTATATAGATTAAATTAGGTGAAATGAAAGTAAACATGATCAAACAAAAGCATTGGTTACAAAATTGTTATATATGAATTTCTTTGATTGAGGAAGATGTACCACACTGCCACCTTTACGCACTAGCAAGCTATAAGCATAGCTCTTGCTCGGACTAAGGAAGAAGGACTTGGGATACTTGCCCTCCAGCAGTCCAGCTCTGGGTAGCTCCTGTCCAACACCCAAGAGTCTAATTTTCCCCCCATTTTTCTGCTTCGTTTTTTCCTTCCTTTTTGAAAAAAAAGAGTGTGAGATGTCAAGTTGGGGAGGTAATTCACTTCAAGTATTGGATAAATCACACGCTTGTTGAGTCATTTGATCTGGGTTTGTATATCAATATTCGATAAATCTATATTATGACTTTCATAAATCAAGTCCAAAATACAAAGTTGAGATGTTATATGTCTCGTCTCTATCCAATCCAAGGATTCATCAAGTGATTGTATGGATACACGTGATCCAAGTCCTCCTTCAATACAGATCCTCTTTCGTCGTCTATGCAAATCTCAGTTGTTTCTATGCAAATCTCAGTTGTTTGCTAAACGACCATAGAAGATTGGGACATATCGTAAAGTTACAAATTTTAATTTTCGAGAGATGATAAGTGTAGTTTTAGTCTTCAAAAAGTTTGCTGATGGTTTGTGTATTTTAGGTTGTACTCCTAAACACGTTTAGGTTATGGATCAGTCCCATCCTTTCATTAAGGAGCGAGTGTCTGTTGATTGTTTAGTCTCTTCTCCTCGCTATAGTTTTCTGTAGTTTTGTTTTGGGTTTTGGCCCCCTTCTTAACAATAACATGGTAACCAAAATCCTAATATGCACCAAATTGATTACTCTTAGGATAACTTTATGTTATTTGTTAATAGTTGCTATTTTGTACCGTGGGGGAGTTGAACTGAAGATCTCTTTATACTCTAATTCATGTTCCTCTCCAAACTAGAAATTCAAACCCTTCACTACACGTCACTTAAAAGTTAAGGGTTAAATACTTTTCATTTCTCATAAATTAAATAGATCACTGCATGTTTTTATTTGTGAATAATTCTGGTCCTTTATTTCCGTTTATTGCATGGTTAATGGCATCATATCTAGTCAAACAGTATCCGATAATCTTGTTGGAACTTCTTGGTAGAATTTGTGTGGAAGTAATAGATTCATGCTGCCACGGATTTCTTGAGGGGGCTTCAATTAAATAAAACAAATTGAATCTTCGGCTTAAAAAAAATGTCACCACTTCTATGAATGAGTATAAATAATTGGGCGGTGATTGCTGGCGAGCCAATTAGATATTGTTGTCTATTTAAGTGGCATTGACGATATTTTGCTGCATTTGGGCTATGCTATGAATAATACATAAACTTATATTATGACCATAAGCCTTATTTTTTGTCCACTCACCAATTGGTAGGTCCTCACAAACGTCTCATCCGAATTAAACGACCAGCTCACGGTGAGTGCGTGAGATTCCCATCTTTACTTTCCTCCAACTTAATTTATATTTCTAAGTTATCATTATTTTTTCGTGTGAACCATGTGATATTGTGGAGACTAATTCTTTGAGCCGGATAGCATTAAGGTATTGTTATTATGACTAAGTTAGGATTAACCAGAATTTTTTATTATTTCATAAGAGTAGTTGATATATTCATTATGTATGCAATCTTCTGGTGCTGTGTTTTGTGTGTGCAAATTGAACCTTTATTGTTTAATCAATTGCTATTATCTAACCATTTTGCAACTGCTTTGACATTGATGATGATTAAATTGATATTTATATGATATGATACACTTCTAGATATGGTTGATATGATAATGATCATGGAGGTTTATTAGTTTACTGTAAATCTTTGGGGTACTTTGAAGATCATGTTCATAGCTAACTGCTTTACTTGTGGATCTAGATCTGAAACACCGTAAAGTATCAAACCAACCCCTCAATTTATTTTTTTGTTTTTTTGTACTACCTGTCAATTTGTTTATTTATTTATGCCGATATCTCTCTGGTCCTTTAAGTTTCATGTTTGATTCAGATAAATTCTTTAAGTTTCTAAGGTTTTAGATAGGTCCTTTAAGTGAATTTGTTTCAGATATGTCTTTTTAAGTCTTTTAAATTTTGAATTTGTTTCAGATAAGTCGTTACTATCAACCTCCGTTAATCCAAAGTTGATATGTTCGTTAGAAACTTAAAGGACCAAATTTAAATGACCCGAGAAGTATTTCGCCATTTATTTATTATCTTAAATTAAACATAAATATCATCATGAGGATGTTGATAATAGCAGACTTTGTCGGGACATGAAACGGAGGGGTCTTCCTCCACGTGTTAATTTAAAGTCATTTTCCCTTACAAAACCCATTTACAACCGTTGGATGAAATACCAGGTGTTAGATCTGGTGCGTCCTATTCTCCATTCCAACACGTAGTAATAAATAAAGTAATCTATCATCTTTTCTTCAAAATCCAGATCCAACGGCCCTAAATCTTTCGTGAAACCAGCTGTGTCCGTTATGAATCACCTTCACTTTACATAACCTTAACCTCGTGTCTCTCCAACATCTATTTCTCTATCTACCTAAACCTTCTCATCGAAGTTAAAATAACGTTAAAGACACAAACACCGAACAATCCAAAAACCACCTTATAATCTACAAACACACAAAACCTGTTTATGTTCCAACTTCTCTAACGCTGATATTTAATTTCAGATTGACCCTTAAGGTCAATTTCGTAAATCCACTTCTCCTAAAGTTATTTATTTATTTATTTATTCAAACAAACAAATATTCTCTATTTTTTTATTTTATTTCCTAATGCATATTTAATTTGTTTTCTATATTTATCATGTCATATTGTTAGGTTAATAATTAGAAACATATCATCATAGAATAAATCATAACTTTTATTTCCTTTCTTGTATTTGATGTTTAGGAACACAGAAGGTTCAGGTGCTATGAGAGGAACACAAACCAACGGAAGTGTTAGGGGAATTGCCTCACCAGAGAGGGTTGGGCATGACAAAAGAGGGACCCACACCCATCACAATAATGAACACAATAACAACAACAAATCTGCAGCTTCATCTGATAACAATTTGGATGGGAAGAAAGGTGGAGGGTCATCTTCTGGGAGTGGTGATGCTACTCCATCGGTGTGGCCACCAAAGTTTGTGATTGCCTTAACTAACAAGGAGAAGGAAGAAGATTTTATGGCTATTAAGGGTTCTAAGCTGCCTCAAAGACCCAAGAAGAGAGCCAAATTGATACAACGTACCCTCAATGTAAGCTTTACTTTCCTTAATTGTTTGGTTTGCTTTATGTTCTTCAATTTAATTTGCTTTATTTAACTGTTTATCTTTTTTATGAAGCTTTTATTTAGATTGGAAAAGTTTATGCATTAGAGAATTAATCCTAATTGATAGGAACAAATTTTATTAGAGGTGTTTGTCACGTGATCTTAGCGTAGAAAGTGAATGAAACACTTCGTAATATGTGATAAACAAGGATGGTATAATTTCATGTGATCTTAGCTTAGAAATTGAATGAAAAACTTCCAAGCATACAAAATGTGATAATACTACATTTTCAATACCAAGAAGGAGAAATTATTTATATTAATAATAATAGTGACATTAGCATCTCTTGAACAAATTTATACATCTTCTAGTTTATATTTGTTTTAGCATAGGCATTAAATTATTTTAGTATAATCCCATATTTTTGTTGATAGGATTTATAAATATTCATTATGTACCCTTTCTTAAAATTGATAGTTATCCTTGGTCTTTGTTTGTCCTCACATAATTTAAATATATAATTATAAAAAACCTTTGTCATTTTTAGTGGGTATCCTCTTTTCTTTTTCCTTTGAACCCTATATGCCTGGAAAAGCCATACGTGAATAGAGGTTGGCAGCTTATGGATTGCAATACACGCGTCAACGGGACCATGGTTCACATTTAGTACTGCAGTTGGTCTTAAAAAATAAAAAATGGTGTAACAAACATCCCATTTGATTCTTCACAATTTCTTTATGACCTATACCTAATTTGGTTCATGAAAAAAACAAATAACTAAATTAGTTTTTCGATATTTTCATGATGAAAATGCATATGAAAATGTTACGATTAATTTTCGACTCAATTCATCTAAACTTTTTTCATTAAAAAAATTAAATAAAAAATCAACATGATGTCCAAATGCAAGTTGCACGTTGATGGTAGAGGAACGCTATCTCATTGCTTAAATAGTATTGGTGGGGGAGCTATCTTAGGGGCATAATATAAAAAGTATAAAGTTGAAAATATTCTGGATTTTTTTGTTGCAAATTGTTATTTTGCTCGTCATAAAGAAAAGATAAATATTTTTGGTAGAGAAAGAAGAAAATAGGCACTTGATTTGGCCCCACATCCACGTCAATTACTTAATATCTGGACTTGGTCTTACGCATGTAATTGCATTTTTCCTCTTATGTGGGTTTTTTGTTTTGTTTTGACTAATCCTCTTTCGTGTTTCTACATACTGCCTTTGATAGATTATATATTTTAGTCTATAAAATTTTGTTTATTTTTATATATTGTAGTATATACTTTCCTCAAAAAAATAAAAATATATTGTAGTATATACCAACTTTTCATTTTGTTAGTCTATTTTTTTTGTTTAATATTTAGGGTGAAACTTTTTTGTATTTTAGTTAGTTTTTGTAATATGTGTTACATTAATTTCAGTTATATAGTCTATTTCGACAATTACAAGACTAATTTATAATTGTATATTTTTAGTAAAAAACCTAATAACAGTATATTTGTAAATAATAAAAGCCAAGCGTTACAGCAACTAAAGACGAAATTAAGGTACTAGCCATTTTTTATTTACATTAAAATTTTGTCGTGCTCTGAAGCAGTTTGTGGTCTAGGCATGTGTCCAGTTTTATATTGTGACACTGGAAATTGGATGTGTTGTACTGGAAACCATTAATTTGTTAATTTCTGTATTAATAAATATACCACACACTATACTAAAAAAATAAATAAAAATACCATATACTAACCGACAACTTGAAATGGGATGAGTTGTCTTTCCTTCTTTAAATGGTTGTTTTGAAGCATGTTCATAGAAAAATATTACTATTATTTAATATCATCATCAATATTATTATTATTATTTTTTTAAGGAAAATTGTTTGTTCTTTACTACCCCTTCAATTCATCTTCCTAATTTTATTTATGTGTATTGTTGCATATTTTGATTAATTTATTTTGCTTTGTATTGCAGCTTGTAAGTCCAGGTACATGGCTATCCGATCTTACCTTGGAACGATATGAAGTTAGGGAGAAGAAAATAACCAAAAAGGTACTAATCAATAAACAAACTATTTTTCCTAAACTAATTTTTTTATTTGTTGAAATATATAATTTTTATGAAATCCGTACAAACTAGGTAGGATTTGTTAAGAGAATATTGTTAGTAGTTTTTCTTTTTTTGTTTCACTTATCATAATATTTTATATATCTTGATTTGACCTATAACCACTAGTTAGTCTTTTGATTCTTTAGCACATTGATAAAGAAACCTAATTTGGAATTTTATGCAGAGACCAAGAGGCTTAAAAGCAATGGGTAACATGGACTCAGACTCTGAATAGAAGAAGCAAGGAAATGAGGAAATGGTATAATAGCAAAGGAATAGACCAAAAAAAAACTCTTGCTTTATGCTGTGGCTATTGATGTGAGAAATGTTGGGTTAGTGTAAAGTAAAATCGAATATAAATTAACTTGGTTTTGATCCTGTTTTTCTCACAGCCATGTTCATTTTTGTTCTCCAAAACGTCTATGCATAACTGTGAATGATAAGGAACCCATTTTCAGCTGAAGGATAGGCTTCAAGCTTTGGATTTCGGATTTAGATCTCAATAAAAATTGCTACAATGTTGAAAATTGACTAAAAATTCATTGTCCAAAAGTAAGAAGATTCTTCTTGTTCACCAGTAAAAATAAAAGATTATTCGTAGGTAATGGTTTCCTTAAAAGACAAAGTACATTATTTAATAGATTCTCTGTTTTTAAATAATAGAAAAGGATGACTATTAGATTTTAGATTTTTTTTGAGAAAACTATTAGATTTTAGATATATAGTTTAATTATGTAAATACGTATCATCATATAATAAAATGAGAAGATATTTATAAAATCTTCAATGACTTTTTTTTTTAAGAATGAAAGAGAACCTGCTCAGATTATTCTCGGAGATAATCTCCCTCAAAAAAATTATTCTCGGAGATAATTATTTTAAATTGATTAACTAATGAAAGAGAACATCTAACTCAAAATTACTAATTTACCAATTTTTATTGTATTTGACGGATAATGAATTTTTCTGAAAGGTTATTAGTGAGTTTATGCTCTATATAATAAAGTAAAATTTCGGAATTGAAAACATTGGTATTTGTTGAAATTGGTATGTTAGATATTCATGGTCTCCCGAATGTGAAATGATGTGGTATTTCTCATTTCTTCTGCAAATAAGAAAAATGTGGTTAACTTAGAACTAATGGAATTTGTTTAGACCTACCTTGATTTTTTTTATTTGATTGCCATTTTATTTGTTGTAGATTTTTTATTGACGAAAAATGTGTTTATACCATTTTATAAAGTAGAATGTGTTTAATACGATGAGATATGTCAGTCGAAACTTTAGAGATTTGTTAGAGATGATTGTCTTAGTAAGAACATGAACAACTTCATTCTCTTGTCTTCAAACACTCAATACTGGAGTTATTGTAAAAAGTTAAAGAGTTATTCTGACAGTTGATACCATTTTCTTGAACTCTAGCTCACAAAGCAATGCAACCTCGACACAATCGGCACAAAAAATTCTTAAATTTAGGAAGTGTTTTAATGTTGCAAATCATATTTTTCAGCCCATGGTTTGAAAGATAAAAGTGTCTATTAACTCAGGTACAAAGACGATAAGCACTCTTCACCGAATAAACCTTCATTTCTTAACACCCTTCTGGGTGTAGAAGTGCAGTATTGAGGATTTTGGTAGCACTATCTGAATCAAAAATAGAGTTAATGAGAAGGATGTTCCAAGATTTACCATCAACTGTTATAATGTTAGCTAGACATAAGTGAGGCAACAAAGAAGATGTCGTTGAATATGAAGCGAATAAGACCCTTCATACAATCAATTTTCGTTCAATAAGGGAATATTAATTAATATCAACTACTTACCTTACACGACATCTCCCCCATGAAGCAAATTATGCCTACACACACCTTAAGATAATAAAAAAATGATTAGAAAAATCTAACTAGTATTACTTAATTAACTATTAAAATACAGTGAGGATAACTTTTGATTGTTCATTTATGATTTATGTTAATTCTATCT
>Ga0209282_1001502_pt1 | contig 12878 bp, 6 predicted proteins | sample Mtrugardesep15_FD_187529 | JGI IMG/M metagenome (GOLD analysis project Ga0209282, IMG submission 187529) | Root nodule microbial communities of legume samples collected from California, USA - M. trunc garden sep15 (SPAdes) (version 2) | ecosystem: Host-associated > Plants > Roots > Nodule...
TAACCGTTTTCTCCACCATTTCTCTCCTTTTCTTGCATTTTCTCGCAGTTTCTTGCATTTTCTCGCAGTTTCTTGCATTTTCTTGGTGAATTTATTGAAGATTCATCATTCTTCTCCTCACTTCTTCGTGTTTTTGAAGAATGTTATTCATTCCCTTGTAGTTTCTTGTTATGCACGTTTTTCAGATTCATCTTCTTCGTGAATTTCGTTTCTACACTTCACAAATCCTCATCCTATCACCACGGTTCGTTAGAATTCTGTTGTAGTTAAGGTTAATGCTGATTCAATTTTCTATGTTCATCCAAGTGAAGGTCCCAATTCAGTTACAGTTACGCACACTTCTTCTCACCGGATCCAATTACCTAGCCTGGAGTAGATCAATGCAATGTGCACTTAGTGCGAAGAACAAACTAGCCTTCATAAATGGATATATCCTTGTTCATGAAATTGATGATTTGAACAGAGGTGCGTGGGAAAGGTGCAATCACTTGATTAATTCATGGATTCTTAACTCAGTTTCTCCACAGATTGCTCAAACAATCATATTTCATGTTCATGCTGTTGATGTTAGGGGTGAACTCAAAGAAATATTTTCTAAAGCAGATTGAATTCGTGTTTCAATGCTTCATTCCGCCATCAATAACCTCAAGCAAGGATCCAAATCCTTTCTTGATTATTTTACTGAAATGAAAACTCTATGGGAGGAACTTAATTCTCACAGACATATGCATGGTTGCACTTGCATTCACCCTTGTAGATGTGAAGTTATGTGTTCTGCAAGAAATTTCCGTTTGGAGGATCAAGTTATACCGTTTTTAACTAGTTTGAATGAACAATTTTCTATTGTGAAGACTCAAGTGTTACTCATTGATCCTCTTCCTTCTATCAACAAGGTTTACTCTCTTGTTGTTCAGGAAGAAAGAAACAACATTCCTTTGCCTTCTTCAGCTTCTCTAGATGATTCCAACATTTTGGTGAATGCAACTGATGCTAGCAGAAGTTATGGGCGTGGAAAGAACTCATATGGTCGTAAAGGTTCAAGGTTCTGCACTTTCTGCAATCGGTATAATCATACTGTGGAAGCATGCTATTAAAAGCATTGAACCTTCTGTCAATGCTTCCTCTCATGCTACTTATAAAGCTAAGCCTATGCCAAATGTCGTTGAGGCTTCTCCATCTGTTCCAAATACTAGTATTACTCAAGAGCAATATATTCATCTTGTATCCTCTCTTCAGCAATCAAGTTTGGCTCCTTCAACATCTCCTTTTGCTAGTTCTAATCTTGTCACTTCTCATCCTGCTACTCATTCTTAGCAGGACATTTCTGTAGGTATAAACACTATTTTCTACAATTCCTTGAATGTCCAAGCTTCTATATGGCTCATTGGTTCTGGTGCATATGAGATTATATACGCCTCCATTCAACTTTTTAGTTAAGTATATAACATTTCACCTATTCGTGTTAGTCTCCCTAATGTCCAATCTATTATTGTTAATCATGCTGGTAGTATTCATTTTTCTCCACGGTTTCATATTTCACATGTCTTATTTTCTCCTCAATTCAAATTCAATCTCATTTCAGTTTCTAAAATTTGCAAATCATTATCTTGTATTGTTCATTTTCACACTGATAGATGTCTTATACAAGATTTGACAACATATAAGATGTTTGGTTTGGGCGAACTTCATGATGGACTTTACAGATTGAAGTTTTCATATTCTTTTCTTCATAATGCTTCTTTACATTCTAAGCTTTCTCATTGCAATAAGCCATAGATAAAGTTTCTGTTTCTAGCACAAAAACTTCTAGTTCTTCTATTCCTTTATCTGCTTTATGGCAGTTCAAATTAGGCCACTTGTCTTATCAAAGGTTGTACCATATGAACTAATTGGATCCTTATATCTTTGTTGATGATAAAGTTGTGAGTGATATCTACCATTTTACAAAAAAACAAGAAATTACCATTTTCTCTTAGCTTATCTTATCTCATGCTTATGCAAACTTTGAACTTTTACACCTTGATATTTGGGGTCCCCTTGCAACTCCATCCATACATGGCCAAAAATACTTTTTTACCATAGTTGATGATCATAGTAGATATGTTTGGATTATTTTACTTAAATCCAAAGCTAAAGTGTCCTTTTATGTTCAAAACTTCATTATCATGATTGAATATCAATGCCATACCAAACCTAAAACCATTAGAACATACATTGGTCCTGAATTCATGCTTCCTGCATTTTATGCTTCTAAAGCCATTTTTCACCAAAAATCATGTGTAGAAACTCCCCTATAAAATGGGAGAGTAGAAAGGAAACACCAAAATATTCTTAATGTAGGAAGAGCCTTATTTTTTCAGTCTAAATTGCCAAAATCTTATTGATCATATGCAATTTTTCATGTTGTTTTTCTCATTAACAGAGTCACTACCCAACTCCTCCAACATAAATCACCCTTTCAAAGACTTTTTGATATTATACCTAATCCAACTATCTTCAAAGTTTTTGGTAGCTTATGCTTTGCATCCATATTACATGCTCACATAACAAAATTATAATCCAAAGCTAGAAAGCCACTTTTCCTGGGTTACAAGTCAGACTATAAAGGCTATGTTTTACTTGATTTACATGACCATACCATTTTTATTTCTAGAAATGCCGTCTTCCATGAACATATTTTACCCTATAAACCTTCTACATCCTCTCATATTTCTCCTTGGACTTATTTTCCTTCTTCCTCTCTTCCTCCAACCATCTCCATATCCCCTCCCATCATAGATAACCCTCCTTCTCCTTCTGCATCTACTCCTATAAACCCTCTACCTATTGTTCCAGTTAGATTATCTTCCTGAAAAAAACAAAAACAAACACCTACATAACTCAGAGATTATGTTTGCTCCACAACTGCTAATAATATTTCCAATAATTCATCTATTGCTTATTCTTTATCCAATTTTCTGTCAAATAATAATTTGTCTCACTCTCATTCTTGTTTTGCTTTGTCTCTTTTACATCATGTTTAGCCAAATTCTTTTGTAGAAGCAAGCAAACTTGATTGCTGGAAGGAAGCTATGCAAAATGAATTGACTGCTCTTCAGAAGACTGGTACTTGGGAAATTGTGGAACTTCCTGATAAGGTGAAACCTATTGGATGTATGTGGATATACAAGATCAAACACAATGCTGATGGTTCTGTAGAAAGATACAAAACAAGATTGATGGTTAAAGGTTACACTCAAATTGAGGGACTAGACTATTTTGACACATACTCTCCAGTTGCTAAACTCACTATTGTCAGAGTAGTTATTGCTCTAGCATCCATAAATCATCGGCATCTTCACCAGCTAGATGTCAATAATGCTTTTCTGCATGGAGAACTTCAAGAAGATGTCTCCATGCTCATCCCTCTAGGTGTTCCTCAACCTCATCCCAATCAAGTTTGTAAGCTTCATAAGCCTTTGTATAGACTTAAGTAAGCTAGCAGGAAATGGTATGAAAAGCTTACCTCCATTCTCCTATAGAACAACTATACACAAGCTTCTTCTGATCATTCCTTTGTCCACCAAGCAAACTGATAGCAGATTAACTATCATTTTGGTATATGTGGATGATGTGATACTTGCTGGTAACTCTATCACTGAATTCACTAAAATCAAAACTATTTTTCATGACAAATTCAAAATCTAGGATTTGGGCCAGCTAAAATACTTCTTGGGTCTTGAAGTAGCTCATTCTTCCAAAGGTATATTCTTGTGTTAGAGAAAATATTGTCTAGATCTGTTGGATGATTCCGGTATATTAGGTGCTAAACCTGTTTCTACTCCCTCTGATCCTACAATTAAATTACATCATGATTCAAGTCATTCTTTCACTGAAATTCCTTCATGTAGGAGACTTATATGAAGATTATTGTATCTAAATACAACCAGACCTGATATCACTTTTATTACACAACAACTCAACCAATTTCTCACCAATCCCTCTCAAACTCACTACAATGTTGGTATGAGAGTTCTCAAATATCTCAAAGGATGTCCAGGATCTGTTATCTTTTTCCCTAGCGACTCTGACTTCTACATTCAAGTTTTCTCAGATGCTAACTAGGCAAGATGTAAAGATACAAGAAGAACCCTACTAGGTCAATGTTTCTTCATAGGAAAATCCTTGGTTTCTTGGAGAGAATAAAGGAGCAACTCACAGTTTCCAGATCTTCTTCAGAAGTAGAATATAGAGCATTAACTTCAACTTCGTGTGAAATGCAGTGGTTATTGTACATGATGAAAGACTTGCAGATTCAGTGTAACAAAGTACCAGTGATCTATTGTGATAACCTAAGTGCAATTCATATTGTCGCTAACCCTGTATGCCATGAACACACAAAGCATTTGGAAATTGATTGCCACATAGTTCGAGAAAAGGTGCAAGCTGGAACTCTGAAACTTTTGCCAGTTTCCTCAAAAGATCAAGTAGCAGACTTTTTTCACAAAGTCTTTACTTCCTCAACCTTTCAACAATCTTCTGCCCAAGGTTGACATTTACCAACCTCCAACTTGTGGGGGATATTACACCACGAGCAAAACTCAACTAATGGAGAATAGACACATATTACTTACAATACAAATAACCATAGTGTAGTACAATCCTAGTAGCTTAGTAGTACATTTTCCTTTGTATATAAAGCTTTGTAGTTCACTCACTAAATCTAATGAGAATTTTACTCTTGTTCATTCAATTCATATTACGGTGTACGACGAATGACTTCACATCAATGGGGTAGCCAAAAGAACAACAAAGACTGGGGGGACGTAGGACCTGACCCAGGAAAACCCAAACGGGAATAAAACTTGAATAATCAGCCTAAGTGGATTGACTCTAATCAATCATAACAAAAGTTCACTAATCACAGACGCAACCCAGCGAACCCGCGTACGTGCGCGAAACCAGGTTACAAAAAAGCATGAAAAGTGAACATATGTAAGAATAGTTAGAGTGTAGATATGGTGAATGGATCGATCGCCAACATGGTAACAAAATCCAAGTGCCAACAACTCCCTGTACAACATCAAGTATAACAGCTCTTTCGAGCAAACAACGCGTAAGAACTCAGATCAAGGGATGAGTCCAATACGTCAGTAAACAGACCCTTTCGGGTTACCGACCCTTTCGGGTTTATGAAACTGACCCTTTCGGGTTAACGAACCAACACCGCAACAAGCAAGCTGCTACATCACTTCCATACCACCAAGAAGGACAAAATTCGAAACCACCAGTCTTTGAAATCAAACACGAAACCATCAGAGACTTAACGAACAAACCACCTAACAAATAATCCGGCAAGCACGAACAAAACAATTAACAAACCTACAAAAGAAACGAAAATAAAGCAAAAAACCAGCTGACAACAAAACAGCGGTGAACCGAGGATCAGCAACGGCGAAGCTTGCAAAAAACCTCCCAGCAGGCAATCGAACCCTCAGAACATAAAAACCAGATCTAAAAAAACGACACCCACACAACCCTCCTTGTTCCTTGCAAACAGCAGCACCTAAGCAACGAAAGGATGATTAAACAAAGAGAACAGACACCAGCAGGAGAAGAGCAAAGCAGATCGACGGAAACGACCCCAACGGAAAGCTCGTCGCCGTGAGCAACATCAACAAAAGCCGGTCATTCGACGAGAGTCGGGAGGAGAGGCGATGCGAATGGCTCAGCCATCGTCGCACCACCAATAAACAAGAGGCTACATCTTTACTGCCGGTTTTGGATTATTAGGAGGAAAAGGACAGGCATTGGTTGTTTGTGGAACTTGCTTAGAGAGAAGGGAGAGAAACGAAAGTTAGAGAGAGGCTGAATCAAGAGGGATGATATTAAAAAAATATTGATAATCTATTTAGTTGAGTGTCAATTATAAATAAATTTGACTTTTTAAAAATTCATAGAGTTCAACTTTTATAAATAATTATGTTAGATTTTATTTTTTCCGTTGTTGTTTTATTAAATACAACTGAAAATTATTTTAAATTTATTTGACTAAATATAAAAAAATGTAGCTTAATCTCTGACTATTTAAATATATGTTAGACTAAATATTTAAATACGTTCACATTGAGTATATGTCGGACCATTTCAACATATGTCAAACTACTTATTTAAACACATTCATATTAAGTAGATTTTTTAATATAGGATGACATGGCATATGAAAAAGTCAGACTCATACTTAAAAACATGTCTATGATAACCCTGACCTGTATTTTTTTACAGGTCAGATTTAAGTCTACAAAACCTAGATTGATTCAATCTTTCTCTCTCCTATCCGGTCATCTCATTATAAATGTTGAGTAGTGCTAGCAACACTTTCTTTTGAACACTCTCTCAAATACTCACTCTCTAATTAGCTTAAATCAATGTGGGTCCTACATTTTGAAAATGGAACCCACTTAAAGTGGTGGGACATACATTGATTTCACCCAATAAGATAGTGAGTATTTGAAAGAGTGTTGAAAAGAGAGTGTTGCTAGCGTTCCTTATAAATGTTATATGGATTTTGACACAAAAAAATAACAACCAAAATAGGTTGGATCTAGCACAATGAACTAGACTATCACACTATGACAAACAAAGTTTTAAATCTCAACTGTGAGAATATCCATATTTAGCGTCTGAGGCACCTTGAGTGTGATTATATTAAGAACATGTGGGAAAACTAAAACAAATAACAAATTTATAAAATCTCCATCTTTAGGCTAATCATGAAAGTTAAAATCATTGATCTCTTCTTTAAAAAAATAAATAAATCATCCATGTCTAGAAATGAATAAAATTTAATTTATTCACGTGAAAAAAATTATCGACTGATCACAAGGAGAGAAATAAACTGATCACATTATTCTATTTGTCAAAATAAATAAATAAACTGATCACATTATTCCTAAATTTTATAATTTCAATGCGGAGACAAGATGGTTTTGCTGTAACTATGGACGAGGAACTCCTAGGGTGGAACGCAGAATGAAGAAGGAGAAGAGATTCAATTAAAAAACTAAGCACAATTTATGCATACTCAAGGAGAGAAATGTTGTTTGCTTAAAATAAGGACATGGCCTGCCACATGCAAAGCCATAGTTGCACCAGGTGCAGTGTCCCAAACATGGTATTTAGATGAGTACTAGATATGGACATGACTTCAGAATTAGTTTGAAAGATCTTTCAAAGATTTCATCAATCCAACATTACTCTAGGGATCTAAATCATCCAATTAAAATTTGGGTTAAATATTTTAAAAAATATATATAACTTAATTCCTACAAAATTTTCTTTAACTTTTAATCCGCACAAAAATTTTCCTCGTCATTTTTTAGGTTATCTTGTTTTTCTTTTTCACAATGTTTAGTTTATGTTGTCAAATCTACTCATGTGTATCTATTACACTTTGGAATAATTATTTTACAGATGCTTAAAATATTATAAACATATCCTTACAAAATTTAGATAATTTTTTTTTAAATGAGATGATTTAAATATGAAATTTTTTAGCACCAAAGTTCATGAAATTATAAGGTCCAATGGATTTTAAAGTCCTTTAACTTTAAGTCGTACTAAAGTGGTCCTTTTAGGTTTTTTCATTTCAAATTGATTTTTAGGAGGTGTTTGTTTTAAGTTTCAGAATGACATTTCCGGGAATACACCATTAGGGAATGACTATACTCATGTTTATTATAAGGTTGATAAAAAATTATTCATGACTATAAAGGTTCTCGAGAATGAAGTAATTTTCAATAACTTTCCTTATTCCAATGTGAGAAGGTGAAAATGTGTATTCTTATGGACTTTTATATCAATACTCTATGCACCATATTTGTCGCTTTTGGAGAACGATTTTGTTTCTCATCACTTGTCAATTTCAAGTTTTAATGCAATATTAATTACTGGTTTCTCAATAATACCCTTACCTATTTATTGCAGAGAGAGAAATAATAGAATGAAATAATAAATGGTTAAGGATAATATAGAAAAAACACACATAATTTCATAAAAAATAACAAAATTTATTTGATTTCTTGGTATGTGTAAATTTCTCAAAAGCGACAAGTATTGTGAAACAGAGAAAGTATTTTTTTTAAAAAAAATTGTAACTCTCAATATTCCTAGGAATGTCAAGTTATGTGTCAAACATTTGGTAGTTTGTTAGGAACATCAAAAAAAAATTTTTTTACTTGCTAGTATTTTTTTTTCTTTCAATTAATCAAGGAAAATTTTGTAGGGGATATCATGAGAATACTGTTCTTAATAAATCTGTTTGCTCTAGTCACATGATTCAAACTATTAAAGAGTTCTCAATTCTTGAATTCTTTAGAGTGTGTTTGGATGGGGAATTTTTTGTGGGAATTTAATGTTATGAGAGAATTCAAATACTTTGAGGTGAATTTCATTGTTTGGATAATAATTTGAAGAATTTTCAAAATGATGGGAATTTATGAAGTATTTTGTTCAAGTTAAATTTAGAGAATTTCAAATGACACCTAAAAGGTAAGAATATCAAAATTCTTCATTGTTATAACCTTTCAAATTTTGCATTTGGGACCTCAATTTTTTCAAAATTTTCAACTTGACCCCAATAAATTTCCAAAAAATTATAAATTGACCCCTCAAATTTTTCAAAAATTATAATTTAACCCCTCAAAATTTTTGAAATTTACAAATTGACCCCTAATTTCAATTTTTAAATTTAACCCAAAAAATTTAAATTTATAAAACTTCCCCAAAATGATGACATTGAAATTTTTCTATTACTCCACTCAAACAAAAGTATTGAAAAATGAAAAGAAATTAATCGAATCATTGAAATTGCCTTAAATTTTAAATTTTTTAAAATTTCTCAATTACCTCATAGCAAAGCTTCTTTTTGCGGTTGGTTCAAGTGTATACATATTATGCTTCAATTGTTTGGTTGCTTTTCTTTTTTTTTCATGTTTCTATATTTCCTCTTTTTATACTTTTTTATAATAAAATTTTCTTGGTGTGTGGTGCGGAATAGTTAGGTTCTTTGATGTTAACCTAAATGTAATGCTTTACAAATGATTTTTGATTAAAAAAGATATCGTGTTAAAAGATATATAGTTAGCTAATACTCAAAAAGAAAAAAGATAGCTACTTAATCATCACAGCCGGTTCTAGAAAGCTTAACTATATATTTTCATATATGAGTTGGACGAAACTCGTAGGCATTAGTCATTTACTAGTTGCTATATATACATTACATCAAATTAATTAATTAAGGAAGAGAAACAATGATTATGTGAGAAAAAATTAGTATTTAATTTTTTTGACATCTTTAAAGCAAAAAATTATTTTAAAAAATCCTTAAAGCAAAGGTCCTAGCAATATGGGATGGCTCCCAAGCTGGCTGTGGAGCAGAGTGCAAGGCTGGTAAGGGAAGGTCTAAAACTCTATCATATCATGAATATGGGGACATGATCACTAGCCAAAAGGTTAAAGGGTGTGTAGGTATTTGGACGATTGCTTTTGGAGCATTTCAAAATATAGTATATATAGTATACTATACTATAGGTAGGAGCAATTGGAATATTGATAATGGCTAGCTATATACTATATGAAGCACATTCTTTCACTCACCCATTCCATATCATTCAACAATATGGATATGCATGCAAAGAATTAGAGAAACGCCAAGCTCGTAGCTTCCAAGTTTTTTTCATGAAAAGGAGAGATCTCCATATTAAGTTCGAGGCCTCATGCACGCACGAGCACATGCTTCACTCTCTTTCCCATGAAAACTTTAACCACTTCTGGAGGTCGAGAAGTGGGGTACACTATGATTTTCAAACTAGAAGATATTCATTCATATATTGCGAATCACAAAGTAGTAATTGCATGTTAATGGCCTATTGGTGCCTATCACTCACAAAAGTTATCTTTAAAGTTGAAATCTAAATGATTAAGGTGAAGGTATCGTAAAATTTTAAGGAATAGAGTATCTTATCCAATCACAATAGCGAAGTTAGCACAAATATTCGTGATTATTTCAAATTATATAAAATGCAAATTAAAGCAGCACAAAGATTGTACCCAAAAAAAAAGCAGCACAAAGAAAATTAAAAGTTGATAATAACTTTTTAGAAAAGCTGAATTACTTCAAATAGTTAAATTTATATTTGTCTTTGCGCATAACGTACTATCCAGCATTGCATTTTTCAACGTAAAAGACCACGTATTTGCAAAAAAAAATCGTCTATTTTGTTGAGTCTTATTTTGAAGAAGGAAAAAAAAACTAACAAAGCTCTCTTTCCAATTGCTATTGAGATCAAAAGTGTCAATACAAAATAATAAATTCATCAATCAAGGGATAACTTTTTAACTTTCATTCCTTCAAATAAACTTTTTAACTTTCATATTTTTAGCAATCAAATTTTGGTAAATAGACTTGGAGTAGTAATATATATTGGATACTCATAAAACATATTTATTTATTCACACAAAATTATGCTTAATACACAAGTTAACGAGTCAAAAAAAAAAATATTTATCGTAATAAATCCATTTGAATTTAATATTTTTACTTTTGATTAATTAAATACACAAAATTTAACAGAATGTTTTACTTTAGGTTGCTTAACAATTAACATGTGCTCTTAGGGCACACGTTAACATGACCCACAAAACTTGAGTGTACCAATTTTTTTCCATTAATTTAAGGTCTTTTATATGATGCATGAATTATACAGTTAATCAAGATTGTGCATGCAAAGTTATGTTGGGAACTTCATTCAAAGAGGCTGATCATATATTTGTTGATAACAAAGCCTGCTGCGGTTTTTTAGTTGATTAAAAAAATACTACTATAAAGATTGTGTACAATGCACCAAGAGATTTCTTTCTTAGTAAAAAAGAAGTGGCACGTATCTTTCAATAATTTCTCCCAACCATGCATCAATGAAATACATGAATTACATTAACTTAAAGTACATATATATGTCCTTCCAGTCAAAGTACATGAAACCTAAACTAAGGTGCATTTTGCTCTAGAATGACTTAACCGTGTAGTGAAAGCTAGTTAATGGCCAAACTAAATAAATATCTAACCTAGACTAATGTAGTACTTTATGTGTAGGGTTTGTGAAGTAATTGATCATATTGAGGCAATACATATTACCAAATCATTATTGATGATTCAGTCATATTTGTAGATCTGTATTTAGGTCAGAGTTTCTAAAAGGACATTGAAGGATATTTTTGTTTCTCTCTATTTGTTGGAAGGTAGAAGGCAAGTGTAGAAAAGGTAGTGAAAATATACGTAGTTGGTAATGTGGGACCTTGCGCAGTGTGAAAATCGGGTTGGCAGAATGGGCTTTGTGGGTTGAAACAACCCTAAACTCATACAATCCAATGGTTTTGGGACCCACCATACCAAGTCACGTGAGCCTTTAATAGCAGAAAATTTTACCCCTTACCACAATTATATTCCTATCGACACAAATCCTCTAAAATTCCTGATTTACCCCCAATTTTTTAATACAAAAATTATAAAATACTCCTACCCTTACAAGATTTTAAATGTGTTATAGGAAACTCGATTTAATGAATTATGGACAACTTAAATTAAGTTTCCCAATGCAATTGTTTTTTTAGAGAAAACAGTAGTTTTGGCCCATAGGTATGCGAGACATTGTCATTATAATTTCCAAATGTATAGAAATTGTAGAACATTTTTAAGTGTTTATTCGCTAAGAGTCATGAGACGAGAGAAACAACGAGTCAAATCTTAAGACATTAGGAAACAACGAGTCAAATGCTCCATGACCATAAGAGAGGGAGACATCATATTTCCATCCAAAATCTTAAGACATTAGATATATAAATCATCTCTCTTGTGCAACATTTTATCTAATAATAGACAATGTGAGACTTAACCCCTCACACTTGAAACTCAACACCCCCCCACCCCCTCTCAAGTGTGTGTTTCCACCTCCTATAACCAACACATACCACTTATTAAGGAGTCATGAGGTCACGAGAGCAACAACGGGTCAAATAGAACCACAAGAGAAAGATATGTCATATCTCCATCAAAACTTTAAGACATTTAATATATGAATCATCTCTCACATATATCCAACATTTCATATATTGACTGTCAATATGAGACTTAATCACTAATACTTAAAGTACAACACTCTTCAATTAATTACAAACACATTCTCAAGTGTCCTTTTAATTAATGTTTTTGTCCTTGAATCTACATTTTAGGTTTTCAAATATGTTTATTGTTATTCATTTCTTTTTGTTGGTTAAGCCAAATGCAGGGGTTGACATATCCCAACAAATAACTATATATATATATATATATGCAACGGTCATGAATCAAACCCTAAACCAAATAGTTAAGGGGTTTAAGTATCCACCACTTGTGTCACACTATTTTAGTGTCATATTATTCAATTTAATCTCAATTATTATTTTTCAAATTTAGTTGGAATTTTGATGCTTTCAAGGATTAAAATGACAATTCCTTACAAAATTTGACTCCTCTTTAGAAAGAAAAATTGTTCTAGAAAAATGCATAAGTATTTACTCACTTTGGTCTCAAATATAATCGATTTTTTTTTAATTTATTGAATAATTGATGTATCTGATCAATAATATAATTGAAGCATTGTCTTTGTAAGTATTCTCTAAACCTTAAGGTCATCATTGTCATAAACTGAATCATCATTCGCTCACCATATATATATACAAAACTAATTATATAGTTAAAATATCAATAATTAATTTAATTTTTTTCCCGATTAACTACTAACTTTAGAAGAGTTAAATTTCAAAACTAAGACTTATCATTTTATCAAACTTGTGATTTGTTG
>Ga0209282_1001503_pt1 | contig 12878 bp, 7 predicted proteins | sample Mtrugardesep15_FD_187529 | JGI IMG/M metagenome (GOLD analysis project Ga0209282, IMG submission 187529) | Root nodule microbial communities of legume samples collected from California, USA - M. trunc garden sep15 (SPAdes) (version 2) | ecosystem: Host-associated > Plants > Roots > Nodule...
AAACTCTTAAAAATGAATTTTTAAGAGTTTTTATTACTCATAACAATGAATATTGATTATTTTTTATGACAAAATATAAACTTTTTAATATGATCCTTATAAATAATGAAATTATGTTTTTTTCTTATGAAATGATGTTTTCTAAAATATAAATATTTCATAAAAATTATTGTTAATTTATAAATTTTGTGAAACAAGAGTACCAATACACTTAAATTTGTGAGTGTATCGTAAAAGTCCTCTTAATATTTTAATATAACAGGTTGCATTAACTGCTTATTCAAATCATCATAGTTAAACAATTTACTCTTTGTCCCCACTACGAGACAATGGGGAATTTGTGGCTGACAAAAACCCTTACGGAGCCGCAAAACATCTACTTGAGATAACAAAACATACGCATATTTAAGTTAGTCACAAATACTATAGTATACTTCCTTCGTTTAAAAATATAAACAAAAATCAAATTTTATGTTTATTTATTTAATGATGTATGTATTTTGAAATTAAAAATGAATGAATTTAAAAATTGATTTTTGTTTATATTTTGAAACGGATGAAGTATTTGTTAAAGGTACAATTCTAAAGATGAATTTATGTAAAAAAAAAAACTTTTGTTATTTTGATGGGTTGAATGTACAATTTTTAGAATAACTTTTCACTTTAAACTTTTTAACAAATTGAATAAAAATGGAATAGTAAAAATATTTTTTTCTTTTTACATATCAACATCAAAACCTTACCAATCTTCCAAGTAGCACTTGTTATAACATTTTCTTCATATTTTTTCTTAGCTTTTTAACTGTCTTCCTTTTTTTTTCTCCCTCCAGCCAACATCATTATCATATTCCTAACTTTGAACGGATAACAAATTTTAATTGTGGGTAAGACATGCTTGATTTTAATTTTTGGATAAACTGACATGCTTAATTTATTTACTCGTATCTTTAGTCCCCTCTATACCTTTTTTAATACTTCAATTTTGCGGGAAACGAGGGCTTGGTAATCTGAAATTTAGTTGTGAGGTAAATAGACTAGTAAAAAAGGCATTACTTGATTTTTTTTCTTTCTAATACAAGTGCTTGGTTTTCCAACCATACATTATATGAGGTAGATAATATTTGCTTAAATGCAAACCACATAAAATGTCCCTGAATAGGATAAGTACATAACTCTAAGTGCTGTTTCAACGAAAAAATAATACATAATGCCCTCTAAGAGGAGCATTAATTCAGTTGCTATGTGGCACCAAGGAAATGGGATTACGTAACTTCACTTTTTGCACAGAGCAATTAGGCTTCTTATTTTTTTATTTTTTTTGAAAGGATTAGGCTTCTTATTTTGTACATATATGTTTTCTATAAGTTTTGATGCTTTACACAAATGACTTATTTCGTATCACTTTTCTTGCTTTATTATACGGATTGAGTTGATCAAAGATACGTTTATTGCAAAGGAGTTTGAATAGTACATTCACATATTGAATGATTTTGGAATATTTGTTTCTAAATTAATATATTAAGGATTATTTTTTAAACAACAGAGCTATTTTGTTGGCTTTTATATTTTAAGAAAAATCATTTCATTGTTTGTAAGTATCATCCTAATTTTGTATATTTTATTTTTAAAAAATTATTCGATATTTACTATTATAAATAATAAAGATTTGGGAAAATTTATTTTTATTTCACTGAAACTTTTGGCAAATAATATTTAGCTATTATAATTTTTTAAATGATAGAAAATAATTTAAGAAAAAACAAACTCATTTAAATATACTGATGCATGTTGAATTGATGAATATGTTAGATATAGTCAATGATAGTTAAAGATTTGTCGGAATTGGTTGAACATAACCAAATGCAACCTTGTCAATGTGGTATGGATAATTGACATTACTACAGTGTCTTTACTTTTTTATGGTGGCTCTGCATTAGTGTTTGTTTTTATTACTTTTGAAGTATAATGTAAAATTAGTTGGACCCATTTTAAAGTTTTAGAAGAGTAATATGGATATTTAAAAAATGTAGTTGAATGGTTTAAATAATTGAGAAGTGTGAAATAATAATATGTTATGTAAGACTCATTTATACCACCCATATGGGTGGCACGGATGTGAATGCTTTTAATGACTAGATGGATGTTTGTTATGCTAATTACTTGAGATCACTATATAAATGTGTATTTTGCCTTAATTGTATCATAATATTCATTCTATTATTTTCAAATAATTCATTTTCTCTCGATTTTTCTTTTGCTTGGACTTAACCTTCTCAATAGAATGAACTTAACCTTCTCAATAGAATGGACTTAACCCTAGTCGTGTATGAATACCTTTTCACATTACATTTGATAAGAGACATGTTCTTTCACCGCACATGGTTACATACATTATGGTCTTTTGACCAAATATTGAATGATCTAGATTTTAATTTTTTAAATCTAAAATAGAGTAGTGAGTTTTAAATATAAACTGTAGGTTCTTAATTGGTCAATCGAAATATATGTAGTTGTGCAAAATTACATGGTTGTGAATACACACAACCGTTAAACCAACGGGCACAAGCACAACCTATATTTAGCGTTGCATGAAGAAAAAAAAATGTACCAATCATGTCACTGGTAGGAGGAGTCTCTAAATTAATTTATTTTAGAGGGTATTCTTTAAATTAACGTTGAGGATATATTCCTTAAAAAAAAAACGTTGAGGATATATTAATTTTCTTTTAGAGAGAGGTGATATATTAATAGCAATCACACATGTAACTTAAACACCAATCATCTCAAATCTTACAAAATGCACTCACTCTTAGCTTTCAATTAACGGTTGTTTAAGATTTAGGTCTTATTAACAAGTGTCTTTAAGACTATTGTGAAGGGTTCAAAAATTGAAAACAATTTATAATTTTCATATAAAAAAAATATTGATTTTTTATGTTTCAATATGTTGAATATACAAATCTTAAAGATAGTCTTTTTTACTTTAAACGACCTGTTAACATTTCTCTTCAATTTTTTACATGTTCCTTATATCCTTGCTCTAAATGCTTGATTTATGTTTCTTTCGATCTTCACTTGCTTTAACACAATTCCATCTCCATCGTGAAGCTCTTTACCTGTTTATGTTGGGGGTTTATTTGCCTTTGTCTTATGCACGTTTGGCAACCCCTACAAAGTAGTGGAACAAAGATTGCGTTATTCTTTTTTCTGAGAAACAAATGAAGAAAATAAATTGAGAAAATCAAATCTTGTTAAATTAGGTAAATGTATTGAAATTATGTATACGTATGCATGTGAGCAACTGGACAAGCAGTGATGGCAAGATGGGTTTGATTGTATATTTTTGTTGGGGGAGTGTCCAGAACTTGGTAACCGAAGACCTATTTTTTATTATTATTCAGGTAGAGCGATAAATTAAAATAATATCAAATATTTATTAGTAAATTATTATATTAAACTAATAAAAAAATTAAGTGAAATTGAAGAAGGTTGTATCATCTTAACATATTGACATTCAAACTATGTTGACACTTAAATTTACCATCAATCCTATACAATCTCTCCAAAGGTATTATTAATATGAATATGAAAAACAAAGGTGGGGAGGTGTAAATTAAACCCACCAAAATAAGATCATTGAAACCTATAAGAAAGTAAACCAACCCTAATTTAAAGAACATTCTTTAGCACAACTAGGTAATTGATCTAACTAGACTAATTCATTAACAAAACAAAATAAGTATTGGCTAGTTTGTCTGCACGTATTCTTCTATTTGTAAATACAAGTTTTTTTTTTTAAATGATAAATATATATTATATATTAAATATATAAAAGAGAAAACTCCTACAAGAGTCAAAACATACGTAGAAATTTGAGTACAAGAAGTACTCAAGTTAAATGGTAACAAAATCAAAAAACTCTCCCACAAAAAACACGAGCAAAAACTAAAACCACAACAGAAACATAAAACTTCTAACATGAACAACCAACACAACCGAACAAGAGGAAGACTCTGAGTAGAACCCCTCGGTCAACAAACCCCTAGACAAATTTAAAACGAATGTTCCTAATTATATGTAGACAATTTTTCTCTTTAACCTTAAGTTTCCAATGAACCAAATTTACATTAGTAAAACTTTATACCGTGAAGAGATAGTTACACTCAAAGCATAAATTCAATAGAATAAATAGCCGCACAAATTGAAGGTTAAAAATAAATCTGTTAGCTTGTAAGTAATTCCTTTTTACAATTTTATTCACAAAAATACTTTTCCCCATAATAAGTTAATTATTTGATTTACTGAAAGTTACTTAATACTTTGAATAGGAAAAAGTTTATATTGATTTTATAGTTTAAGGATGTTTTTGTCCTTAAAAGTTATAGCGTTTCTGTTTTTAAATTTTCTATATAACTAAGATATGATCAAATTTTAATGCGTATTATAATTTGTAAGATAAAAAATTAATAAATAAAAGGTCATTTGACTTTTACTCAAATCCAATGATTGGAGCAAAAGAAATGGTTCAATTAAGCCGATTTGCACCACACCGTTTTTTATTGTTTTTCACAAGAGTGTAATTAATGCGCAATGTAAATGTAAAGAAGTGTTCCGACTTCCGCAGCATCTAATACCATTTTTAAGACAATAGTGTTAATATTTTTTGATTAAATTATATTTTTAGTTCGTTAACTATTTAATTGGTATTAAATTGGTCCTTTAATTAAAAATTGATTTATTTCGGTCTCTTAAGTTTCTCACTGTTATTACATTTAGTCATTTCCGTTAAATTTAATTAAAAAAAAAAGTTAGGATTTATACAATCATCTTCATTCAACTTCTTCATCATTTTTCTCATTCACCTTCATCAAAAAACAACAAAACAAAAATCTGAAACGCCCAAACTCAGAATCTGAAACCCCCAGTAAAAAAACTTCCTTTTCATCATCTTCTTCATCAAATCCCAGCAATCAAATCAACCAAAATCTCAAATCCCCAAACTCAGAATCAAATTCAAGAAGAAACCCCATATCAATTTTGAATTTAATTTGTCTTTCAACAAGGAATCATAATCGAAAAAAGGTTAGCAATTGAGTATAGAATTCGTTTTATGTCATTCAAGCAAAGCAGATTTATCATATTCAATTTTATTCCTTTTCGTTTTCCCCCCTTTCAGAACCCTAATTTTATGTTGACAGTGCTCGATTTTGTTGTTGTGGTTAATAGGTTGTTGTGATTGTTTGTTGTAGGGTTTTGTTGTTGTTGTTTGTTCATGTTGCTGAGTTTTGTTCTTGCCGTTGTTGATGGTGTTCTTCTTATTTTCCAGAAATTGATGAACCCTAACATTTTTTAATTAAATTTAACGGAAAGGACTAAATATAGTAACGGTGAGAAACTTAAGGGACCGAAATAAATCAATTTTTAGTTAGAGGACCAATCTGATACCAATTAAATAGTTAGAGAACCAAGAATGTAATTTAACCTTTTTTTTTTTGTTACCACAATAGTGTTAATATAAAAAAGTGCTATAATGTAGATGTGTAAAAATTAGGAAAATGCTAATGACATATCATTTAAAGTTTGGTTAAGAAAACAAATGTAGTAAAAATGTATAGGAATAATTTAATCTATTTAAAGGCAGTAGGTGTTAATATTAGAATGTGCTACGATGATAACATATAACGGAATGAATATGTAAAATATATATTTACAATCTAGATATAACGGAATGAATGTAGATGTGTAAAAATTAGGAAAATGCTAGTGAAATATCCTTTAAAGTTTTTGGTTAATAAAACAAATGTAGTAAAAATGTGCAGAAATAATTTAATCTATTTGAAGACAATAGGTGTTAATATAAGAAAATGCTATAACGATAAGATATAACGGAAGGAATATGTAAAATATTTTTACAATGTAGAAGTGCAAAAATTAGAAATATTCTAATGGAATATTTTTAAGGTTAGATTAAAGAACAAATATAGTAAAAATATGTAGGAAAATGTCAGTTCAACTTTTTAGAAATTTCTTTTTCAATATAATTTTTTATTTTTATTTTTGGACTCTTAACTTAACTAGTGTCATTAGGAAAAAAGTGTACTCTTTCAAATATTTATACAGCTTTTTAGTTTTATCAATTTCAATACAACCAACACTCTTTTGATAAAAGAGTTACACATGTTAGTATGACCCTTTAAAAAATTAAATTATTTTCTCAAATTGGAAAACCAATCTATTTTTTTATTGATTAGATCACATATTGCTTGACCAAAATAAACAATTGAATGGTCACAACTTTCAAATAAAAATTATTTAAACACACAAATATAGATGAAAAGGTAAAGCTTGAAAGAATTAAATGATGCATATATAGTTTTAAAAATAATTAATTATATATCTTTTTATGTATATCGAAATCATTTTTATTTGAAATTGTGGCATAAAATTATTTATTTTTCTTCAACTTTTTTTTTTTACAAGTTCTTCAATTTCTTTTTATTTTAGGAAAAAGTTCTTCAATTTCTTAATTAACCCTTCAAATTGAACTATACAATGGGGAAAGATTCCCTTCAGCGGAGTTTCTCCAGTTTTTTCTGCAATTTTAATCTCAACCTTTAATAGTCATCTATTTCTTCTTTTTAAACTTTAAATACTCTCACTTTATTAATTTTTAATGATCAAGATTTGCGTGGTACAAGTCACAAGAGGAATGCATCCTTCCAGAAGACTGCTAAACCATGATTATTTTTTTAAGGAGTGCTAAACTATATCTTGATATTCATTGTCATATGTATCTCACCAAAATGGGAGCCACGTCATCAAAACCAAATCATTTTAATAATGTGTTCAATATGCCTTGTTGGTGTATCTTTATAATGCGTTACCAACATCAAATTCAGCTGATTTTGATAAATTATATGATAAATAAACAAATAACCAGTAAATTCATAAGCCAAAAAAAAAGATAGATTACGTGAAAAATCAAGTGACACGCAAGAAACTTGTCAATAATAGCTAGCATACCCATAGCAAAATTTATGGGAAAAAATAACAATAAGACTCTAAAAACTAGGGAGAAAAAAAGGCTGGAATTCTTCTAGGTTAGTATCAAGTTGATGGAAAGCTTCTCAAGTTGAACCAAATATTGCGTCCACGTGATTATTACCTATGTACAAACCACTTTTGCCTCTTCTTCTTTTTTCTCCTTCAAGTTTCTAATTTGTTTTCTCTTTTTTTATTTCATTCTCGTACGGTATTGTTTCAAGCTGGACACTACTATGTTACATACGCGTCCTAAGTAACAACTATAAATAGAGCATGTCCTCAATGCTCTTCTTTCAAAACAAAAATATTACATTACATCTCTTCTTCTAAGTAGAGAGTAAACAACAAATTAAAGATGTCAGAGACACTTCGTTTGGCTGTTGCTGTTCTTGGTATTTCTTCCTTCATTTCGTAATATATTTTTTTTTGTCTTAACTCCCCGATTTTTAAGAAATGAATCTTTAATTATTTGGTTAAGTAAAATCTCACTAAAATGATTAACATATTAATCACTTGAATCCAATCATTTTGTTCTTCGTTCTTTAGCTAGGTTAAGCTCCTTAATTATGATTAATCATTGTTTCCTTGTCTTAATTTAATTAGCATCTCACGAATGTTTTCTTATACCTTAGTTCCTATGTGTTCTTGCAGGCAATGCTGCTTCGGTCTCACTTTATGCTGCGCCAATGTGAGTTACATAACATAATCAACTCATTAGTACTACTAATTCTCTACCAAAATGAAGTGTTGAATCCTTAATTTTGATGATTAATTTTCAGGGTTACATTTAAAAGAGTAATAAGGAAGAAAAGCACAGAGGAATTTTCATGCATTCCTTACATAATTGGATTGTTGAATTGTCTCCTTTTCACATGGTATGGGTTACCTATTGTAAGTTACAAATGGGAAAATTTCCCTCTTGTTACGGTTAATGGAGTTGGAATTGCTCTTGAGTTATCATATGTTCTTATATATTTCTGGTATTCTTCACCCAAAGGAAAGGTAATTATTTAACTTATATACCAGCTTTTCATGAGTTTAAATTCTTTTACAAAATGTTGCACCTTTTTCACGTGGGTATGTTACAATCCCGGCGATCCATCGTGATTTTCCAAACTACAATTTATAACTTCTGAAAAATCATTACGGGTCACCGTGATTCTGACACAACCACATAATACCAGATATATGCTATAAGCATCATCAACTCATCATCAATCACGATGGCTAAAGTTTTCATCATTTATAATTTGCAGGTGAAGGTAGCTATGATCGCGACACCTGTTCTTCTTGTGTTCTGTATAACTGCAGCTGTTTCAACTTTTTCATTGCACGATACAGCTCACAGAAAGTTACTTGTTGGAAGCATAGGTTTAGGCGTTTCTGTTGCATTGTATGGTTCTCCTCTTGTTGCAATGGTGAGTAATTTTCTTCTTCCACATATTCAAGATTCATCAACAAAAAACAGAGGAACATATTGTAATAATTACTATAGATGATAACATCGTTATATTTTGATTTTTGCAGAAGAAAGTTATAGAAACAAAAAGTGTGGAATTCATGCCACTACCATTATCCTTGTGTGCTTTCTCTGCTAGTGTATGCTGGTTAGCATATGGAATTCTTGTTCGTGATGTATTTGTTGCGGTTCGTTTCTAAATTAATCACTCTTTATAATATAATCACATTAATTAGTATGTGACAAGAAATATATTAATATTGTTTTTTATTATTATTATTAATTTTTGGTATTATGATTATTACAGGGACCTAGTCTGGTTGGAACTCCCTTAAGCATTCTACAGCTTGTGGTTTACTTCAAATACAGAAAAGCAAGGGTTGTGGAAGAGCCAAAAATTGGGGACTTAGAAAAGGGTAGCATAGAGTTAGAGAAGGTGGTGGAATTGGATGTGGTGAAAGTGGAAAAGATTGTCACAAATTGTGAACAATGTTGATGTTGTTGAGGGACAAAAGTCCAAGGATTTTAGAGAGTTTTATTTAGATCCCTTCTTTTATGTGTTTTTTGTATACTGTAATGAAATCTCTCCCACCATGGGTGTTGTAATCAAATCTTTCTCTCTCTTTTGATGATCAAAACTAATAGTGTTTGGTTTCATTTTTAGATGTCTTAGCACATGTTTGGATTATCGTTCACACTTCAAATATCACATATCACATCATGACGCCGTTTCTTTCATAGTTTTTAAAAGCTACAAAAATTAGTCTCACATAAAACGTAAATTTAGACAATTTTCACCGCTAAAACAAAGAGGCTATTAGAAAATGTTTTTTTAAGTGTCAAAAGTAATTTTAACTCTATAAAATTACTTTTGATATTTTTTAATTTGAGAAATCAATTTGGAGAACTAAAAGTAAATCCAGCTGAACCCACTTTTAATTTGTAGTTTTTAATTCTAGAATTGATTCTAAATTTTAATACAAATTCATAATTCAACTCACTTTTACATGTATTCAAATATAAATCACATGCAACCCACTTTTAATTAGAATCAACTTTACAAAATTAATACACTCAAAATCAATTATCGTCAAATCAAACATACACAAAATTCTTCTCATAATTGCTTCCTTTTCATCATTAATGGAATTAGTTAAACGCTCGAATACCCTCAAGTTTCTGTGAATATATTGCTTAATATCTATTATTTAATGTTATATTATTTTTATTATTTAATTATTTGAAAACATATTTTAATTTTAAATTAACTATTCATACAAGATAGCGGTATCTAAACAAGGCAGCAAATATTTGTTCTCCTCACAGAAACAACAAAAAATGGTACCAAATATGTTTTTCATGGAATTTTATAAACTTTAAAAGGTTAAATAAGTTTTTTTGTCCTTATAAATATAGTAAATTTTGTTTTTTAGTCTTTGAAAAATAAAATAGAACGTTTTCATCTTCACAAAAAAAAATTTGTTTTTGGTCCGTAATGACCAATTTATGTTCATATAACTGTCAAGATTATAACTTTTTTATGGTCAAGATGTATCCATGTTATGTCCGTTTATTATACTCAATATATATATATATATATATATATATATATATATATATATATATATATATATATATATATATATATCATGTTCAAAAAATGTCAAAATTATATCCATTAGGGACCAAAAATAAAACAAACAAAAATTGTGAGGATGAAAACAACTCATTTTATTTTTTAGGGACTAAAATCAAAATTCGCTATTTTTATAGGGACGAAAAACTGATTTAACCCTAATTTCAATAAAAACAATACTCTTTAACTTCCTCTCAAAAATATTTAAATAAAAAAAAAAAACTTCCTCTCAAAAGAAACACTATCTAAACTTATCAAATCACTTTAGAAAGTTGAACGAATAATATCAATTACTGTTTATAGTTTTTTTTTTTAGGGACTGTTTATAAAAATGTTAATGGGTGATATTAAATTTCCATGCAAAACAAACTACATAAACTTAAATATGCATTTTTTTTTGTGAACATTAAGTATTCACTTTAAAAAGTAAAATTTGTTAGTCTCATTGTAAGTGACGTTTTGCGTAAAAATAAAATAAAATTGTTAGTTACTTTTTAACTATCAATTTTTTAGAGGAAAAAAGATCCAAATTATCATCTCAAAGGTTAAGGTTGTATAACTTTTTGGGTCAACTGTACTTTTATTTTATCAATTTAAGATTTTATTTTAGATATACATATACATCAGAAGTTGCTTTTTTAGAGAATGTACATGAAAAGTTATGTATACATTTTTAAAAATGAAAAGTTATGTGTATATTAATCAAAATTAATTTTCGATTAGTGCAAAACAATAAACTTTTCTTTTTAAATACGATATCCAATCCAAGAACGATCTAATATAAAGGATTAGTCCTATGATCCCCTAATGGTCCATTTAAAAGTAGGGCAAACTATCTAATTGGCAGCCTATCTCTCTTTGTATGGTCATTTAGAGTTTTGGTCATTTTTTATTCTTAGGAGGTCTGTAATTCATAATGTGCATGTTGCAATTGAAATATTTAATGCCATATGAAGTATGGAATGAGGGATAAGCCAAGAATGTTACCTAGAGGATTGATATTAGAAAGACATATAATATGATTGATTGGAGTTATTTGAGGACGATAAAGATGGGTTTGATTGTAAATGGGTGGAATGGTATTTTATGTGTTATAACACGGTTAATTATTCCATCATTGTTAATAGCAATCCAATTGATTTTATATCTCTTAAGTGGAGCCTCCGTCAAGGAGATCCTTTATCTCCTTTATATTTAATTTGTGTACATAATCAGCCCTTAACGAACCAGCACAATGTAGAGGAGATATACATGGTTCAAAGGTTTGTAGAAGAACATATTGTATTTCACATTTGCATTTTGCATATGATGATATGATATCCTTTTCTTTCGGGCATTAGAGTCGGAAGCTGAATCTTTACAATTGCACTACTAATGAAACAAATTCAAGTTGGACAATTTTTTTTTTTTACCAAAACAAACTTAATTCATATCATTACTTTAAATGAGTCAATACAAGGAGGACAAATTTCAAAGACATAGGACTAGCCCAAGAACAGGTCACCTTAACAAGAGTGTGAGCAGCCGTGTTCGCTTGTCTCCTAACAAATTTTACCTCAAAGTCGGGATGTAAAACTAAAATAGACTTAATAAAGAAAACTAATGCATGAAACTCGGACCTGCCACGAGTTGGGAAAGAGATGCAATCCACAAGAGTATTCAAAAATTACTCTATGTCAATCTTTGTCAATGGCTACCTGAATGGCATGCTGCAAAAGCCCAAGCTTCCCCTTTGAGAACTGTCAAATTTGCAACCTTCCACGCAGACTGAGCATGAACAAATCGCCCCTTAGAATTCTGGAAACAACACCCTATGGAATAAGCACCTATAGCCTAGTGTAATACCATGTCGACGTTACATTTCAACCATCCGTACCCCGGCGGTTCCCGACTGTTGTTAGATTGCAGAGGCATAGTTGTAGGATGGCTCGACTCCCGCATAGTCTGCACCTGATTCCAATGTTGCCAACCATTCACTGCCAGTCCACCAATTGTAATTGAGGTCTCACGAGTATCACAACATCATTTCTGGATGACCAAATCTGCCATAACATTACCGCAGTCCAGCCTGCTGCATCTGCACTCTCACGACTGCAAATATCAAACACTAACTCCTGCAAAGTATTAAAATGATGTTGCCTAGATGACAACAACTCTGAAAGTCCCGCATAAGACCAGCTTTCCCTTGCTATTGTACACCCAATAAAAGCATGTCGATCTGTTTCAGCTTAAAGACCACACCAGGGACAGAGATTTGTACATGGCACCTGACGTTGGACCCGCTTTACACGCGTAGGGATACAACCACGATAAATCCACCATAATAGGTTACGAGCCATGGCAGGGGAACACACTTTCCACAATTTGTTCCAGTCTGAAGGTGAGAAAAAACACAAGAAGGGGGGTTGAATTGTGTTAAGATTTTCTTCGTTTTCTCCTAAGCTGAAGTTCACTGATCAGAAGCAGTTCAAAAACAGCTTCTGAAGTGATGTTCAGAACTAGGTTGCAGCGGATAAAAACAGAGAGAGGGAGAAAGAAGAAAGACACAAAGCAATTATACAGGTTCCTTCCACAAACCGGAAGTAGTCCTGTCCCCCTTGCACTTCCAAGGAGAGTTCGCTAAAATGTAATATCAGATTACAAATGCTCAAGCACAACTACAAGAGACTTCCAATGCTCAAGAACACAATCAAGAGACTTCTATGCTCAAGCACACAAGCAAGAGACTTCTAATCAAAC
>Ga0209282_1001504_pt1 | contig 12873 bp, 8 predicted proteins | sample Mtrugardesep15_FD_187529 | JGI IMG/M metagenome (GOLD analysis project Ga0209282, IMG submission 187529) | Root nodule microbial communities of legume samples collected from California, USA - M. trunc garden sep15 (SPAdes) (version 2) | ecosystem: Host-associated > Plants > Roots > Nodule...
TTGTTTTTTTTTTTTTTTAATACTGAGCTTTAGTTGGATCAATTTCTTGATCATATCAAACTTCATGTGTGGTGGTGGTTAAAATCGCAAGTTTTTAAGTTATTTAATTATAACATTCTGGTTCTTTAAGTTTTTTAATTATAACATTTGTACGGAAAAATTTAAAGGACCAATTTATTACAATTAATTAACTTAAACAACTTTTGGTGTAATTTAGCCTAAAGTTTAATGTCTTAACAACCAAATGATTAGAGTCAAGTGGTTGATGATTTACATTAAATGATATATTGTTTGGAAGAACTTAATTCGAATTGTGTGAAATAATTTTTGGCTAAACTTCACTTACTTCTTGACATAACTCTGAATTATTAAGACATCTATGAGATCAGGTAACTCATCTGATTTGAGTTAGAGGTGAAGGGGTTGAAGGTTTGGGTTCAAGTTCTGATAAGAAAAAAAAATTATCCACAAAAATATAGATGAAAGACATGAAAATGAAAAAAGAGAAAAAAAATGAATATATTTATATAAAATAACATAAACATTCTTATGCAAAAGTTCTTAACAAAAAAAATTCTTTAAACAAAAGTTAAATAATATAAAAAGAATAGAAATAAAATAAAATAAGTACTTTATCAAATTAACAAAAATTACACTTTATAAAAAGAAGAAAAAATTAAAGAGAATAAAAATATAAATAATACCCTTCCTCAAAAAATATAAATAATACCACGTAAAATCAAGGTATCTTTTTTACTCAAAAACATTTGAATGAGATGATAAAGAACCTCTTTCGGTCCAACAAGAGGTCCGCAGTTTAAATTCAACCCTGAGAATGAATTAGTGTTAAATTTCTTGAGTGATTCGAACAAGTGCTATTGACGAAGAAATTTCTTTGATTGTTAGTACGTTACAATTTCGGGCAGAGAATACTCAATTCATATATAAAAAAGTAAAGAAATAGATGACTAGCTTTTTTTTTTGAAAACTTTTTAGTCATATATAGTATGTAAATGCAAACAAATATTTCTAAATTTTCTTTCTTTTTTATTTATTTTTATATTAAAATAATATTTATAATTTATTAAATTAAAAAAATATTTGATTGTTATAGAATATATTTTATATTTTTATTCTTTATTTTTCTTTTAATATTTTCATTTTACATTTTTTTTTTGCATTATGGGGTGAATTGCGCTTCACAATTGAAATCGTGACAACTGAGTTATGTTCTTAATAGATTTCTGCTCTTCTCCCAACACATTTTGCTCGCGTCCAACTGAAATACTAAAAATACCCCTGCGTTAGTTAAGTAACGCAAGTGTTAAAATTTGTGCATCTTAACATACATTGCGTAACTTAACTCACGTTAGAATTAACACTTGTCTGAGTTAACACACGCTAAAAATTAACACTTATGTGAGTTAACTCATACTGTAATTAACACTTACGTGAGTTAAGTTACGCACATGGGCGGACCTGAATAGGTCCTGGTGTGGCAAGTGCCACACCAAACCCAAATTCATTTTTTTTTTTTTGTCAAAATTGGTACTTTTGATGCTTGAATTCTTGCACAACAGAGAACTCACGTATCATTGAGTATTGAAAAACCTTAAACCAGTTATTATTATTCAAACAAACTAAGAATGGCCCACAACCTGCAGTGCCTTCAATCTAGCACAAAGAGAATTGTTTTTCCTTTGCTTCATGGCTCAAATTGTGCACTTATTTATATTGTAGTTTGGTTTTGTAAGCTTGCAATATAGCCGACGTGGGATTTAGTATCTACCTATCTATGTTTTACAAAGTACATGCATATATAACAATAATAATAAGAAATATTAGTTTTTTTTTATTATCAAGCTATATTCTTCGTGCTACTTGTTGGAAAGTGGTTTTACAAAGGACCTAAAAATAGAGTTTTTATTGTTAGCTTTTGTCAAGTTATTATTAGGTTTTGACTACTAAAATTGATTTTATATCGTTTAAAATTAAAATTGTATTAGAATGTAAAATATGCAAAAAGTCAATTAAGTAACAAGATGTGTGATCAATGATTAAATGATCGCCTAATCGACTTGTAGCGTATATAGAAAGAGATGTGCTTAAAACAATTAGTAATGATGTAATTTTATCTCATTTTCAACAAATGAAAAATAGAGTACTTTTTTTGTAATTATGGTTGCTAAATTTATTTATAATATAACTTCTTGTTAAATTTAGTTTTATTTAAGTATTTGACAAAAAATTGTGCCCACCAACATTGTAAGTCCAGATCCACGCTTGCTCATGTAGAGGTAGTTTGGAAAGTTCAGGTGGGAGCGAGCGATAACGATTGGGTAAAGAGGAGAAACCTTCTTAATATGCTATATACACTTCAATTTTAGCTATCATGTTCCACGTTATTAATCTTACACTTTTCAACGGGGACTCAATTCGTGCATGAAGACAAGGAATAGTGGAGCAAGCAATAAGATCTTAGAAAGAAGCTTCTTTTATACATCCTTCCAACATCTTAGAAAAAAGCTACTGAATCAATAACACATATCGCCAGTCCCATTACATGCATGCACGTCCTTTTATGTAGATGTTCTAATTAAATTATCGCAATGTGTTTAAGTGTATCGAAGAACACTTTATAATTTATCTTGTTTTTACTGCTGCACATTAAACACCACACAATCTTCTAAAAAAATTGTAGTGTTAAATTTGAAAACAAAAAATTTGTTAAACCTAAGAAAGTAATATTTGCTAAAATTCAGATCTCTCTTTTATAAGCTGAACCAAATCTTACTTATCGACCGATGATAATATGAGACGTATCAAAAAGATGTAGACGTGACCACATATTGAAGTTTTCTCTCTTTTTCTTAAGCACAAGACACGAAGGCTAAAAAGTAGGGCCCTCACATGCACAAAGGTTATGGGTAAAGCATATCCAAACATGACACACGTACCATCACTGATTTATGAAGGGATCACACGTGTGAAGATTCTTATATGTGGGACCCTTCATTTTGGCAGAAATACTCCTTGAGTCAATGACTCAAAACTCAAATGAGATAGACATTATCCCATTAATGAAAGAGTTTCTAATTCCTTTCCAATAAAAATAAATAAATATATGTAATAAATAGAAAGATACAAACAAGTTTGTCTATTTCCTTTTTTCCATGGGTATAAAAATGTTAGATATTCCACATTTACATTTACGTTTTTAATAATTGATATTTGTTGTTTGCATGTTTGATTGTAATGGAACTTATGTTATTGTTAAGACAAATTTTGAAAATTTGTTGACTTTAAAATAGTTGATGTAAATTAACATTTGATAGAAGTGTCATCATCGACTATTTGAATTCGTAGTCAACAAATTTTTGGAAGAGATAATCTCATAATCATGACCATTTTTTTTTTGAAAGATTTTTTTTTTTGTTTGTCATAAAAGTGACAAATACATACTTTCTTTCATTTATAAATAAATATTTTTCATTAGATGGCAAATGGTCAAATACTTACTATTTTGAAGCCTTTTCTTAAATTGAAAACATGTTCAAGCTTTCCAAAATATTATCTCTTCCATCGTCTTTAAATTAATATATAATTTTTCAACCAATTTCACCCTTCAAGCTACTTTCAACCAACTTCTTACCTATTCAAGTCATTTAATGTGGGAACTAAGAATATATATATATATATATATATATATATATATATATATATATATATATATATATATATATAAAGCATGTGTTTGGTTTTTTGGGAGAGAATTGTTTTTAATAAAAAGTTGGTTGAAAATTAATTAATTTATAGTTATATATATCAACGTAATTGTGATTCTTATAAATTCTTATTATTTAGATTGTTTTGATCAAACTTGATTTTGAACGTATAATTATCAAAATGAGTATTAATATGTATTTAAAATAGATTTAATTTATATAGTTATTTATATTTATATTGTATTATTGATTTAATTATTTATAGACTAGTAAATTTTAAAATAAAATTCATACTCTATTAAAAACTTTTTTGTGTTAATATAGATACTTTAATTTGAATTAGATATATTATATTAATTTTTTTGACACATACATATTAATTAAAAATTTATATACAATGTTTACAAAAATATTCTATAAAACACTTGTTTTTTTTTTGTTGAACAATCTATAAAACGCTTGTTAATATGTCAAAAAAAATTCACTTAGGTTGATTTGTTTGTGTTAGCTTGAGTTTTTTGAGTGTGTTCCTCTTAAAATTTCAGGTTCGATTCTTTTCGATGTCAATTTCGATGAGTAAGTTTGACGTCTTAAAAAAATGTCAAAAAGTGAAATAAATAATCGATAAAATATGAAAGTTATCAAATATTCTTTTCCTTCGTCAATGAAAATTGTCTTAGTTGAAAATGAGTTGACTCACTTAAAAAGACGTGGGTTCAACTTTCGTTGTCAGTACAAGAACTTCTTTGTTGGATGATTTGTAAGTATCTCTGTAAGCACTCTTTAAATCTTGAGGCATTCTCACACTCTGACGAGTCACCAGAACTTAACTCACCTAAACTTTGTGGACTAGGAATAATTTTTTTTCCTTGAGTTTTTGTTTTGCCAAAGAAAGGGAAGTTAGTGGGCTTTTAGAGCTCAATTCCTTTTGACAAAAAAAAGCCAATAGCTTCCTCTCTAACTCTCTAACCTAGAGGGGGAGAGAGAGAAATTTTTTTCAGTTTGTAGGTTGCGTGAAACGTCTAGGGAAAATAATTGTTTAACAACAAAATCATCAATGAATCGTGAATTTGTATGAAAATGGAAACCAAGTCATGGGTAATTAGGAAAACATATTCGTCATTCAAAATAAAATACCCAAATCGCTTTTAGTTGTTGCAAAAGAGATGATTTGTGTCTTTGAAGGGACCCACGTCTGACCTAGATTCACGATACAATGATTGCTTTTGTGGTTATCCAGGCAAAAAAGGAATTGGTTGAAATCACATTTCAGGATGAGGAGTTGCGTTTGGAGCTTCTAAATGTGAAACTAAGCAAACGCAAAAAAAAAAAAAAAAAAAAAAAAAAAACCTTACAATTTTATAGACAAAATAAGGTTAAAAAGTATTTTAAAATCTACATTTTATTTTAATGGTGATCTCGAATGGACCTTGATAGATGGTATGAGAAACGGTAATGTGGCTGAGACAAAAATTGCTCCATATAGGTGGTGCATATGTCAAAATTTGATGATCAATTAAATCAGTGATCGGTCGAGAGTGTGAGGTTTAAGGTTTATAGAATGTGTACCTTTAGATGTGGTGATGTGAAACTTATATAGCCTAAAATATAAGATATTGACTTTGGGTCACCCTCAAGGCTAGCCCAAAATATAAGATATTGACCTACACAATACGATATTTATGTTGGGATTTTGATGTTTGATTATCATTATTCTAAAGAAAAACACAAACTCTGAGAAAGCTGTGTTATTATGAGAATGATGTGTTAAGGCTTGTTGAAGTGCTCTTAAATATAACCAGCATATGATTCTGATCATTCACTTTGAGACATTGAGGTCCTTCTCAGCGAAAATCATCAAAGTTGAAGAGCTAAGTGGGAGGACTTAAATGAGCCTAGTTTTAGTCTTATTTATTTACAAAATCTTTTGATGAAACATAATATATATAAGACATCATATGTAAAATCAGATATTATCATTTAGGAGTAAAAATATTAGCACAAGTAATAAAGCTACCATTTTTCCTTGAAGGTAAAATTCTAGGCCTTCGAACCCGAACTTCTTTGAATTTGGGTAACACACAAACCCTAAACTTTAATTTGACAAAAATAGAATATGGATTATTACTTTAATTTCATTTATTTTAATATATTTTAAACTATTTCACTAATACAAATATACACATGTCATGCTTTCAACCTCGGTTTGATGATGTAGTAATCATGTAAAAGAATTTATATCGAAATAAATAAATAAAAGATTAGTTATTTTCTAATTATTATATATTTTTAAAAACTCGGCATTTGACTTAAAGATCGACTAATCTGAACAGTCAAATCTCACTGTTTTTTTGCGAGGATCTGTTTAAAGTTAGAGTAAAACTTGATTTTGAGATGATCACACTCTAAGATTTTAAGCTAACATTAACCAACCTAACCCAAGTGAATTTATTTTCTAATTATTTACCGAAGGTTTAATCAAGCAAGTGTAGTGTAACCAAAAAAAAATCAAGCAAGTGTAGGGCGTTTTTTCTTTTTGTTGGAAAACTGTAGGGTCTTGTTCTTTCATGTGGTTTACATGCAACACATTTTAAATTTCTCCATGAAAATGATAGGATGCAGCTTTTACAGGATATTCTATGTCAGATTCTTCTTTGTGATTATATTAGAATTAGAATGTTGAGAATCAAACGAAATAATCGAATGCCGTACTATATATAATATATCTAGTAAAAGAAGACCCAAAATCAAATATTTTAGCATAAAAAGATACTTTAACCTACCACTAACAATATTTTATAAAAAAACTAGGTGGTTAATTACTAATAATTCGTTTACACTTTTGATTCCAACAAACTAAAGGAAGCATTAATCAATTAATAAGTTATAAGTTATGTGTCAACTTATAAACATATTCACAAAATAAAAAGCATCTCAAACCAACAATTAATTGTCCAAATGACCAAAAGATTGGGTTCCTTAAGCAGATGCTCAGAGCTTCGATCTTTAACTCATAGTTATATGTATAGAGAAAATTTATAAGCTGAAAAAGAGAGAACTCGCACCGAATTAGTTACCGTTAAATACTTGTAGAAACTTCCTAGCTTATAACATGGTAAAAAAAATTACACAACAATATAATATAGAAAAAAAATTATTGATGTGTAAAGAGTTGACACATATGCAGCATATTTTACATTATGTAACTTTGTTATATTACGGTTTTTAAAATATTTTCGTCAATTCCCGTTAAAAAACCACAAATATAATTTATACGGTAAAATATGATTGAAGATATGTGTAAAAGTGGCAAATATGGCGACCATTAACATGAAGAAAATGAAAGCAAATAACTAATAAAATAATTGTTAGATGAACCTAAGCAATGCGAGAGTACTCCGTTCTAATACAACTTCAGTAGTCACCCTCAAGTAACTTGGGTCCTATGTCTAATATATTTTCCAACATTTGAACTTGAGTAAATGTAATTACTTTTTTTGGTTCTATGTTCTCTATGCACGTTTAGAATGTTAGTGCGTTTTTGAGTTTTTGTTTACTTATCTAGGTACTCCCTTATTTAGAGGTAAGCCTAAACCTATCAATATGCAACCTATTGTTGGTTGTCTATTATGGAGCGTCTTTGGCTGGTTAAATCTATTATCTATGGGATGTTGGTTCATAGTTAGTTGAAAAATGCCTTAAAATTTGTTTCCTGGACATTCTACCGTTTTTGCGCGTAGGCGCACGAGTTCAGTTGATAGTGCTTTTGGGATGTTGTTTTGCACCCATGCGCAAATGTGCGGCCATGTCTATAAGAAGGCAGTTTCAACATAGTTTTAAGTGTGGAAAAATGTAAATCTTGATGAACCAAAAGATGAGACTCTTGAGAAAGGGTTGGTGCCTTTTGGGGAGAGATTCATGAGGTGGAAACACAGGAGAGGTGAGATTGAGACAAACTAGGGTTTACCATACAAGATCCTTAGGAATATTATGTTAACATTGAAGAAGGATGCCTCAGTCTTTGATCATTGGAGTGCAGTAATTCCTCCTTCAAAATCTTTTCTTGTTTGGCATTTTTTCACGATAAGGTGCCTAGATCAATTGTTGAATAAAGATAAAGTTGTGTTATATAGGGTTTGCCCCAAGGCTTGCGAAACTTTATAACATTTGTTCTTTGGTTGTTCATTGTATTCTTAGTTGCAAAATTAGTTGTGCTCTATTTTGAATGTTAGAATTGATTTTTCATCCATTTCTTCAGTTTTGTTTATGTTTTCATTTTTAGTAAAAGTTGGAGTACTCATGTGGAGGATGTGGTCCTTTATGCAATTATCAATATTGTTTAGGTAATTTATTTTCCTGGAATTAATTGGCATTTAATAATAGGTTGATCACCATTCAACGGTATATTCATCAAGTTTCCACTGCCTTTTCTCTCTCTGTATAATCCTCCAAAGCTACATAATCCTCTTATATGCAAGAATGTACTATTTTAAAGTACTTTTCTATTGAATGTCATGCTTATAAGGACCCCTATTATTATTCAATTTAATTGCATGAAGACTTTATGTGATTGGATTTTGTGTAAATATATATGGTGCTTCTAAGGATGAGCATAACATAATACCAAAAAAAGAAAGATAATCACACAAAAAACTACTTTGATATATGTCATGTATACAATGACTGAAGATACCACGTGGTTATTTAACCTATATAGACAAGAGGATATATATAGGTATCAAATGTGACTTATACAACTAAGAAACAAAAGTGATATCTCAAAAGAAGTGAGATATAAAGTTGTAAAAAAATATAATGGCATATTTCTTTCCTAGACATATTATAAACAGGTAGATATACAGTTTAAGGAGAAGTAATAAGTTTGATCAGTGACTTTGAAGCCAATCCTGAATTGCAGAGCGAAGAGCACGGTTGGGGACAAGATTCTGATGTGAAAGCGTACTATTTGTCATCGGTGAAGTGTCATGACCACTGTCAAGCCATCCTCGGATAGCTTCCGCTTCGTAAGTAAAACCATCTGCAGCTACATGTGGATCTCGCATGACTTCCTGCAGAAGGAAGACGATCATGATCATTAAAATTTTCTTCGATGATAGTTTTATATCCAAAAAAGCTTATATCATTCCATTTTCCATCAGTTTGGAAAGTAATAGAGTAATAGTATGAATAGCCAATATAGCTAATTGTGTAACTGACTGCTGAGTCAGCAGACTGAGTATAAATACTAATTCCCTATCCGAAAGCATTGCACAAGTGAAGAAAGGTTAGAAAGAAAGAAAAAAACACACTCTAGGATGAGTTAATTTGCTCGGAATGACAAGTATTGATTGTAATTTTTTGAACTTATCCATAAACTGTTTATAGAACAACATAGAACTCGTCCATAAACTGTTTTCGGGTTATTCCCATAAGTTCTCCAGGCTAACTTATGATAACAGCTTATAACTATTATATGAAAACAATTTGACTTTATTTTATCTTTTGTTATAGAGATAGCTTATACATAAAATAAGCACTAATATAATAAACACTTGTGCTTTAAGTGCTTAATTAAGCTGTTTATCCAAATAGCTGAAGCTGGAAAACAAAGGAAATAATAGCTAGTTTGTTACCTGGAAGATTGGACAAATAAAATATGAAGGAGGTTGGTGTGGCCCTTCAGAACTTAGACCAAAGGAGTTTGTACCACCAGAAGAAGCCCTCATTGCATCCAATATCCTCCATACATCTGAATGAAGGTCCGGCCGGCTCTTCCTATTCATCTCACAACACCGCAAGGCCAAGCGAGCTAACTGTTCAGCCTGCACAAATGGCCAGTCTCCAGCCAAAGGATCCAATAAAGATGTCAACTTTCCGGTATCTACTGCATATTTCACCTCCTTAGTTATTCCCAATGCCGGTCTCCCAGTCAACAATCGCAATAATATGATTCCAAAAGAATAAACATCTGATTTCGGAGTGAGTTCACCGGAAGCAAGGAATTCAGGATCCATGTAGACAAAAGTTCCCTTTGGGTCGGTTTTCCAAAACTGTGTATTATTACTAGAATTCTCGTAATTTGATAATATGCGACAGATTCCAAAGTCGCTAAGCTTACTGACAAGGTTTCCATCCAGAATGATATTGGAGGGTTTCAAGTCACCATGCACTATGCTGTGAGGTTTACTTGAATGAAGAAAGATGAGAGCGGAGCAGAGTTCTGCAGCGATTCGAATCCGTGTTTGCCAAGATAATGGATGTGTGTTATCCTTGCAGGCAAGACGGTCTTCGAGGCTTCCGTTTGGCAAATATTCATAGACAAGAGACCAGGATTCCGGACAGGCTCCTATAAGAGTGATCAGATTAGGATGCCTTAGCTTACTCAATACATCCACCTGATAAGAAACCGAAAAATGGTGTCAAAATCGTTATCATTCTTTCCTATAAACCTTAATCATGTTTTTATTCTCCCAGAGTTTTAAAGGCAAGGTTGATGATACATTATGCCAAGGATTAACTATTAAACACCACCGGGATCTAGCTCAAGTGGTTGGTGCACAGTGCACGTGAAGGTTGCATAATGAACACACAATTATTAGATTTAAATAAGATGATTTTCAAAACTATCATACAAAAGTCAAGCCATCCTCACCTCCTGCTGAAACTCCAAGGGTCCTTGCATGCTGTTGGCATGCAAAATTTTTATAGCCACTTCGGTGTGACGGAGTAGACCTTTATATATATTTCCATATCCACCTTCTCCGATCTTTAGAGACGGATTAAAGTTACGAGTTGCTTCTTCGATTTCTGAAAAAGAGAATTCTGAGAACAATTGAGGCACATGAGTGCTTGAGCCTTCTCCTTGTCTTTTCCTCAGATCTTCAGCTTCTCTCAATGCATTATCACGCTGCATCTGCAATTCATCTCGCTCGTTCTTGTAGCTTTGTAACAGCTCCACAGCAGATATGATCTTCTGCTCCAACTCCTGTATCATAACTTCAGACGATGCAAGTTGACTCTCAAGTGATGACTTCAGATCCACAGCAAGTCGAAGTTCTTCATTTACTTTGTCTCTCTGACTCGTCACACTCTCAAGTTCTTCTTTTTCCTTTCTTAGTTCTTCCTCCGCCATTTTCCTCAGATTCAATTCATCTGTATATAAGCTTTCAGATGCTTTAGCCTGTTGATTGGATGGTTCAAACATTGAAAAGGATTAGAGGGTTTATGTTAGGAACCCAAGAATTCTAATATTCAAGATTAGAGGAATGGGTAAAACAAACTCAAATGAATAAAGATAAAGATTGCAAGTTGCAACAGCTGAAGAATTTCTTATTTGTGTAGTAAGATTGAAAGAGAAGATACAAAAGGTTTACAATGAATATGATAAGGCTACCCCAAAGGAGCACTCTCCTTTCACACAAGATAATTCTTTAGTCACATCCTTATCAACACATGGCAAGATAATAACAAACTAACTTTCTCCTCTACCCTAAATAACAACTCTTAACAACCACCTAACAAATTTATTCTACTAACCAACTCTTAACTACTCTTAAATATTCTATATCCTAACAGTTTGCCGACACATTGCAAGATAATACAACCTAAAATGATGCTTAATTATTTAAATTATCTTGGACTCCGTTTCCAAACAGTATTTTTAAAAAGATTTTAATTTTGAAAGGAGCTTATATGTTTTGCATAAAAACAGAACAGTTACCCTGCGTATGGCTTCAATGGCATCTTTTTCAGCTTTCCCGCGTCTAAAAGTTTCTTGGTATGCATGTCGAGTAGCATTATTAGCCTCAGACATAGCTTGTTCGAGTTGGTCATAGAGCGTATCATTCACTCCACCATCCTGCTAGTGTTCAATCCCATTATGCAAAGCATCAGCGTATAGTACGTGTATTAAGATTTTATCAATCGAAATCTAGAAAGTAAAAATGTCATATGACTTGCTAAAAATCAACACACAAAATACGCACATGCATCATAGCAAGCACAGACAATACTTAAAAGGGAAAAAAATAAAAGAATATTTTTGTACCAGTACACTTGGAGGTGATAAATGACGAAGATCCTCGTCTTTAATCAGGTGACTCAAAGTCAAGTCTAATGCATTCTCACAGTTCTCGGCAACAGAATTTGGCGTCAGTGTTGGATCAATTGCACTATCTGAGAATGTCGACAAACCTGAAGGACTTGTCCTGGACAACCTATCGGACTCATCAGAACTTACTTCTGTACCTTGCCTGTTACGTGGAGTTGAAAATCCATCAGTGTCAACTGGAGAAGAATTAGTTGCAATGCTAGCTGTCATTCCATCATTGGCAGACCTCACTCTGCGAAATAACTCTTGAGAAGAACTTATTGAATTTGTCCTGTGATTTTGCCCCAGTGTAATAGATTGAGATCTTGAAGGTCTAACAGAGTTAGGCACTTGCTGCAGCAAAGGAGATCCAACCTCTACGTTTCGTTCATCTAAACTGCGATCCCTGCGTTGATATGGTATTTACATCAGTACTCGGGCACCAAAATAATAATAAAAACCAAAAGCAATGACAACTATAGGAAAAGACAATTTATCTATGAAGCACTAACACAGCCACAAGCATTGGACACGGAACTTCCTTCTTAATGATATTTATCTTTCATGTGAAGCTATTATCTCTCGTATATTACAACATATCAATATTTTAGGAGGCCTCATACCTTGTGTGTATAAGGTGGCCTTTGCAGATAAACTGTATATGGCAAGAAGATGGAGCTTGTTCACATACGTAGATGGCTTTCCTAGATCTGAGGTCCATCATTCTCCTGTTATGTCATGCAAGCTCGTTGAAAAACATAATGTTGACTTCACTAAAACAAATATAGAGATTGGAAAATTCTTAATTCAAATAGTTTATCAGCACAACTTATGAGATAAAAAATAATCATAATTTCGGTAAAATTACAAGTGAGCATGGACTGAAAAAGGATTGTGATTGTTTCTTGTAACCAAACACCCTGAGGGGCAACAAAAATGAAGGGAAATATGTAACTCTATTAGCGAAAAAATGAACAAAATAATAATATGGTTTAGGGAGGGTTTTAATCTGGCTTCTTACCTAGAATAATTCTTATCAGATGCTGCTCCCATAATAAG
>Ga0209282_1001506_pt1 | contig 12866 bp, 7 predicted proteins | sample Mtrugardesep15_FD_187529 | JGI IMG/M metagenome (GOLD analysis project Ga0209282, IMG submission 187529) | Root nodule microbial communities of legume samples collected from California, USA - M. trunc garden sep15 (SPAdes) (version 2) | ecosystem: Host-associated > Plants > Roots > Nodule...
TATATATTATCTGTAATGTTGAGGGGTAACCTTGGCGCAACTGGTAAAGTTGTTGTCATGTGACTGAAAGGTCACGGGTTCAAGTCCGTGTAAAACAGGCTAAGGCTGCGTACAATACACCAAATGGTGGGACCCCTTCCCGGACCCTGCGTATGCGGGAGCTTCAAGTGCACAGGGTTGCCCTTTTTTATATTATCTGTAATGCTCTTCCAGTTAGATTTTTGTGATGGCCCGTGTTCATTATCTCTTCTCTTGAAGTAGCTATTAACAAAAAATAATGCTCCATTTCCGACTACTCATACATTTACTATTGTAAATGAGACCTCTTTAGCAATTCTTATTCTATTGAATATTGATCTCTATTACCAAAAAAATAAAAAATAATTGATCTCTTTGGACATATTTTTATTTTGTTGCACATGATTGCAATATTGCATAGGAGCAAAATAAATTACTTCCTTAGGTTTTTATATGAGAGAATTTGAATAGAGTATTGACAAACCTAGTGAGAAGTCAACATGTTTGCTCTTGCATACTTTTGTTTTTGGCATAAAGTTTCTTGAGTTTTATGTCACTTTTGACTTGCCTTTCTCGAATAAGGTTTCTTGGTATATGTTATGTTGTACCATTTTAACATTCAAGGATAACTCCTTATTTTCCTTCCTCTTTCGAATAAGCAATATTTTGGTTAGAGGCATTGAAATCGTGGTTCTGTATTAATGGTTATTATTTGCAGAATTTTTTTGGAAATGCGTTTTAAGGAAACAAGTTGAGAAAGGCATGGCTGTTTTACTTGGTATCATGTCTGTTGCAATTCTTTTAGCAGAGGCAACTCTGCTGCCTAGCATTGATCTATCGCTTTTCTCCATTCTTATAAAATCCGTTCGAACACAGGAGCTGCTTGTGCAGGTAGACTAATTCTGTTAGAGATTTTCTTATATGTTGGACATTTAGATGCTATATGTATGCTTTTAAAATGTGCTTCTCCATTCTTATAAAATTTGTTTGGACATGGGAGATGCTGGAGCAGGTAGACCGAGTCTGTTAGAGTTTTTTGCTCTTCAGATGTTGGATATTGAGATGATGTGTGTGTGTAAAATATTTTTCACCTTTTTAAAAGAGTTTTGGGTGAAGATTTTATTGTGAAATCGTTGAAGTTATTGGGTTTTAGATAAAAAGAGGAGGAATTAATAACTATTGGAAAGTTATGATACAAGGCCTCTCCTAATCCTAAGTAAATTGGAAATTTAGGAAGAAAATCATAATTAATAACTAAGTAATTTAGAAGTTAATATTAGGAGATAAATAAACTAAGATATTCTAACATAATATCAAGGTATTGTGAGATATTATCTTATGTTCTAACAGAAATATTTTGGAAATCATATAATGTATTAAACAAAATTGAAGTCTATCCTATCTGATATAAACTTTGTTGTATTAGATGGGCTTTGTTAGTATTTTGGTCATCATCATATGTGATTTTCTTCTAAAATAGGTGTGTCTGTCTCTCTTTTTTATGAAATAAGTTTACTGCCCTTTTGGCTAGGGATGTACATAATGTAAAAAAATTACTAATAGAATCACACATGTGTCTTTGCTTCAATGAAATACTTTTGATTCTACGTTGCTACTTTTGATTTGAAATGAAGACAAACTTCTTTTTGAATCTCGTGTCAAAGTTGTGCTCAACTGTTTTACTAGCATCAAAGATGCATTCACGTCAATTTAGAGTTCAGTGTCCTTTATTGTAAAATACAACAATCTATTTTTAGTAATGTGAATCATGTACTATGGTATACTTTTTTGTTCATACTCTGATCTTTGTAAGATTGTATGGAATCACTTACCTTCAATTTCTTGTGCAGGCATTTGCTTTTGTTCCACTCATGTACATGTGCATCTGTACATACTACTCTTTGTTCAAAATCGGAATGTTGATGTTTTACTCACTGACGCCCAGACAAACCAGCTCAGTTAACTTACTTATGATATGCTCGTATGTTTTCTTCATTTGATTTTTCCACCACTCATATTTGTCTGTTGTTCACCTATGCTGTCAAATGAATACCATTTATATGTATATCCTATTTTTTCCCAGGATGGTTGCCCGTTATGCACCCCCTATATCATACAACTTCCTCAATCTCATTCGCCTCGGTCCTAATAAAGAAACTATATTTGAAAAGGTATTCTTATGACTCTTTTGATCCGTCAATTCCATTTTAAATATTATTTTTCTTGTCTAATCCAACAAAACTGTTGACGGATGTGATTCCGTGTATTACTGTCTGCTGTGATATTTTTTTGTGCTTATCTTTTGATTCATATAGGATATTTTGATGCCGTTTCATCTATTTTGCCAACCTTGCCTAGTGTGCTTTCTTCAAAAATTGTTTGGCACAACTTCTCTTAAGGAGTAGAAAAGTCGGCAATAAGCTGGGCTAAACACTCCCGTAATGCACTCAACTATTTCTTCATTAAATTTATGGACGAAAATTTATTTCCTTCTGTCTATTTTGATTTTTGTCCAACATAAGATAACCTATTTTTCTTAGTTTTGTTGTCTTCACGTGTTTGCAGTTTTGTTGACTTTTATTTAGTTTTACACGTCTTTTCTATATTTGTTTCATGATAACTTCATTCGTTTGTGCTTGACTTAGTTAGCAACTACTAAATTATCTAAACTTTTTCCCCAGTACATTTTTGCTCCTTTCCTTCACTTTTTTAATCCAGTGCACAATTTATCTATGATTGCAGCGAATGGGGAACATTGACAACGCCGTCCCTTTATTTGGGGACAAGTTTAACAAAATTTATCCGCTTATTATGGTTACATACACCCTTTTGGTTGCAAGCAACTTCTTTGACAAAGTATTTAATTTTCTGGGGAGCTGGAAGAGATATATTTTCAAAACTGAAGCGGAGGATATGGATGGTTTGGATCCATCCGGAATAATTATTTTACAAAAAGGTATCTAATGAAAATTCCCATTGTTGTTAAAACTTTAGTTCAAGTTGGTAAATGACAAATCTTATGTGAGTTATTGAATGCTAACTTTGCAATACTTATGCTTGATTTGGTTCTGTTTTGTTTGCAGAGCGGTCTTGGCTAGAACAAGGGCGCAAAATCGGGGAAGAGCAGGTTGTTCCACTTGCAAGGAATTTCAACGGACTTGATATTGAATCGGGTAACAACTATGTGGTATGTAGACATTCCTTCAAAAAGTGGAAGCAATATTGTCTCTATTGTTTTCCATCATGTAATTTGACCTAACGGATTCTTTAGCTGCAGTGTATGACATTTGGAACTACTATTTTCTTTTGGTACTATAATTTTTACTTATCTTATACCTTGTAATTCTTCAGGAGAGGAACGGTGTTGAAATGAAGACAACTTCCGATTTAATTACTGAAGAAGTGAACGGAGGTATATCCAAAACTATGGATGAAGAGACAAGGAGATATGGCTCAAGTAGAGAAGCCATAAGCAGCAAGTATGCTGCAATTAGAGGGCAGGGTGGATCATCATCTAAATTGAAGGCAGAAGAGAAAAATGTAGCCTCTTATTCTGCGCTTGATGAAGGCAGTAATAATTCTAGAAATTCAGGAGCACCATCTTCGGGTTTGGTTTCGACATGGCAAACAATGAAGACAGGCTTTCAGAGTTTCAAGTCCAACATAGGGGCCAAAAAGTTTTTACCCCTGCGGCAAATACAGGAAAATACAGTCTCTCGTGGGTCCTCCTCGTCTGAGTCACTTGATGAGATATTTCAAAGACTTAAACAGCCATCTTTGAACCAAGTTACTTACAATGACGAGGACTAAGATGGAAGCCGATGCTTGTAGTCCTTTTTGATGATATTCATCATTTGGCAAGAGCATACGGGTGTAAAGTGTTATTGGATTGCAGGTCCATATTATCTTGTACAGTGATGGGAAAATTTTAAATGTTAGAAAAACAATACTACCCATTGCAGCCTAAAGATGAAAAGATAGGCTACTACAGAAACTCATATACATTACAAATCAATGTTACATAGAAGCTAGCTGATCCTTAGAATTTAGAAATAATACTTAAAATTGACCTTTCCGCTGACTTTATGGGAACTTTGTTCCATATAGCATAGTTTTTCTTTCTTTTGTTTTGTTGTTATACCTTTTAGCTGCTTTAGCTTTGTAACAAAATAAAAAAGACTTATGTTTTGCCTGGCTTGGATTCATAGTTTCATTTCAAACGTTACTTTTTACCTTGTCATCGCTGCTCAAAAACCTTTAATAAATTTGTAGTATATTTTCGGATGATATAAATTGGTAAAAGGTTAGAAGTATATATTTAGACAACATAAAATTAATATTTGCTTAAGTCGTTTAAATCCGAACTTTGTTGGGCTGATAAACGTTTTTCCCTGTAATTCCACTCATGATTTTATTCATATTTCTTTCTGACAATGGGATGCCCCTCTTGTTCATTTTTTAATACTGTAGACATAAAGAATGAAAATAAATTAATTGGGCACTGGGCAGCCGTTTTCTTATGTCAGAATAGAACACATGGAGAACTGAAAGAATGCAAGATTTTGCCATTTATGTTGATGGAATACAATAACACTAACATCGTATAATTGACAATTGAAATCTAAAGAAAAACTGAAATTTCTGATACGATCCACAACAGAAACCTCACTCAAATTATGATACAACTGCATATATAAATAATATCTAACAAATCATCTCCACCTTCAAGTCCTAGAATTCACTACAGATTCCTCTGTATCCTTTTTCCTCAATTTGAGTACCTTGGACCAAAAGCCATCTTTCTTTCTTCCTCTACCTCCACCAACATCCCTCTCCCTGGCTCGGTTCCTCGAAACAACGGCAAGCGACTTGCTCTTCTTCAAGTTCAACGCATGATTAAAGCTTATTATACAAGAAGCAGAACCGGTCGCTTGTGAAGCATTCCGGCGAAAGTGTCTACTACGATGAGATGAAGACCCGTGATTCGTTGAGGCATCATCAATAGGTTGAGGAGAAGCAGGAGAAGAAGGAGAACAATAGTAGAGAGAATCAATAGGGTTCTTGGTGTATAGATTTGAGAGTTTGTCTCTTAAACAAGAAGAACAAACACCTGGTAATTGTTTATCATTTGGATGTTCTTTGCACCTTACTCTTGCTGCTTCTAATTCGCACCACTTCATCTGATTCATTATTACTAACTTTTTTGATTGGATACGTAAATCCTCGTGTGTATTGTTTATTTATACAAACATTGGTCAAAGGAAATAATGTGTTGAAAACTTGAAATGCAATAATAGTACCAAGGACGATGACCTCGAAGGTTCCTGTTTTTCTAATATTGCTGCGTTTAATTTCATTAAACTAAATGATTTCTTTATTATTATTCCCGTCAGGATATGAAAAACGTATTAACAATTATTATTGAATATCAGAACGAGATTATTGTGTTACGTCTGCGTTCAATGTAATTCATCTACTTGATTTTGTTTTTTAAAGGATAATCTCTAACGAAATCTGTAATTGAAAGTGACATGCAAACAAACCCATGCAATTTTATTTTATTTTTTATAATTAATTAAACCCATGAAAATTTAGTAGTAGTAGCGTTTTACATGATAAATTTAGTGTGTGTCAGTGTGTCTTCCGCCAAATATCTTTGGGCGTGTGCATTAATGCTTAACGTGTACGGTTACTGAATAATAATATTAATACGTACTATTTGATTAATTGACAATTTTGATCAGTAAGGATAGTCTCCTTATCAATATTACAACTTGCTCCTTCAAATTGATGAAGTAACAAATTCAAACTTAGAACAGTATTCCATGATCACATACTTAGTCAGTTTATAATCTACTAAGTTCCATGAAATTTTCACTCATGATAAAAAAAAAAAATTGTTTTTTAAAATTATGGAACGGGTTATTTTATTAATAGCATTGAATAACCATATTACTACTATCACATGGGAAATTCGAATTTTCTTAAGCATTGAGTTGACCCCTCTTGAATAATTAAGATAAACTTAATATTATTAAGTTATGTGAATTTTTTATAAGTTTATAGGTTATAAATGAGAGTATTTTTTTGGTACAAATGAGAGAGTTTTATTCAAAAATATCAGAGTTTCTGGAAAAAAAATGAGATACGAAAACTAATTTCATTTATATTATAGATCATTTTTAAATAACTTCAAATTATTATAAAATATTTTAATACTGTATTTTTTTACTTTGAGGCTGTATGTGAGTGTATATGTTTTTTTTTTCTTTTCTGAAATCGATTATTTTAATGTGTGTTGGAAATTAATTATTCCTTCGCAAATCCAACGTTTGTCCATTAAATAATTAAGTAGACATAGCATTTTTTTTTTCAAAACTCCCTTCAACAACAAAAACCATTTTTCTATCCCTTAAAAAAAACATTTTTCTAAACGACTCACGAGGCGACTGCAGCCTAAGCATGCATGTAAGAATTTTTTTAGGGGAAGATTTTTTTTATTGTTTTTTGAAAAGAAAAACACGCACATGGACATGTTTTTGTACTTTGTTTGAACGGATAAGACATGATACTTAAGCATTTATTGAAATATTTTAGATCCATGAATGAGAGGCAAATATAGCATAAAACCACTTTTCCAATTGCTTTCTATGGGTTACAGAATAATTATGAATTCCCAGAGCAGCCAAACCTATGCATACTCAAATATAACACCTGGATATGATTGAAACCACATGAAACTTGCAATGTTTTCACGTCTTCTGCAAAGCAAACTCTTTAGTCTTGGGGGATTTATACAATCCACATCATTTCCATGACCCTGAGTTGAAAGCATAAGTTTAATTTATAGTACTGCAGTGCAGGATAAATTTTATACCTCGAGAATCAAATTCATTTAGGTAATGCACCTGGCCCACTAATCAAACTGACCACACTCCTAAGCAAATGTGACTCCTAAATTATTAAGAAGGAAGTTCCCAAGTGTATGGGTGGGCGTTTTTATTTGAAAAAACGTGAGATAGTATTTCATGTGCTTCGTGCTTGTACGTGTGCATCTCAGGTACGGACTAGACTTGTGCCTCAAGATTTGATAACTAAGTTTGATGTGTCAATAATAACTCTCAACTCTGGCCGTAATTTTTATTTTATTTTTGCTTTCGAAAACTAATACTTGATCGGAAGTCAAGGCAATCTTTGAGAAGTTCAAGAAAATAAAAATGTACTATGAAGAATTATCTGTTTGTAGATCATCTTTAAACATTTTTTGCTATAAATGTACTAACAGATTCATGTTACATCTTCTTGTCACAGTTGAATTGTGATTTTGATTGTTAAACTTCCAATGTAGCTGCTTTAATTTGTGTTTTCTCATATATTAGTTTATTAATAAACAAAATCTAATAAAAATACAATCAAATTCATGTTTTAGTTTGATGGTTGGTGAGTCTAGGAGCGTTGGAAGCAACAAGCTAAATGATGAGAACCATCGAGAGATATAGCATTACACCTTTCAAAATTTGAAGACGTTGAGCATGATTCACCACTCTTGTATATATATTTCATCTAGTTCTTTCATGTGCAACGTGTGATCAATTACTCAAGGATGAGTTTCAACAATTTTATCTTCAAGTGTGACCAAATCTTCTACATTATTATACCTTCACTGTCGTTACCAACCCAACAAAATACGCCTTCCGACTATACTATTGAGAAGACTTTTGACCCATCGTATGATTATTAATGAACTAATAATCAACGAGATTATGTCCCATTTTGATGTTCAACATGATATTTTATTGATTTTAACTTTAAATTGTATCAAATTTCAATTTAGTTTATAATAATACATTTAAATAGGGTTGATATAAACTAAAATAAATCAATCTCATTAACTTAAAAGGTTTTTTTCTTGCTTGCAACATGTCTTTTTTAGTTAAGTAGGGTTTTGAAAAAGTCTTTAGCCTTTTGAATAGTATAAAAAGAAACAATGGCCTAGCATAGGCTTGTTGTAGGCTCATGTCATTTAGTTTGACATATTTCCACCTCGACTTGTTAGCACATGATTTGGTAAGTAATTTGGAATCTTGTTATATTTCAATTAAAAATTGAATTTAATTAGTGGGAGCAATGTTGTACTAATGTTATTTGTTGTGAGAATATAGTGAAGCATGCTACCTTAGGTGTAACCTGCCTGGACAAATGACAGGGAAAATAGGGATAATTTAATCTGTAATTGAGGAGGGTCAGCAAAAGAGGGAATATAGAACACAAAGCAAATCGGGTTTTGAAAAATAAAACAAACAAACAATGTGAAACACTGAAGTGGGAGAAAGTGGAAACAAATAAAAGAGATTTTGTGCTAGCAGTATACAATAAATAAATTGCAGGGAAGACAGAAAAAGTCTGTAGTAATGTGTATGCAAGTTCCTTTTTGTTGACAAAAATGCAATAGTGTCCAAGTTCAAGTTCAGATATGATTTTCTTAATGAATGAATAGTACGACAAAGAATAAATAAAGTAGGGTTTTTAATTTAAATCCGACAAACATTTCAAACAATATTCTTAATTTTATTGCTATAGAAATAGTCTTGATTTTTATTCTTAGAGAAATAGGCCTTAGAGATGGGATTCAAGATTCAGCTCCTCCTGTTTGTTTTTGTGGTGAATGTAAGCTTAACGTGCGTTCTCTTTAAAGCTATAAAATTCACTATTATTTCAAAGAAGCTATCGATTCTTTTAAATAATTCATCGTTAATTAACATCATTAGTCATTTGAATTCAATCATTTAAAAAAGTACTTTAAGAAATGACAAATTTTATAATGACAATAGTAATTGTTGTCCAATTTGAAAATTAGTTCCAGGATTAGTTAATAACTCTCGGTCATGATTTAACTTGCGTTTCAAACGATTAGAATTGGAATATAAACCATGTATGTCGATTGTGGGTTCATTTACTCTTACAAAGAATATTAACTATGATGTTGGTTTTTTGAATATGATATTGATTTTTTTATGAGTTACTAAACAATAAAATTTCAAAATTAAATTAGCATTGGAATATAAATTCATGATATTAAAAATTAAAATTGAAATTTCTAATATTCGTGACATGAAATGAAAATTTTAGTTCCAATTTCACAATTTTATAGAAACTATACAATTCCAAAATTCCCCATAAAAGAAATAAAAAATTTCTCAATGTATAAAGTTTGGTTTCTATCCCATCAATTGTGGTGGGCTAATCCATATTAATGAGGCCTTGTAAATGAACGGTGGAATTATACTCATGAGTTTAGCGGGTTTGATCCCGAATTTTCAAAACAAAAAATATGTGTTTAACTTTAAAAAAAAAAAAACTAAATTATAGATAGAGATGAGATAAAGATATTTGATGTAGAGGGATCGAAATCTGAATTTGAGAATGGACAAACATACATGAATAGGTTGTAGGTTAAGTGCAGAAGTTCAGTATGGTATGGTAGGTGGGTGGATCATCAACAATGGTAGAGTCCAAACAAGGAACTATACCCTCTCCCGTCATTCAGCTTCCGAGTTTGTTCTTATTTCTACGCGACGGTGACATGTTTGAAAATGACAAGTTCCATGTACCCATGGTATGGGACCCATTCATCACATGGCTCTACCAATATGAGAATCAAAGCAAACAGAGAAAGGATGGCCCACATGTATTGTAGGACCATGTTCTCTCCTATCTCATATCACAAGTTTTCCTTCTCTGCTGCCGCATCTATTCCACCAAGAAGAGCAATTCTTTCATAGTCACAAGCACAAATAAATAGTATTTGGTCACACATATATAAAAGTATTATTTCTTGAAATACTAAATCATTTTATCATCAATTTTTTTTTTATTATTTAAAAATATCTTGCAATGTGTGTGTGCCCAAACACTATACATTTGTGTTTGTGACTATAATAGAATTTCTCCTACCAAGAAATACTCCTTTGACTTTGAGAGTCTCATTTGGAAGAAGAAATAAAAAACTATATATCTTTTATCTTATAAATCAATTTTGTAAACATTAAGTTCAACTCCATTCAAATTGATAATAATGTTTATCCAAGATTTGTCGGACCATAATTCGAGTGCATATTGAGATGTTTAGTTATGAGCATAAGGGAGATGTTAAGACTTAAAAAGTCTCAAATCATAAGAAATATCAACAAGGAGCATTAGAAAATGGCATTTAACTTTATCTCTTGTGGTTGTATCTAAAGCAATTGGTGTTCCAATGCTACTAGCAATCTCAAATATAAACCTAGGTTCCCAATATTCAAGAGGCAACTCGATTAATCAGATCCAACATTGGATGTTTATTTGCCTATGTTTGCTTCAAACAAAGTCGGGGAGTCCATTGCAACAAACAACACAGTATATCAAGTTTTGTAGAAACATGTTCCCACAGCCTAGATGCTTCTCAAGTCCTCTTGGGATGCAAAACAAAATGCTTTTTTTAAGAAAAAACCGTGCAAAGCCCACATGATTTCTAGTCATGCCCGATAACCACTCCGGCACGTCCACATTTGATAAGCAAACAAAATTCATAAAATCCTTACATGATGGTATCATCAGAACGATTTTCAAAATTGAGTTAATTTGGATCGAAGGTCTCTTAATTACTAAAGTGTGAGCATTAATCTATGGTAGCTTGTTTTTTAAATTTATCAACCCACATTGGTATAATTCCTTTAAAAAATTTAACCGATAACAAGTCATCCTTGATACAAGGTTTCGAGAGCTGGGTATTAGGGACATCAATTGTGTTGATAGACGCGCAAGTGAAGGTTACAACTTTGCTTAGTTGACTGTGAAGAACATCCTTGATAACATGATGGAGGAACATAGAAGATGAAGGAAAAGGCGGTGTATAAATCTTCACACTAGGTCGTGACTTCCGATGTGGGACTCTAAGGTGGGTTCATGAAGTCCTTGCACATAGAAATCGATAACATGGAGCAACAAGGTAAGTGTTGGCGGCCTAAGTAAAATTTGAGCGCTTTACCACTAAGGAGAAGAACTGAATTTTTTTAAAGTTAATTTTGAACTTTATTAATTAACAGTAAACTAGTAAAAAGATAAAGCGAATTTTTATGCTTGAATTAAAAAAAAATGTACAGCATGGATTTTCATTATTACCACTTAGTAATTAATTATTCATATCATACCAGAGCCATAATCAACCTTAATCCCCACAAGCAGCCTTCCCCAACCCCTTCTGTTCTTTTCTTCACATGCAACAACTCATAGCCATAGTTTTGCTACCTTTTGATGTCCAAGATTAAAACCACTATGCAACCAAACCAGCCCTTTTTTTACAAAGATGTAGAGTTATAACTTGTTCCATAAAAACCTTGCAACATCTCTTTAAGAAATTATTTCTTTTCACATTAAAACCCTTAACCTTTTTGTTGCTTTTAATTTTAACTCCACTGGTCAGGACAGTACCATTGTAGGGTTGGTGCTTGCTCGTCGGAGAAAAAGTTGCACGCCTCATCGGCACTTAAGAAATTGTTCTCCTCCATCTTCACATGATAAGATTTCTGGTACTGGAAACAATTCATGGAGGAAGATTCAGGGGACAACAAAAGGTGCTGCTGACTTTGAAGGACACCGGATGAAGAAATTGCGCTAGAGTCACTGTCCGAAGAACCGTCTTTCAAGTCTACTGGAAAGAGCGAAGAAGTTTCACCAATACCAACATCATTGTTGTCGATTATGCAGTCATAATCCAAGTGATCTTTGGATTCTGAACTAGGATTTGATGTTTCTGAAGATGGGTTATGCTTATCTTCATCAGAAGATTCAAGCATGGTTAACTCCTCCTTCACCAAAACATTGATAGTGCTTTTTTCTTCTTCTCCAAGCTTTGATTTCAATTCCTTAATCTGCAAGTACAACAAATTAACTTCAATTTTATGATAAAAAAATTTCCTAAAAATAGTTAAAAACTTGTCCACAATTTCAGAAATCAGAACTAATCAATTGCATGTTTGATTTCACACTGAGTTTGGCATAATCATATAAGTGCATAGCTTTACAAATTCATCATGCCGCCGTAATTTTGCTAAATTTACCGCCAATCCAAACATACGCTAAATAACAACTTAAAAATCTTTGATTTATTTATTATAGCTTAGACACAAGTACTTGTGCGACTTTAAAATAGTGCTTAGAAAAACAGCTTCTAAATAAGTCCTAAGTTGTTTCTAGCTTATTTTCACAAGCTCTTCAGAATAGTTTATGAAAAACAACTTATAACTTACATGAAAATAGTTGACTTTTGAATTTATTTTATCTTGTATTATGCAAGTAGCTTATTCACAAGTACTTAAATGATAAGTGATTATGCTATAAACACTTAATTAAGTTGTTATTGCACTAATAACTTCAGAAACTAAATTATAGTTAAATTACTACTGTGGATTTTGAATGTTTATACCTCCTTGTGAAAAGCTTTGTTATCTTGAGCAATTGCATCAAACTTGAGCTTAAGAGCATCATAATTAGCTTTAAGAACACCAAAATCTCTTTCCAACTGTTTAGTCTTCCATCTTGCTCTCCTGTTTTGGAACCAAACAGCTACTTGTCTAGGCTGCAATCCAAGTTCAATGGCAAGCTTCTCTTTCCTTTCAGGTTCAAGCTTGTTTTCTACCTCAAAGTTTTTCTCCAAAGCCTTAACTTGATCCACTCTTAATCTACGTTTCTTCTCAGAATGATGACCTGTTTCTTCAACACACCCTTCTTCTTCAAATCCATCCAACATCATTGATTGAAACTCCATACCATACACATGTTTGTTCCTTGGACTATGGTCTTCTAAATCA
>Ga0209282_1001508_pt1 | contig 12852 bp, 8 predicted proteins | sample Mtrugardesep15_FD_187529 | JGI IMG/M metagenome (GOLD analysis project Ga0209282, IMG submission 187529) | Root nodule microbial communities of legume samples collected from California, USA - M. trunc garden sep15 (SPAdes) (version 2) | ecosystem: Host-associated > Plants > Roots > Nodule...
GCACTTTGCCCCTTGACTTTGATGGTGACCATGCTAGAAGCCTCACCAATCATTTCAACTTTGTACATATCAAATGGAAGCTTCTTCTTTCTTTCCATACAGTCAATCAAATAGTCCTCTCTGACTATTGGTATTTTCATCCTCCTACAGATCAAACTCTTCCAAGTTAGTTATGACAGAAATAATCAAAGAAAAAGGAAACATCAGAAACTGGCATTTGAATTCGCCAATACCTTGCCTTACGCATCTCAACTTCATCCTTAAGCGCTCCACTGACCACCAAGCAGTTAGTATCTGTAAGTTATCAGTTCAAGTAAAAAAATTACAAAGATCACAAGTATATCTCTTTTAAAAAAAACATTTTCATAAATTGGTCGCTGGAGCAGATACCTTTCTTCACTTTTGCATGAAGCAATCCACCTACGGCATCAATTTTGCGTTTCCATTCCTCCTGTAAAAGCACCTTACATAAAATGAATACTAGATACTATAAAACTAAATTAATCATGACAATTCCTCAAATGATTTTGGGCGACTGAGGCATAATTTATAAATATTAAAGGAAAAAACAGATAATTTTATACAATGGAATCCTCAGGCAACCCAGAGATGGCAACTTTCAAATCAGCCAATGTTTCACTGTTTGATGATTGGTGCTGGCCTGCAGAAATTTGACTTTCAGTAGAAGTCCTTGATGATGGCGGAGGCAATATCCTAGTTGGTTTCTTCCCTTTTTGAGATTTGAACCACTGTAAACAATAGACAAAAATAAGTCACAATACATTGGTTTTGTTCTATGACTATTTTCTTTGTACAGACCTTTTTAAGGTACTGATTATTTGTTTCCTTTGGGATTTTCCACTTCCCTTCAGCACGCTTTGGTTCGCAGGTAGAGTAGGAACATTTACTCCACTCGGAAATGTATCCAGTGCACCGGTACATTCCTCCAGAATAACGCAGAAAACCATCACATAGTGAGCAAGGACGAAGTCCTCCAAACATCATTCCATCAGCACTGAAATGACAATAAAAAGCTATCAAAACTGGAGAAATAAATAAATCATAACTTGCAGGATAATATTTTCAAAACCATCACAAAGAAAGCAGAATGGATCTGGAAAATATGACCTCATCCAGACAATTATAGACATGCTAGATTTTCTTGCATTTAAATTATTTTCTTTTGATGAATTGTGCATAATTGTAGACACTCAGCAGACAAATAAACATAATCTATTGTTGGTAAAATCACCGGCATCTTAGTAGAAAGGGACAGTAACATAATGGATGACAAACTTTAATCTTTATAAGTATAGCCTTAGATGTGGCAGAGCTTCTTAAGGATCAGAGCAGAAAAGGCATAAGTGATTAGATTACCAGCGGTCACGCAAATCAAGCTCTGATCCTGTTGAATCTTGACCATTGGCATCCAGCATTTCACGCATCTCTGCTGTTGTCACATGCTTTTTAAGATCATCCTTCAGAGCCCAGAGATCTTTGCTCTGAGCCTCCAGTCTATTCTCAAGATCACGTGCCTCCCCTGAGTCATCAGCATTTTTCACTGCCGCTACCCTGCTCACAGACACATCTCCCTTGACTTTAGCAGTCTTTGAGTTTTGCTCACCCTCTGCATCTTTCCCTCGTTTAGTGCCACCTTTGGAAGAGGATTGTTGTGTGGATTCTTTAACATCTTCAGCCCCGACATTTGTACCACTACCACCTGAAAGGAAAATGGTGAGAAAGTAACTACAGCACTAAAAATCAGCCATTCTGCAACATATCATTCACCGTACCTCCTCTATTTGTAGGATGGTCTTTCGTAGCCAACTCACTGACAGCCGATTGATCAGAAGATGAGAGACTATTCCATCCAGGCAAATTATCCACTTGAATTGATGGAGATAGTTCCAAGAGACACTTAGCATGGTGCCAAGCCAAACTCCTGGCACCTTGACCATCAGGCTTAGTAGATATGCGAATCTAAAAATCAAATTAGTGAATAGTCGGTGAGGAGAGATAATCCAAAACCAATAACACATGCATAGATCAATATGACCATGAATAATTAGGAAATATTCTGTATTCTGATATGCATCTGAATAAAAACTGATCTCTGAATGGCAATCAAATTTAAAAATATTAACATTGCAGAAATGAAGAAGTTTAACAAGCATGAAGAAAAATGTTGCTATTGTAAGTTGTGCAGCTTTCATGCAATAGCAAAACGAAAAAGCTGACATTCATAGATAATAATTGAACATTGCCAGATCATTTTTTAACTTAATGACATTTTAAGGAAATTATATCATAGTTAAGAGGGAGGGAAGTTGGTCAAATTCAAGACCCCTGATTAGCACATTCACAAATTATATCTCCCTCCTAATTAATAAAGACAAATGCGTACAAGAAACCAAAAGGCATTTATTTCGTTAGATATCATACAACCAGTGTTGTGAACTTTCTGCCATGGTGGTATGGCAGGATGGAGTTTTTGCCAGCTACCATAATCCCCAACATCTATTACATCCGCGACGTTTCCACCATAGGTCACAACGTCACACTTATGAAGCAGATTTTTGGTTGGCCACCAAAATCCGCCATTGTACGGCACTATGGCAGGTTGGATTTTGTGCCAGCCACCAAAGTCCCCAACAACTAGTACATCTTTGATGTTTCCACCATAGACCACGACGTCATGTTTATATGGCAGCCTTTTGGCAGGCCACCGTAATTTGCCATTGATAACGTTGTATACAACTGAAGAAGAGGAATGGCTAAAATCTTATAAGATTATCATCTGCCCAAACGAAGAGTTAACGGGAGCACAAATGATTTTAGAGTGGAAGAGCTTGGGATAATTATATTAAAATCACTCATGTCCACCACCACACAATCCATAAAACATATCTTTCAGGTAGCTTTATATTCTTCGACATGTCACAATTTGCTATAACAAACAACATCCAGAAATTTATGAACATCCACAAACTTCCTTTTACTCGAATGTTGAGTTAGGCTATCTAGAGAGGATTTTGGCAATACAATATGAATATTAGCATGGAGAATAGAGTGAAATAGCATAACGATTCTAGTCCTGCATGCCAGGACATGATCAAAGATTTAACACGCGATGGAATAGCAACTTCGCCAGGCAAAAGACATAGGCAGCAAAAATCTTAGCTATCAAGGCAAAATTCGTGATATCAAACATGAACTGCTAGATATTAGAACAAAAGTATAAACCATGCATCATAATGGTTTCATCCCTTAAATCATCAATATCATCAAGAAATTACTAAATGTGTAATATGTTATTTTTCATAAGTTAACCATGATAACCAAAATAATCAAAATTTCCATTTTAATTAGCACGTTTCTGATTATGGCCTCACTTTCACGCCAAAAAGAAAACTCATCAGGTCCCATAAACAAAACATACACGCTCTAAGAAGTTAATCAATTTCAATTTACAATTACAACAATATACAGACAGAAAAACTAAAAACCAACCTCTCCTTTGATAATTTTCTGACCACAATGCTTGCAAGCGGCACGTGAAGTTTGCGAAACTTCAATACTGTATTCAACATTTTTTCCAGCACTCGACTTAGAGGCAGCATTCGACTTTGAACCAGCATTCGACTTCGGTGTGCCACTACTACCACCGCCGCTCTCAATGTACTTTCTAATCTTCTGCTGATCTTCCCAACGAAGTGACTCTAAATTATCAACATCATCAACTCTATACAAGAACAGTAAATCGTTACCATTGTGAAAACATTAAACAAATTGAAATTTATTTAAATAAGTATAAAGTTTCATACAATTTTATCTGGTTGGCTTTCTTCAATATGCACTCAGCATGGTTCCACATCTGTTACAAATATATACACACTACATATTAATAAAAAAGAGTATACTAAAAATATAATGGCATTACTGTTTAAACTGTAACCTAAACCCTAGAATAAGTGTAAAAATCAAGAAATGTGTGAATGTAGCAGCATAGATAAAAGTACATTGATAAAAATGGGGGATTATTGAAATAAAATAAAAAAATACAAAGAAAAAAGAAGAAATAGAGAAAAAAGGGGAAGTTATGATTACGGGCATGAGGCCATCGAATTTGGAGGATTGAACCATTTTTCCAAGACGGAGCTTCTCGGTTGCAATGGGACTCTTGCAGGTTCTGCATGACGAACGACCTGATTTTGCGTACTCTGCTTTCCATGGCTTCGCGTTCTGAGGGTTCGACGACATTGAAGATTCTCACTCGCACAAACACACTCCAACTCGAAACTACCACCCTCTCTTATTATATAGTACACTCAGAATATTATTATTTTCATTTTAGGTGCCCCATAGTATATAAACAAATCATATAAACATCACAGACATGCTGCAATTTTAATATTGGAACACTACCTTACCAGCTAAATAAATTTAATTAATACTCTACGAGGAATTAAAAAAGTTCGATTCCTTACATTTTGATAGGCCAGTCGTAGGTGGATAGTGGAGTTGAATATAGTTAATACTTGAATTGAATATTGTTCTTTTTTTTAATTATTTTACTTCAAATAAATTTAATATTTATGTGCTTAGATGCAGTTTTTTTTTTCTTTCTTTTTTTTTACAAAAATAAAACGATATTCATTCATTCAAATCGATGGATTACATCATTCAACATCGCTAAAAACGTAAAGGATGAATCTGTGAACTAATTCACAACATCCAAGTTAATAGCATATAACGACATAATGCATACAAAAATATATGATAAAATAAAAGTGACCGGAATAGCCATGCATCTGGATCTGCAACGTTGATGCTCAAATCTTCAATTGAATAATTGATCTTTCAAGATGAATCAAATGAACACCGCAACAAAACGGGAAATCAAAAATGCCGCACAAGACGACTAACAACACACTACCACACTCAGATGGCGAGATCACAAAAAAAAAAAAAAACCTAGATCTATGTGAAAATCACTTATTTAAATTGAAATAGAGAGAACGATTTTTTTTTTAGTCAACTAAGATATATCTTCCTCAACACCCTATCAAAAAACATATATCTTCCTCCACAAGCTGTGAAAAATTAATACTTCCGAGATATTTAATTATAAATCATTTTAAACAGTTTTCTAATGGATGTTCTTTTATATGGATTGGCCTGAAATTCAACTATGTATACAAGTATTTTTAACTAAATATCCAGGTTTTTGTTTTTCTAACTCAAGAAAAAAGGAATTTCTATAATAGAATATTAAAAAAAAATCCAAGTCAAGGAAAAAAAAAATATTGCAATCACTATCACACACCGAGTCTTCTCTATGTATTTTTTGGTAGGATTTAACTTCGCTATTATTAGTACTTAAAAAGTTATCATGGCTTTTGGTAAGTTATGGAAGGTCAACAAGAAACGTGCAAGAGCAACATTATTTCCTTTTTAATGTCCAAGGTTACTTATTTGCTTGTTGATAATATGCTTAATAGCAGTTATCACCCTCTAACTTTCCCAAAGTTGTGAGCCCCCAAAGAAGAAAAAAACTACAAAACTGCCCCTTAAATTTTGCATATGTGGCATGCCTCTCGTGCGCTCCCTAAAAACCTAAAAACATCCATCAGTTTTCGGATTTTAGAATGTTAAACGTGCTGATAACCATATGTTCTACTGATTGCGGAGGAAGATTAAACATACCCTGACACTCACATTACACAGTTTAAGCATATTTTTGACGACTAACTCAATAAGTATCCGAAAGGAAAGTCTCCACTCTTTCACAATCAACAACTTTCTCTCTTGTGATTCCTATAACAAAGCACTTTATCTCGTATCTCTACTGAGAATTCCTTATAGGACTGATTTATGTGCTTTTGAAGAGTTTAAAATTTGCTAGTTTGTTTATCAAAATCTCAAATTCTGTTGTCAGCCAAATCTTGGTATGAAATATGAAATTATAAAGCATCCAGAGTTTTACAATTTTTTCACAAGTAAATAATGTTAAAATGTCTCCTACCTCCTACCACAGTGGCAGAGCTGTAATAAAAGGCAGACTTACTTTTGCCAAGTATAATAATATTCTTCCAATTCATCACAAAATGTTTCTTGTCATAAATTAACAAAACTACAGTTCAACCCTTGTTTTCTAGGGCTAGTTTTTCCTAATTCCATCAACTTAGAAATGTAGAAATCCACCAGTTTTTCTCTGTCTACGTTATTTTGCTGTCCTTGTCACTTCAATCTCATGCGGACTCTTCATTTCTTGACATCATTGAAATACATCGCCATAAGAAAACATTTAATGTACAATTGGAGTACGCATGAACAGGAACTGCAACCAAGCGAAAAAGATAGTAGTGTTAACAAACATTGAAGCAAATTATGAAAATCTTCAGCAAGTACCATGGTGTATACCTCAAACGATTTCCCTGATCTTTCAAATTCTAGCATACTTAGAGCAACTTGACAACTTTGTGCAACAAGAGGCTCTGGGTCTGCCGAAAATTCCTCAAGAAGGGATACACTTTGGTCATCTAAGAGCATACAACAAAATAACTATGTAAACGGGGAGATTCGAATATTTAGAAGTATTCACAACTCTACTTAGTAATAAAGAAAAAACATTGAGGCAATAAATGATTAATTAGTCAACTGATATCTGTCATGTGACTCTACCTGAAGCAAAATTAAATAGAAGTCAAACTTGGTAAAAGATTAAATAAAGTTAAGCAAAATTAAATTGAAGTAAAACTAAGAAATTAAATAAATATCTTAGGACAGAAAGAAAAGAAAAAAAACACAAAACATAACATTTGTGTTCTATGTTTAGTGGGGTGAAGAGAGTAAATTTTGGTTCAACTAAAAAAGTTGGGGTAGCTGCCACAGAAATAAGTTCATGTTTTTAAGTGATTTGGACATGTGTGAAAAAGAGATGTGGAAGCACCAGTAAAAAGAGTTGACCAAATAGAAGATAGACATAAAAATTCCAGATGCAGAGACTAAACAAACTATATAACAGGCCAAATCACAAAGAGGTATTTACATGAAAAAAATCCATCTTTGAAGTAATACATGACAAAGCCTTATGGTATTCATTGGTCCATGTAAAAAGGTAGAACCAAAGAGAACAGAAAGATTGTCCTGTTCCATTTTCTGTGTGCCAAACATTACCTTATATACATCATAGGCTTGTCATAGACTACAGAAAATCTACTTGAGATGGAGGGAATATAGATCATGTACTATTATTATAGAATTAATAAAGACGAGATATTTTGTTGCAAGATATAAAAGAGATGGAAGGGCATAGGTGCACAGAAACATTATTTTTCGGAGGGCTGCCACCACAAACTCAGAAAATTAATATCATAACACAACTGATAAAAAGTAAACAATAAATATCAATGATATTAAAAGAATAGAAAGGTTTTGGTGAGAAAAAGATTTACATCTCAAACTAAAAGATATCGATTGCAGCCATAAACTAATAGTTAGACGCTCTTCAAATTGATGCATAATATATCTTGACCAAATCTAACCAAGAAGCATGCTGTGCGCGTGCATAAAACTTTAAAATCACTTTGAATAGTAAAAATTAACAGGTTCCTTTTCCAACACCTCTAATTTTTTATTTGCAAACTAAGAGAAGGAGCTTACGTTTTAGTTTTGCCCAGTCAAAACCATACATATATGAACCGAGTCACCATTAATACTAAAATCTGCAACCTAAGTTAAGTTGAACTGATCAATGCTCATTACCAAAAAGAACATTTACTTAAGACTGCTACATTACTATCTATTCATGAACTCTATACACTGCACAATATGCTTGCTTTTATCTTTTTATACATGGATGAAACCACAAAGCAATATTAATACCATATATTATTGACTGCAACAGAGGCCACACGATTCTATAATATGTGGTTTTAAATGCAATACCTGCAATTGAACCAAGAGCTTCAGCAGCCTCATGTCTAACCATTGGGTGCTCATTCACATCTCTAAGTATATTGGATAGAGCAGCTGAAGCAGCTTTGTCTTGCAATTGGCCCAAAACATACGCAACCTAAAATTTCAGCAAATATGGGTATTAAAAACTTCAGAGAATCAGACAGGTGTACTCAAAGTTAAGCAGCAACATTAAGGCAGGTTTGAATTATCGTTTTATTAAACTACTGAAGAACAACTGACTTCTTTTTTTGGTTTTAAACAACTGACTTCTTTTGACATTTGACATGACAATTACATGCTTATTCTGCTCCAAGGAATATAATGTTTCAACATTTAAAAGTACAAATGATATGGAACCCTCTAGATTGCCCTGATGTTTTCTCATGTGAAGTGCATATCTTATCACTTATGTGCAGTTCATGCAAAACATACTGAATGCAGACAACGTTTATTGACATAAAAGTGTACTTATCAAACCTCATGTTTCAGTAAAGCACTCTTGGAACCCAAGGAATCAACAATAGCAGCAACAGCTTCAATTCCGCCATCATTTCGAAGTGCAAAAAGAGCTGCATAGCGCTCATACATCCCTTTTTCCTCATCAAGAAGTAACTCCCTAATATTATTAATTTAAAACCGAGTTAGCAACATACAAATTACTCTCACTGGTTAACAAGAGTCTCTTTCTAACAACATGAACCAAACAAACCTTAGTTGACTAACTGAAGAACAAGAGCTGGCCGGTGCCGCAGGATCAACAGACTTAAACGGAGAAATACCAGGTGCGGTCGAATCATCAGTAGCAGCAGCATGTTTTAAATTGAGAATACGTTGAAGAGCTAATTCACACGTTTCTCGAACCTCTTGAGCTGGATCAGAATCCAAACTATGCTTCAAAAGAGAAACATTACTATCTGAACCAATAGCGCCAAGTGCTTCAGCTGCCTAAGCAAGATTGAAACAAACACAATCATCATCTTAAAACTGAAACAGAAAAAAGTGACACATTTAGAAAAGGAAGCAATAGAAGGCTACTATGGCACTACCTCATGGCGAACAATGGGATGCAAAGAAAGATCATTAAGAACTGAGGTTAATGCAGGTATGGCTTCGAGTTCTTGCATTTGCCCTAATGCAAATGCAGCTTCGTGAGCCAACAAATTTGATGAATCCCTCGTTGCTGCCAAAGAAAGAAAAAAAAAACTAGTTCAGAATCCATGCCATAGAAAACTTAGCAACAATCATTGATTAAGTCACTGTTTGGATAAACAGCTTAATTAAGCATGTATCTTATAAGTGATTTTGTATAAGCTATTTCTATGACAAAAGATCAACTTTTAAATAAGCATCGCGCAAGCTGTAAGATGAAGAGAAACGGAAAAGTGAGAAACCGAGAATAAGGGCGGTGCGAGGGGCGGGGCCTTTGAGGTTGCGAAGAGAGAAGAGTGCTCTGAAGCGTTCGGAGATTGGCTGGGTTGAGTCCAACAGCAATTCGCACAGGAACTTCTCCATCTCTGATGTGCACGAAGCGACGTCGTTTATCGAATTCGCAGACATAGAGCGATCAACAAAAATCGTGAGAAGAGAGTGTGGGCTTATGGATACGGTGGTGGAATTGACGGTGTCGGGGTCTGACGGAGGCGACGGCGAGTTCAGGAGTTAGTTGGGACTCACTGTTCCTTAAACTTTTTAGGGGCACACGATGAGCAACAAACATTATTGCAAAACAATCCTCTAAGATCTTTATAACTCATAAATTTACCCCAACAATTAAACACAACCTTACTTCAAATAATTAGGGTAGTAGTCACGTCACAGGTTTAATTGATCATCCTATTCTTTAATTTAATTTAATTTAATTTAATTTTTTGTTTTAAAATTAGTTACCAGACCACTTTATAACAAAGAATTAATTTAAGAAAATTGGGGATCAATTTTGCAACTCATTTACCCAATGGAATGATATGTGAACAACCAAGTTGTACAACCAACAACTTATTTGATATTTTTAATGATATTTTGTTTGATTCGATTTTTGTGCTCCTCACAAAGTTAAAGGTTGTTCCATTAGTTATCCACTTTTAGATATACAAGTAATATAGCTCAACCCAAACTCTCATATTGGGTTAATCCAAACAGATTTGACCGATTATTCTAGTTTTACCCAACATATGTACACCCTTAAAAAGAAATGCAATATGCACTTATTTTATTTTCTATTAAATTGATTTTAACAATTTAATTATTTACCTTAATAAATTAAAATTATAATAATAATAGGTTAATGAACTTCGGATAATGATGAACAGTTATTGATCTTCACATAAATCTCAATCAAACTTTAGATTATCAAGGTTTAGTTCACTTGAAAATTGGAGGGTTATGAGAATGGTGAGTGACTTAGTTCATTTTTTTTTCTTCTATTAAAACTTAATTAATTCTTATCAATGACATCATTACTATTGTTTTGAATCATCATTAGTTTATCAATCTTCTAGGTTGTGGCGCATTTCACCATCTTCTTTCGCGACCCCGTGTTTTTCTTTTCGCTGTTATTTGATACTGATGCATTGAAACTTTATTAGAAGAAATTACTTTCTTAGATAGATCATCTCATTTCATGTGAAACAAACTAAATCCCCGTCAATAGATAAAATAGTTTTTACACAAATAAATCAAGGGTTTGTTTAACATCTACAACATTGCACGTATTAAAACAACTAATAGTATTAACTTTTTATTGAAAAACAACAATTATTGATTCAAAAGTTTTATTCTTAATATTAAACGTATGAGTCCCAATACAAAATTTATATTTTAAACTTATTGACATGTGCAAATTTGCACATGATAGAAATTAACAATTAGCAACCATTACGAACTTCATCTTTCCTTCCATTTGCCCCCTGTGCTTCTTTTTGTTGGACAACATAGTTGCATCGTGAAATTCATTATTTCCATTAAATTGAGCAGCTGTTCAAGCAAGCAGTTGGTCCAACTCCATAGAAACATTTCCCCAATTTTTCAATTGCTTCCGCACCTATTCATGACATCAATGAACCCAAAATATAAAAAACAGCAAGTCACAAAAAAGAAAGATGTCACATGCATGTCTCTATTTGCCTCTTTCATCTTTCATGTGTTCACTAAAATGTTTCCTCAAATAATAAAGATGATAATAAGCATTATTTAGAATTTCAATATATTGTTGCCTACTTGTACTTGGCTGTCCTACAGAAGCTGAAACAAAATAATCACAGTTAGCATAGCAATTTATTACATTTATATAAACATACCGTGTCGGGACGCATGAAACTCGCTTCAGCCACTTTGCTCTCTATGTCTCTGCAGTTTGAGTGTTTAAAACCTTGATCTATTGAAACAATGTCCCTACACATTGCAACCCATAAATTGTCATGATAATCCAAAAAGTAACATTTTCAGTTTTAACACTGATCACAATGCAATGTTCATGCTATACTTACTCATCTTCATTGTTTGAAAGCCATTGTATGTCTGGTACGACAATCACATGTCTTCCTTTAAAGCCGGTCCAATTTATACTTGCTTTCGCCCAGTTAAACAGTTATGATCTAAATGTTGCATACATTGAAGGTAAAACAAGACATTGTCGACTGATGATAACTATCCGCAAAAGTTTTGATAGTATTAGAGTTAGAAAATGTAGCAGCTATCTGGAGTCTATTGATGTTGTAGGTATAATTCAGTTGGGAATGGAATTATAAATGCAGGGAAGAATCAAAAGAATAATAGAATCAACGAAGGGATGAGTGAATCAAAGGAGAGAACAAGAAGAAACCGCATAACACGTATTTCCTATCCCACTTCTTTGCCTATCATCTCTTATATAACTCTCATACATTTAAAAGCATACACAGTGCCATATTGATCCTACAACTTGAATTGCAAAAGAAAGAAAGAAAGATTTCCGATAATAATAGTAAAAGTAAAGGTGAGACAAACAATAATTCTATCCAACTGTTAATTACCTGGCTCCAGATTCTGGAATAGAGAAATGAACAACAGCGAGTCCCCAAAATACATGAACTTTTGTGACAGTACCAAAGCGGCTGAAGTCCTATTCTACTTCCTTCTCACTATAAAAAAAATAACAATACATCTAGATATTAGTAAAGCAGATAATTAAATTGTTGAAATTAAGCATCATTGTTTCTTCGAAAAGAAAAAAAAAAGGCATACATACTGGTTGTAAATGGCAGATTATGGACAAACAATCGAGAGTGATAAAAAACTCTTAATATTTTCTCCTGAAGTAATAACCGGACATCTCATCGATCAGCATCTTCTTCGGCCTCTAGATCGAAGCCACTATTTGCATCACCAAATTCCAAAGTCGGCTGCTTGTGTGATAAGAAAATAATAAAGTGCTTTTGGTCCATTAACTTAATTTCAGATAACAATGTTATTTTATCTTTTTTTTTCTTCATATTATTTTGATCCAAGGTTTCAAATATTTCCTCCCGACCTTCCCATTTTTTCAAGTCGTGGGAATTCATAAAAAATGGTCACCACGTTCCATATGGCAAATATTTGACCATCTATCAAATAATCACTCAATCAGATTGTCGTTACTTTCTTCATTGTCGCCATAGCATGAGATTTCTCAACTGGACGTAACTAATAGTTTTATCGTGAACCAGTTTTATGGTGAGCCTCTATACATATATGTGTCCCTCTTTCATCCTCTCCTTATCGTGAACCGCCAGCACACATCAATGTGTTAGAGTTTATTATATCAAATCAAAGAATGTCGTATCAGAGGCTGACAAGGGGCAGGACACTCATAAGCGACAAAGGAAGGCAGCTCAGAAGCTGCAGCACCTGAGATAGCTCAAGGTATGGTTTCTG
>Ga0209282_1001510_pt1 | contig 12844 bp, 12 predicted proteins | sample Mtrugardesep15_FD_187529 | JGI IMG/M metagenome (GOLD analysis project Ga0209282, IMG submission 187529) | Root nodule microbial communities of legume samples collected from California, USA - M. trunc garden sep15 (SPAdes) (version 2) | ecosystem: Host-associated > Plants > Roots > Nodule...
TGCTCTCTTCATCCACGCCAAAGCCGAAAACACAAGTGTCTCCGACATCCTTAAACCAAACTATGTTCCTTCTATAGTTCACTCATTTTTCCCACTTAATGGCATTAAAAACTACGAAGCCACGTCAAAACCAATTCTAGCAGTCCAAGTAACGGAGTTAACTAACGGCATCTTCATTGCTTTCAATCTCAACCATGTTGTTTTAGACGGCAAGTCATTTTGGCATTTCATCAATTCTTGGTCTGAAATCTCAAAAGGTTCCCACAAAATATCCAAACTCCCTTCATTTCAACGTTGGTTCCCAGACGACGTTGAACTTCCAATACAATTTCCTTTGACAAAAACCGAATCACAAAGTAGAAAACCGCGACAGAACTTACCTGAAAGAATTTTCCATTTCACAAAGGAGAAAATTGCGGAACTAAAATCAAAAGCAAATGAAGAAACCAAAACAGAGAATGTTCAAATCAAAATATCTTCGCTTCAAGCGTTGTTAACTCACGTATGGCGATGTGTTATTCGATGCAAAAAACTCGATCCAGAAGAAGATTTTCGTTATGTTTTAAGTATAGGTGTTAGACCAAGGATGATTCCTCCGCTTGACGAGGGTTATTTTGGAAATGCAGCGATCTTTGGTGGGGTAACAATGAAAGCGGGGGAGATTCTGGAATATGGGATTGGAAAAGTTGCTTTGGAGATGAACAAGATGATTATGTTACGTTCTGATGAGAAAATAAGGGATGATTATGAGTGTTGGTTGAGAATGCCGAAGTTATTTGAAGTTGGTAGTTTGGCAGGTGGTAATTCATTGGCGACGAGTAGTTCTCAGAGGTTTGATGTTTATGGTAATGATTTTGGTTGGGGGAAGCCGGTAGGGGTTCGAAGTGGGGGTTCGAATAAAAGTAAGGGGAAGATTACTGTGTTTGCTGGAGCTGAAGAAGGTAGCATTGATATTGAAGTTTGTCTTTCTTATGAGATATTGGAGGCTTTGGGAAATGATGCTGAGTTCATGGTTCCTAGTTCTAAGTAACGTGACTGGTATTTTTTCTGGCTATTTACAATTTTTCTTGTCTGAAATTGTTTAGGATATGCTTGGGTGAACAATATTTAAGGATTTGTCACTTTGTACTAATTATTTGCTGTTGTATTTAAAAGCTTCTACTGAAGTAATATGTTCGAGAACATCTTCCCAGTTACAATTTTTAATATATCTTTGCTACGTAATGTATATCGATAATGGTAAGTAAGATAGAAATGTATTGCATAAATAAATATATAAGCAGTTGAGCTACGTGTATATTCGAATGCAGGGAATCCGGATCCGTGTATGTCACGTTCTGTTATCAATGATTTATATTTTTCTAAATAATACAGTGTCTTCATTCTTTAAGTTTACATTATGTAGTTTTGTATTTGGTTATGTTCTCAATTAATACAATTTCTTGTACAATAAGCTTTGAAGTTTGAACATGACCATCTTTTTTTATGAATGGTATCATCTTTATCTCAACTACTGAAGGAATCTCCAAGCTATAAAATTTTAAAGTTATCACCATAATCCAGTATTGAGACAAGAAAATTAGATGTCTGATTTTCTTCAACTTTTTATCCTCGCTTTTAAAGCATTCTTAGTCGCAATTCTGTCCTGCAGCACGCACCAGGTGAACCGAGCATCTCCGTAATAAATTGAAGGCTTTAACCAAATAAGCTGAGACCGATTCCTGTGAAACAGATTTTTGCAGCAGCTTATATGTCGATTTAACAGACAATTCCCTGCGACAGAATCATGTATGATGTATCCCTTCCCAATTGTCTGTCATTCCTGCCTGCACAACTGTCCCTGCAATGACATATTCTAATTCAAGCAGCTGATCTTTCTCCCAAACGATAAACGATCGCCTCCAGTTCCAGTGCCAAATCCACATGTGGCCTATGAGCTCCCTAGTTTCGGAAACTGATGCTTGCTTATTCTCCTTAATAATAGAGTAAAGTCTTGGAAACAAGTCCTGCAAAATAGAATTTTCAGCCCATCTATGAGACCAAAACAATGCCGTCTCAACATTGCCAGTGCCATAAAGAAGATAATGTGTGTTTGGATGATGGTAAGTAAACAAAATCTATTGAACTAATGTAAATAAAAGCAGTTGAGGTAAGAATTAAGAGAGGTGAAATAGGAGGAAATCATTTAAAGAGATTGAGAGTTGAGGGTAGAACTCAAGAAAAAAATATATTAAAATTGATGCTGATCAGTGATACAAGTACAACCACATACAAGGATATGGTATTATATATTTAGAGCTTATTAGGGATAAACCACCTACCTTACCAACTAACTAACTAACATAAAGAGCTAGCAAACAAACAGGCTGCATGACCAGATTGAAATACAATTATTGTCAACTCTCACTCTCTCCATTATATATCATTTTCCATTGTTTTTATTTTCGTGTCGGTACTTTCATTTTTTATATATATTTTTATTGTCACATAAGTTTTCAAAAAACAGTTGTTCAAATAACACACTTCTTTTAAGATACTGAGATGCATGCGTGTATTTTTACAGTATACACCTACAAGTATTAACCAAAGAATACACCTACAAGAATCTATATTAATCTAAGATAGTTGGTTCCTTTCCTTCCACTGTCTCACTTCAGCTACCCGTTACATTAACACTATCAAATGGGTTCCATCAAAGTGATCTCCACCAGTACAATTCAAGCACTCATCCACAACAACAATCATAACTCATCAGATTATCAGAAAATTGAATTAACACCATGGGATCTCCAATTCCTTCATCTTGAAACCATCCAAGCAGGCCTTCTTTTCCTCCAACAACCCATTCCAACACCAAACCATATAAACCATCTTAAACAAACACTTTCCTCCACTCTCAACTTCTTTCCACCCCTCGCTGGTCGTCTTGTAATAACACGAGACGATGAACATAACAACGCCACATGTTCCATCATTTGCAACAACCTTGGTGCCCTATTCGTCCATGCCACAACACAAAACACAATGGTCGCAGACATCCTTCAATCCGACTATACACCTCCAATTGTCCACTCATTTTTTCCACTTAACCGCGTTAAAAACCATGAAGCTACGTCACAACCAACTCTTGGAGTCCAGGTAACGGAGTTAAGTGACGGCGTCTTCATTGGCTTCACATGCAACCACGTTGTTGCAGACGGCAAGTCATTTTGGCATTTCGTTAATTCTTGGTCACAAATCTCAAAAGGTTCCCACAAAATATCAAAACTCCCTTCATTTCAACGTTGGTTCCCAAACGATATTGAAATTCCAATACGCTTCCCTTTCACAAAAACGGAATCACAAAACCAAGGCACCTCAGAAGAAAGCTTGGAATCCAAGTTAGCCGAAAGAATCTTTCATTTCACAAAGGAGAAAATCGCGGAACTCAAATCAAAAGCAAACGCCGAAGCTGGAACAGAGAAAACTAAAATAACTTCGTTTCAAGCACTATTATCTCACATTTGGCGTTCGGTTGTTCGTTGCAAAAAACTCGATCCACAAGAAGATGTTTCTTATGTGTTGTTTATAGGTGTTAGACCAAGGTTGATTCCGCCCCTGGAAGAGGAATATTTCGGAAACGCAGTGGTGGTTACTGTTGTGAGGATGAAAGCAGGAGAGGTTGTAGAGTATGGAATCGGAAAAGTTGCGTTGGAGATAAACAAGATGATTTCGTTACATTCTGATAAGATAATAAGGAATCATTACGAGTCTTGGTTAAGAACACCAAGGTTGTTTCCATGTGGTAGTCCTCCAAGTGGTAATTCTTTAGCAATCACCTGTTGTCCAAGGTTTGATGTTTTTGGCAATGATTTTGGTTGGGGAAAGCCTGTGGCAGTTCGAAGTGGGATTGGTAACAAGTATAATGGGAAAATTACAGTGTTTGCTGGTGCTGAAGAAGGTAGTATAAATGTTGAATTTTGTCTTTCTTATGAGATTTTGGAGGCTTTGGGAAATGACATTGAGTTCATGGTTCCATGTTCTAAGTAATACTTCCAAGTTCTTTGGGAAATGATGCTAAGTTCATGTTAGGTAGAAGCAACGATATAAATTCAAGGTGTGTTTAGCCGACATGTGTTAGTCATAAACCAACACAATTCTAGTACATGTCGTTATCTTTGAACACTTGTATGTGTTTACAAGTTGGTTACGGGTCTCTTGTCGATGTTTATGTTGGTGCTTCATATGTATTGTGTAATGAGTATAATAAAATAAATTTAAAGTCTTAATTTGGATAACTTGGATCACCACTTTGTAATTTTCGGTGTTACTTTAATCCGACGAAGAGACAAATCATTGTGAAGAAAATGTGTGTGAGGTTAGAGTGTATTTGAGGGAGAAGCAAGTCTTATTTAGACACACACATAAATAAAAAAAATTATAAAAAAAATACATTAGTCACATTATTTCTTACTTTTATCTTTTAAAAGATAAAAGTTTACTTTTATCTTTTAAAAGATAAAAGTAAACGGCAGTTTAACTCCAACAAACCCTAACCAATTTATTTCTCTTTTAATTTAATTAAAAATAAAGGATAAAATTAACACAAATTAAAAGTAGACAAGGCTTAACCTCATCAAGCTCCAACCATTTTGCTCGAGCGAAGGTAACAAATTTTTACGAGAGAAACAATTATAAAGATATAAAATTAGTTAAAATTTAGTTTTTAAACTAACATATTAAATTTAATCCATAAGGAATAAATTTCACAATAATTTTAAACTGACAAAGAGTCACATTTTACAAATCATTGTTTTGCTAGAGAGGAGCAAAAAAAATTTACGAGAGGAACATTTTAAAAATTGAATTCAACACCACTACAAAGAGTCAACTTCATTTATAATCGACTTTGTTTTAAACTATCTAGCAATATCCTTTTCTCCTTCAAAAAAAAAAAAAAGCAATATCCTTTTCATTTCAATGTAAATAATTAAATCATTTGTGAGAGACTCATTGTACATTTTATTTTTTTTAGTACTACCTTGATAATTTTAATTACTAACAAAACTTTATTTGCAAATGTTTATGAAATTAGAAATATCAAATAAGATGAAATAAACTTATCAAGTAAGTGTTAATCTTCCGACTTACTTAACAATACTAATTGACAAATTAAACTATTTAGTGTATATCAAAAATATATCCATGATCCTCAAAAGAGGTTTATTGATTTTATGTTAGCCTTAAGTAGACACTATAGACAAACATAAATTAAATTATTTCATTTACACTCGTAAAATTAAGCACATCATTTAAGCAAACACATAATAAAGAAAAATGACATAAGACGGGAAAATAAAATCATATGTGTTTTTTTAAATAATTAAATAAGGTGTAATTTTTGTGTGTCTAATTAAATTTTATTTGGATTTATAATCAGCCAAATATTTCTTATTTTTTTAATATGCTCTTTAAAAATATTTAGGTGGTTATAGATAGAACACATAATAAAAAAACACCAATTATGAATTTATTTATATCCTCTTGAAAATAACAATAAATTTTTTATATGTAATAAAATAAAAAGGAAATAAAGAAAGAAAGTGTGAGTCAATTTTTTTTTTCCATTATTTTGTGATTCTTCTACTATTTGACATGTTGAAGGTCGGTTTTTTTTTTCTTCTCCCATCACTCCCTCTTTTTGTTTATAAAAGAAGTTTATGGTTGTTGAGCTTTGAAGGTTCACCAAAATCAACATAAATTTCAAATTTTAAAAAATCTTTACATAAAATCTTAGATAAATCAACTTCTTACGAACCGAACTTTCTATCACACCCGCTGACATTTTGAAGGTGGTGCTCTTCTTTATGATTCTTATCTTGTGCATAGAAGTTAGTGTCCCACCAACCATAATTTATCTGCCTGTTTTTTTTAAGGCATAATTTATTTGGCTGTGAAAGACCATACTTAGCACCCATCACTCAACCACACTAATAACTTGCATAATAAAATCATGACCGGTGCTATAACTGTGACATACCAAATTGGGAAAATTCATGAAGCCTAGTATTAACGGTTGAAAAGAATAGCCACACCACTTAATTTCTCATTTGTCTAACGGTGGTGTTGCTCAACCAATCAGTTTATTTTCCTCTCTTATACCATATATATTGAAAAATATTTTATTTATTTCTTCTAATCTCTTAATCTCACTAAGTAACACTATATTAATATTGATATTTTGATAATAGTCGCATGTTTTCAAAAGTTTATCTTATCAACTTTCTCATATTGGTACATAAAAATTTGCTTTTGAAGATATAAACATAAAAAATCTGCAATGAGTGTGATACAAATATTTAACGGTGTTTTGCATATAAAATAAAAAATATTTAATAGAAACATTACATTAATGTTGATATTTTAAAAATAGTCTTGAGTTTTCAAAATTGTATCATATCAACTTTTTCATATTAGTCTATAAAAATTTGCTTCGGCGGGTTTAAGCATATATAATTCTCAACAAGTGTGATGCAAATATTTAATGGTGTTTTGCTTATATTTAACAGTGTTTTGCTATTCTCACTTTTGATTTTACACATTTCCTTAATTCAACTTGACTTAACTCACGCTCAGCGATTTTCAGATCGGTTGAATCGGCTTAAAAAGTGATTGAATTGATCTTAAAAGTGTCAGTGTGGGTTAACTCATACTGAAAAATGTCGAACGTGAGTTAACTCACGCTGAATTAAGAGAATGAGCAAAATCAAAGGTGAGAAGAGCAATTTTCACGAAAATAAAAGTCCGGGTTCAGATGGTTTTAGTGGGGCCTTTTTCAAAGAATTTTGGTATCTTTTGAAAAATGAGGTGCTGATTATGTTTGGTCAATTTCATGGAAATGAAGTGTTACCAAGGTGCTTTTTGTCATATTTTGTGGCTTTAATTTCTAAGGTGAAGAATCCTTTTGGGTTAAAGGATTATAAATTAATTTCCCCTATTGGAAAGTTTATATAAACTAATTTCTGAAGTGTTGGCGATAAGATTGGTTAATGTAATGAACTCAATAATATCAACGTTTCAATCAGCTTTTTGGAAAGGTAGAAATTTAGTGGACGATGGCTAGGTCATTAATGAAGTTGTTGATTTGGCAATGAGGATAAAACAAGAATGTTTTATTTTTAAAGTTGACTTTGAAAATGCATATGACTCAATGGATTGGGGTTTTGTGGAGTACATAATGAAGAGGTTTGCTTTTTGCAATAAGTGGGTTCGATGGATGAAGGCTTGTGTTTTTTGGGAGAATATGTCGATTCTTGTCAATGGTAGTCCAAATGATGAAATAGTATTCAAAGGGGATTAAAATAAGGGGATCCGTTAGCTCCATTTTTTGTTCTTTTTAGTGGCGGAAAGATTTAGTGGGTTAATAAGAAATGCGGTAAACCAAAATTTGATTAGAGGTTTTGAGGTGAAGATGGATGGAACTATTGTATCTCATTTACAATATGCCGAAGATGCTTTATGTGTTGAAGAAGCTTCGATGGAGAATTTATGGACTTTAAAGGCATTGTTAAGATGGGTTGAGATGACATCGTGGGTTGGAAGTTAATTTTTATAAAAGTTGTTTGATAGGTGTTAATCTTGGAAGAGAGTTTATGAAAATGACATGTAACTTTTTGAATTGTAGTGAACAAAGGATATATTTTATCTATTTGGGGGTATCGGTGGGGGCAAATCCAAGGAGCATCTCAACCTGGGAACCTGTGTTAGATAATTTGAAATAGAGGTTAAACTATTGGGGCACAAATATAATAGCTTTGGAGGTCGTACCGTTCTTCTTAATTCGTTGCTAAACTCGATTTCAATTTTGTATTTATCGGTCTTGAAGATGCCAGCAAAGATGATGAAGCAAATAGTAAGGATCCAAAGAAATTTTCTTTGGGGAGGGGTACTTTTGAGGTTGTAAAATTTGTTGGGTGAAGTGAAAGAATGTGTGCAAGCCGAAAAACAAAGAAGGGTTAGGGGTAAGAGATATTAGAATGATCAATCTTTAGCCTACTTGCAAAGTGGAGGTTGAGTTAATCTAAGATGATAATCCACTTTGGAAGAGGGGTATTGAGGATAAGTATGGTGCACATGCGTGTAAGGTACTTTAGGTGGGTAAAGAAAATTGGCCAACATATTCGTTCTTGTGGTGGAAAGATGTAGTGAACTTAGACGTGGTTGGAAATAATTGGTTTAATGCCAAGGTGACAAAAAAGGTAGGGAACATGAGAAGTACTAGCTTTTGGAATGACCGTTGGTTAACAAATACTCCTCTTTCGGTTACCTTCCCATGTCTTTACTCAATCTCCTCCTAGATAGAGGCAACAATTAGGGATTTGTGGACCTATGTGAATGTGGTGGTCGGGTGGTCTTTTGATTGGAGAAGGAATTTATTTATTGGGAGATTGATTCTCTAAATTTGCTTAAAGTGGAGTTTGAGGGGTTTACAACCTCATAAGAGGAGGATATGTGGTGGTGGAGGGTGGCGGATTCTGAGGTTTTTACAGTCAAGTCAAATTATGGATTAATTGAAAATCAATGGGTGTCAGTAGATGGGGTGAATGAGTCGGAGGAGCGAGTGTTCACAAATATGTGGAGGAGCCCAACACCTTCAAAGGCGATTGCATTATCTTGGGCTTCCCTCATGGATCACATTCCAACGAAGACTAATCTTGCCATTCGTCAGGTGCTGGATTCACTAGCGGATAAGAATTGTGTTTTATGTGGTAGTGGGGACGAAACATTTACTCATTTATTCCTCCACTGTAAAGTTGTTTCGTTGGTATGATTGAAGGTAATGAAATCGGTAGAGTTTAACTTTAGTATGCCCTCAAACTTGTTTGTTTATTTTGATTGTTTGACAAATGAGTTAAGGTCTAATAAGCTTAAAAAGGGTTATTAGTTGATTTGACATGTTGTGCTTTGGGAAATTTAAAGGGCAAAAAATGACAATGATGGTGTTATTGATGTGGAGGATCTAGTTGATAAGAGTAAAGTCTTATCATGGCATTGGTGTCTTAGTAGATTGAAAATTGCTACGTGTATATGCTATGAATGTGTATATACTATGAATGGTGATGGAACTCAAGAGATCGTCTATCCCGGTAATCTGTGTGGTTGGCATAATTAGGGGTTGATGGTTTGTGATGCTGGCATTAGTTTGTTTGGGTGACAGTAGTGCCCGCGTCTTGCTTCTGTTGGCTCTGCTTTGGTGTCGTCAAACTGGTGGTTGTAGGGAATGGACTTTGACTCTGTAATGGGGTGTTGTATTGGGTCGACACTAACACTGTTAATAGGTTCTATGTTGTTTCTGTGTTGATTTTTTTGATCCTTTGTATGTTTGAGTCCTTCTCACTTTCTTTGGTGGGTTGCTTCCTTATCTAATTAAATTGTGCTGTTGAAAAAACCCTTAAGCTCCAATAAATACATTTCGTAACAAAAGCTACTTAGAAGCAGCTCGTTATGGTTTGCCCTCCTCCTTTATATTGTTTCTTGATTCTATTCTTGATGTAGACAAACTAGCGGCACGTGTTGAAGACAAAATGTTGCGCAAGAAAGGTTCACTCAAAATGGTGTAGATTTTACATCCGGTGTCGGAATGATCCGAATTATACCTTTTTCGGAAAGCCCCAGAGCTCAAGAGAAAAACTCATTGCTTTGTCATAACGTAGGAGTTATTTTAGTCATTCGAGGTCGTCTGAAGGCGCGAAACCGCCTTTTAATATTTTAGCATATTCTAGAATTTTCTATTTTATTTCGGTTTGTTATTTTTCGGCCCATATGGGTTTGTTATTTCTTTTAGTATTTAAACATAACTTATGTAGCCTAAGAGACACTTTTTCATTCAATAAAAATATTCGAGACTTTTCTCTCAATTCTGATGGATTCCGCAAACCCTTATTTGATAGGTTTGTCGCTTGCAACATATCAGTTCATCTTTTAGGTTTAGCGCTTGCTAACTCTCGCTTTCGTTCTGCGTCAATTCTTCTAGGTTAGAGCTGATTTGAAACCCTCCTCATCCTCTTTGGAGTACGCATTGTCCTCTTCATCAACAATATCAATCAAATTTAAATTAAGATTGCCAATTTCCTTTTTCATCTTCTCTAGTAAAAAGATCATCAACAACCTTCACATAATTTCCTTGTAGATCAAACTAAGTCTTCACAACCCTTTTCCCACAAGATTGCATGTTATGCTGACTATCATAACCAATCACTACTACAATAATGGCATTTAGTAACACTCGAAAATTGTAACTAAATCAAGAAAAATGTTACTAATTAAATTTAATAACATTTGAACAATAGTTAGGTAAAGCGTGTGTTACTAAAGAGTTAAAAAAGTGTCACAAATAATACATTAATCATGATCGGTTTAGCACCATGGGATCTCAGGCATTCTACTTATCTCGACTACTACAATCCAAGCAACAAAACATGGTGATGATAACTCAACTCACAAAATTATCGATTTAGCACCATGGGATCTCAAATATCTCAAAATGGCAACAATCCAGAAAGGTCTTCTTTTCCATAAACCCAAAACAAACCAAATCGATCATCTTAAACAAACACTTTCCTCGACTCTCAATTTCTTTCCACCACTCGCTGGTCGTCTTGTAATAACAAATCACGACGAACCTAACAACGCCTCATGTTCCATCATTTGCAACAACGCCGGTGCATTGTTTGTCCACGCCAAAGCTGAAAACACTACCATTGCCGACATCCTTCAACCAAAGTATGTTCCTCCCATTGTTTCCTCATTATTCTTACTCAATGAAGTTCAAAACTACGAAGGCACATCACAACCATTACTTGCAGTACAAGTAACAGAGTTAATCGACGGTATCTTCATTGGTTTTGCAATTAACCATGTGGGTGTAGATGCCAAGTCATTTTGGCATTTCATCAACTCTTGGGCTGAAATCTCACAAGGTTTCAATAAGCCAACAAAAATCCCTTGTTTCGAACGGTGGTTTCCAAACAACATTAACCACCCCATACGGTTTCCTTTCACAAAGGAACCACAAAAGCAGCCTTTAACAAATGAAACACATAATCAACAATTTGAAGTTTCGTCTCATCGAATCTTCCACTTTACTAAGGAACAAATTCTGCAACTCAAATCAAAAGCTAATGCAGAAATTAGTAATAGTAGTAGTAATAATAGTGATAAAATAGCAATAATATCTTCATTGCAAGCGCTTTTAAGTCACCTTTGGCGTTTAATTATAAGTAAACAAAATCTTAAACCAGAAGAAAGGTCTGCTTTTGTGTTACCCGTAGATTGTAGGATAAGAATGTGTCCAAAGTTAGAAGAGAATTATTTTGGGAGTGGAATTGGAGCAACTGGATATGTAATAATGCAAGTAGGGGAATTAATGGAAAGTGGGATTGGTAAAATTGCTATGGAAATGAACAAGGAGATTTCATCAAAATCTCATCATGAAAAGGTAGTGAGTAATTATGAGTCTTGGTTGAAAAACCCGTCTATATCGGAGCCAGGTAGATCATCAAGTAATTTGTTGATAGCAAGCAGTTCACCAAGGTTCAATTATTACGGTAATGACTTTGGCTGGGGTAAGCCTATTGCAGTTAGAAATGGTGTTGGACTTAAAAGAAATATTGGTAGAGTTATTGTGCTTGGTGGAGCAGAAGAAGGTAGTATTGATATTGAAGTTTGTCTTCCTTATGATATTTTGGAGGCTATAGGAAATGATCATCTGTCCATGGATGCCATGAATGTCTAATACCTATCAGTTCTTAGTTTCATCAACAAGGCTATTGGAACACAAAAATTTGACAACAATACAACACATAGGTAATTTTACTACTGTATTTATACGATGAACCCTAGTTATTTTTTATAAGAAATAAAACTTTTTTTTTGTTTGTCATAAAGGAGGATTTTTCTACCACAACAATGCATAAGGTTAACAACTTTTTTAACATAAATCTCATTAACCGCTTTAAACATTTCATTAACCGCAAAAATGAAAGGCATTAACTATTTGTTTTACATAAATATATTTACTTTTGTCATTTTTATAAAACTATGTCAAATAAATGGTTAATGTCTTGCATTTTTGTGGATAATGATGTATTTAAAGTGGTTAATAAGATTTATGTTAAAAAAGTAGTTAACATGGTGTACATTTTTGTGGTTAATGATGACACAAGTCAATTTTTGTGTTAAAAAAACCTCCTCTAATAAAAAGTTTTTTAAAAAATATATTGTTCATCTTATTAATACAGTGAACAACATATGTTTGTAGTATTTGTTGTCCAATATTTTGTTCCAGTGTCACAACTCTAGTTTTATCAGTTCTTTTGGTTTGAGTCATATTGTTAGTGTAAGCCTTAGAATATAATATTTTGTATCAAATAATTATTTATTAATAATTAAGACATTTATTTATTATGTTTAGGATACCTTTTTAAGATAATGAGATGCACGGGTTAGTTATTGTTGGCATAGTTTTAAAACTCGAACCGGTCATTGAATCGGTATGGTTACTGGGTCACTGAGTCATTGGTTGAACCGTTGGGTCACTGGTTGAACCGCATGATGGAACCGGATGACTTGGACATTTAAACCGGTCATTAAAATTTTATATATATATATATATATTAAACTACATATTGTTATTGTTATTATCAAATAAAAAGAAAGAAAAAAAATGTTATCACTAAAGTTGTTTTGTTTAATAAAGTAATAATTTTAAAAGATCTAGGTGTATAATATATATTTTTTAAGAAAGATATACAATATTATTTAAAAAATAATAAAGTTCTTTAAGCAAAATTGAAAAGGTAAAAGA
>Ga0209282_1001511_pt1 | contig 12840 bp, 5 predicted proteins | sample Mtrugardesep15_FD_187529 | JGI IMG/M metagenome (GOLD analysis project Ga0209282, IMG submission 187529) | Root nodule microbial communities of legume samples collected from California, USA - M. trunc garden sep15 (SPAdes) (version 2) | ecosystem: Host-associated > Plants > Roots > Nodule...
TCTCCCTCTTCCTTTTACTCATCTTGATTCTAAAATCACACCAATAAAGACCTCTAAGAAGTTTAGGGTAAAAAAAACAAACGGTCTTAACACTAACGTCACACAAAATTTAGTTTTTTTTTTTACCAAACATAATTTAGTTGTTTAAACACAAAGTTAAGGCACTTTGTACAAGTAAACGTTTGCTTAATGCCAATGGTCTTTATAAACTACTAATATATTGAGGACCCACTGCTCTAACAACCATTCCACGCTTAAAACTTCAAAGGAACATTCTGTTGCAATTGCACTTGCATTGGTTGGGAGAAATGAATACAATAGTATGATGTAAAATAATCGAATCCTCCTTGACTAAAAATAGTAAATAGTCCATTCTCCTAGTAGTTATTTTCTATCAAAAACCTTAATTTTCCCTTTTTTGCAGTTGTACTTGTTATTACAAATGATTAAAAATGTGACTTGACTTGTCTTTATTTATTTATTTTTTGGTTCCCTTTTCTTGTATGTTTAAATTCATTCTCCAATTTTAAATTCTTTTATGCCAACATAATTTTAGTACTTTGATTTTAGGTAACAATAACATAACAAGATTCTAATTATACATCGATTTCACATTACTTAAAAAAGGAAACGACTATAATGCAATTGCAATGCACATACGTAGAAGACTCCGACTTTTAGAAGTCAACGAAAATAGAAAGCACAAAAACTATAATGTAATGATGATTGAATGGGTTGTTGGGGTACATTGAGCCTTCAATCCCACATTATTGATCTCATTCCAATGACGACACAACACAATTTCCGTAGCCTATAGTTATGTACAACATATGTACACTTACATGAACCTCAATTATTTAGATTAGTCCTCGCAGTTATGTATATTTAGTATTGATGTCAAATTTTGTGTCCGAGAAAGATAATTGATCATGTTGGTGAGCTTTTAACTATCACCAACTATGGTCTATTGAGCATAGATGGAATAAGTTCTTAACAAACATTTGTGATATATAATTTAGGTTTGAAGTATGAAAAGATAAACAAGATATAATAGAAGAAAATCAGGTGCTATTTATTTGTCCACAAAAATTAAACAAGCTAGATACACTGATACATTTTATGTTGCTGCGTCATTCACGGGAGTTTTCTAATTTTCATTCCTTCTAGCAAGACATGCAGACAACTAATTGCCCACAAAAGTGGGCCAGAGCAAGAACATTATATTTATTGTTCTGTTTTAAATTTTTTAGAATAAATCATTAGTTTAATCTTTAAACTATCACTTTCACTTCAATTTCGTGACTAAATTATATAAACATAATAAATGATTTATGAAGTATGTTAAATCTGTCAATTTAGATCCTATAATTTTAATGCTAGAGACTAAGCTCATGGAGTTTTCATATACCCTAGAAAATAAATTGATGTATTTCATAATTTTGAGAACTAGTTATTATTATATTTATATAGTTTAACGATTAAACAGGATAGAACTATAGTTTAAGAACTACATTTATGATTTATTCAATTTTTAATAATTCAGAGTGTTGGAGTTGATTGAAGTATGGTAAAAGAAGATGGAGACAAACGATATTATTGATTATAGTTCCTGACTACAAGATGTACCAGTCAAAAACATTTTACTTGTATTTTATTTTCTTATTTTCTTTAACTCCAATTGGTCATGGATATGTATTTGATTTAAATTTGAACTAAATAAATTTTACTTTTTACTTATATTAGTGTTTATTAAGTTTTAGAGTTTTCCAAGTTAAATTTTTTTTTGTGATTTTGGGCCCGTTTGGATTAGCTAATCTTAGAGTTTATATAAAACAAAGTATGCAAATAAATAAATTTTTATATATTATTTATAAGTTTTTAATGTAGTTTATGAAAAATCAGTTAATGAAAATACAATTTTCGTTAGTGAAAGTTTATAAATTAAAATAAAAGCTTATTTATTTACATAAGCTATTTTTCATAAGCTCAAAATAAACTCAAACCAAACGGAGTCTTTGTTCCATATATTTTCTTCTTCTTCTTTCAAAAGCGCTTTGCATCTCTCCTTTTACAAGTGAAACTTCTTTTTTCTAGTTTCTTATTAGTTTCCTTCATTGAAGTTAATCAATTTTATTTAAGGTGTGTCAGACGCTACATGCACATATCTGTTTTAGCTATAATTTGAATTTTGATTTGTCATATTACATGAGTTTAGCTCATTTGTTGGGTCCGGTACTGGTTAATAAATAAAAAAGGATTTTATCTCATTCTAAATTATTTAAAAGAGAGGAAAATGGTGAGTTATAAAATAAAATGATTTCATGAAGAAAAAAAATGATATTTTTTTAGGTATGTTATTTGAACAATCATTTTTCGGACAACTTATAAAACAACAAGATATATAAAAAAGAAAAATAGATATTGACATAAAAATCAAAACAATAGAAAAAAAATATGAATATAATAAGAGTATGATAAAGTTGTCCTAAAATAATTGTATAATAACATTTCTCTACTTTTCTTTAGAGGATTAACAACGATATTTAGTCACCCATAATTTCTTGATATCTAACATCTCATTTTTTTGTCACTCTCTTTTCATCAACAATCAATATATTACATTTATCACACTACTTTCTCTATTTATTTATTTTCTCATTCAAAGTGTACAGTAGATGAATGAATATTCAAATAACTAAACATACAATTTCATTCGGTCTGACTTTTCCTTCTCATTCATTGGTACAGAGGCTTTGAAGCAAATAGAGTTATAACCTTTCAAACTTTACAGCTAGCCAGCTTTTGTCCTCATGGGATGGAAATAGTGAAACTGAACCAAATGGGCTGGTGCTGTCGAATGAAACAAAGAAATAAGAGTACCATGTTGTCACTCACTAGCCAGTGAATCGAATTCTAGATGGCTCACAAAGCTAGCCTACATGTTTTTTGTCCATCTAGGTACATTGTTTACTGTTATCACTATACACGGAAGAGAACATCAAACAAAAGAAGTGCACAAATGGTAGAGTTATGAAGCCGAACGCTCTAAAAGCAGAGATGCGTATGTATTGGATATTTTTGACTTTATGGATACTTGCGGATACTCATCCCATAAATATCAATTTTTTTAAAAACATTTATCGTATACTTAGACGAAATTTCATATATACATGTGATCAAGGTCGTCCCTATGAAATAGGAGGCTCGGCTCTCTTTTTAAAATAGGTTTTCAGTAAAATAAAAACATAATTTTTTTATATAGCTAAACTTCATTAAAAAATCAAAATAAGAACTTCTAAACATGAAATGAAATAAAAAAAAAAAAATTAAGTGCAAGAGAGATGAAATTTACCTAACAGTATCGTTTGGATTTGTCACTCATTCGTTGTGGGAAGGGAAAACGAATGGTTTATGCGGGAAAAAAAATGATTGTTGTGATTCTTTCAATGAAATAATTTTTCAAATTGACTGATTAAGTGATTTTACAAATTAGGGTGGTCTAATAGTATCAGATTTATGTACAGGAAGAAGAACTAGAGTCTAAAAAAAACTCAAACGTGTATTGAAAAAAGAAAAAGAAATAACATATATTTTTTTTATTTAAATGGGGGTAGATATTAGACATAATTTTTTGTTTGAGGCCCGTAACATTTGGAGGCCCGGCCCGGTAGAGCACCTTGCACTCCCTCAAGGCCGGGCCTGCACATGATATATGTACATAGATAAGAATCATGCTCTTTACCCAAATGAATTTGCTCATTCCCAAGTAAAAGGACCAAAATACCCTTACGTGACTTAAGTCATGCTAGTGTATACTTTACCTGAACTAAGTCACGCAACGTGACTTAACTCACGCAACGTGAATTAACTCACGCTGGTTTCTTTCTCACTGCAAACAAAAAATTGTAACGTGATTTTCAATCTTTTTACAATTCAAAGAAGCCACATCACATGCTTATTCACAGCCATTATGAGTATCCTTTTTTTGTCATAGTATCATCCATCATCAACAACAAGTAACAACACTTCTAAAAAGAAGACAAATTCAAAAAAATAAATTCAGAAGCTTCAAAACAAAAGAATAGTAAGAATAAATAATAATTTAACAACTTAGAAGCTTCAATTTCATAGATTCTTGCAACTCATCTCTTTCATACTTAATTTATTATCAAAATTAATAATTTTAAGACTCAACTCCGATTGTTAAAACTCAACAACATTCTATAATTTGAGAGAATGAATTATCGAAGAGAGAAGGAAAGGACAAGCCAATAATTTGGGAGATATTAAAAGTGGATGAAAAACAAGGGAAAGTTGCAGAAAGAAGAAGAATAGGTGTAGTTTTTTTTTGAGAATAGGTGTAGTTGTTGGTGGCTTATGGTGAAAAGAAGAGAAATTTAACTAACGTGAGTTAACTCATGCTGCGTGACTTAAGTCACGCTACTCTTATAACTAGCGCAAGTTAACTCACGTTGCGTGACTTAAGTCACGTAAGGATATTTTGGTCTTTTCATTTGGAAATAAGCGAAACTGTTTGGGTAACGAGCATGATTCCATAGATAATACACAAAGATATAAAAGTCATGTTTTTTTATTGAAGATGGTAATGATAGAAACAAAAATAACCAATCAATTAGACTAAACTTATTTTGAGTTATTCTAAATATGTTTTGTTGATATTCTAAAATATGGATAAAAATATATTATAAATTATACAGAAACTACACTTTATGTTTTGATCGCAAATATTATTTTTAAAAAATTGTGATATTTATAATAAGGGTTTTTCTATTGTGTACAAATTTACACATGATAAGAAGTTTAAAGTAGTAAATTTGCATTGAAACTTGTACATTTTATATTTCATATATAAATTTTCAATAAATAATTGTTGTTTTCAATAAAAACTTACTAATTTTAGTTAACTTAACATGTGCAATATTGCACATGTTAGACAAACCCTTATAATAATATGAAGAATGATGAATGCATATTTATTTCATGTATTTTGCATGTATATAAGTTTTAGGTTTGTATAACTTTTGATCCTTTAAATTAATTTTGAGGTTCACCTTAAGGCTTATATATAGATGTATTTTTTGTATAACTAATATTTTATAAATATAATTTTGACACCACTCCTCAAAGTTTCTAGAAAGACCGGTTCAAAACGAGTGAAACAGAAATTAACGGTTATAGTTAAGTCTTTCCTAAACAAACATCATTCTCTCCTTGCACCCTAATCCTTCGCCACAAAAACCGCCACACACTACCCTATGCAATTACCATTCTCCCCCTCCTTCTCCATAATAAAATTACAAAAATTCAAAATGTAAGAAACTCCAATCGGAGGCTATTTAAGTCATTCTACAATCTAACTGCCACGTAACTATCAAACCTGTTCTTAAACATCAACACAAACAAACTGACAAGAACATTCGTGCTTTGTTGTCTTCCTGTCATAAAATCAAAATAACAAATCATGGTTCCTAAATTTTCTTATTATATAAACTTGTTTTTGTTTCCTAACTTTCTCATCATACTGATTTCATTTCTAGCTCCCAAATATTTCTCTCCTGCTTGTACGTAGCAGGAAAAATGTCACACTAAATTTAATATCCTTTATTGCAATCTCTCCTTTTTCTCCAACATTTGTTAATTGTTTCAATTAACACCTATTCATTATTTGTTTAATGGAGAAAAAGGTTGAGAACGCTATGATTAAATATGATTCAAAATCAAAAACAACCCTAGATCATATTCCTCAACCCCAACCCATCCTCAAGAAGGCATCATCAAAAATATCTAAGAATTTCTTTAAGGTCGTTGTATTCATGATGCGAGGGCATTCTCGTAAAACAAAATCGATTATGCCTATTGATAATGAGTCTAAAAGTATGTGGAAGAAGCTTTTGGAGTCCATGAGACCTATGCACCTTCAAAGCAACCAATCTCCACCGCAAATTCTTAACGGTGAGAATAACAAAAAAAAAGTGGTCATTGAAAATATTGATACTCAAGGTGAGGATGGGTTTCATAATGCATCGGAGTTTCTGAATTCGCCGTCTCCGACTAGAAGCTGCTTTGATAAGGTGGCTAGTAGCCGTTACGCTTCGGCGGTGGGGCTAAGTGAAATGGTTGAGGAGGAGAAAGAGGAAGAGATTGTGGAAAAGGATAATAATATTACTAATGAGAATGATGGCGATGACATGATTGATGCCGATGTGGCGGGGCTAAATGAAATGGTTGAGGAAGAGAAAAAGGAAGAGATTGTGGATAAGGATAGTAGTAATAATAATGAGAATGATGGTGATGACATGATTGATGCCAAAGCTGAAGATTTTATTGCTAAATTTTATCGAGAAATGAGGTTGCAGCGTATGGATGTACGTTACAATGAGATGAGTATGAGGTCATTAGGGTTATGATCTAGCTGATTGCAATGATCATGAATATTGTGGTTTCATACTTTGTCTAATTGGGCATGCATGCATGGAAACGAGATCGATTCAACTTCTTTCTTTCTTTTTTGTGTAAAAAGATGGGCCTGTAAACCCTTCTTAAAAACATAAAAGAAAAAGTATATATATGCATGCGGAAAAATGTATACATGTATAAAGTGTTGTAACCTTGTTTTTTGAAGAAAAAAAATTATATGAAGTCTTGCCAAAATGATCTTTACAATTACATGATGTTGTTTATATGAAAATATGTAATCATCCACAAGTGAAAATGGGAAAGAAAGATGAGAATTTGAGGGGGTCAAATTTTTTACTTTATAATTACGAAGCCACATATTTAGTAGATTTTTTTGGGTGTGTGTGTATATATAAAAAATAGAATAGAGTACCTCTTGTTCTCCTATTAATACAAATTGCTTATCTGAAGGAAGAAAAAAAAAAGTAGCATGCACACTCTCATCTTTATTATATGTGATTACGAAAATTCTATGTATGGTGGGTTGATCCTTGGGTCGTGAGGCCACAATGGATTGAGTCTTGGGTTAGGGGAGAACAATGATAAATCTTAGGGAAAAGACTGAAGACATTATTTTAAGCTATTTTTTGAATGAATTAATTTTGAAGAAATTGCTATGATTTTGATTGTACGCAATTCTATTTCTGTTTATTGTGTTTAAGATTTTGTTGTGGATTCAATTTGATTAATCATGTTATCTTTTCATGTGACAAAGTTTTTTCTCGAGAGACTAGCTTATACTCATTCACAAAGAAAAGAAAGCGTATATTTTTTTTTTAATAATGTGACTATTTGAGATTAATATCCCGTTGTTTGTTTTGATAAATAACATGTTTTTAATTGATTTGAGTTTCGAAATCTCACATATTTTACCATGAAAATGTGCCCATAATGTTTAAGTTATCGAACCTTAGTGCATGCAAGTTTGTAAGGAACTCAAACTTGATTTCATAACCATTATTAAGTGGTTTTTTCAATGTCACATCACATTTATGCAACTCACGTGTATTTTGTTGCAATGGTAAAAAAAGTAAGCAATTTTATAAAACTCACACTTTTAGTGATTTCTTTATTTGCAATTTTGAATTTGAAAAAATAAACCAAGTAACCACTTAATTTGATGATACAATATCTTATTTAAGCTAGTCATTTATTTGCTACTCAAACCTCCACATAATGATTTTTTCGATAATGAAACAACAAGGGACAAATCGTCATTTTATAAAACTCACTTAGATACATCCTCCACCAGAGATGCTCTTATATCATCCAAAAGAACTTAAATGAGACAACACACATCTATTTCAACTTAAATGACTCAAGTTCGAACTTAAAAAAACTATTAGTTATAAAAACTTACGAGTGTTGTTGCTTAAGATCGCAATGCCTTAATCTTGTCGTAAAAGTCATGGGCCACTCACATACATACACTATAAGCAGAGTGCTAGTTGCATTTTCTTTTCAACACTCTTTATAACACTCACTCTTTTGTTGAGTGAAATTATCGTGGGTTTGACACTTTGAAAATGGAGCCTAAATAAATGGTGAGACTAGTATGAATCAATGTAAGTATGTTTGTTTTGTTAAAATAAAAATTAAGTACTCCATTCGTCTTTATATGTAAGCACCCTTTTATTAGAGAGAAATGGTGCTTACATATAGGGACGGAGGGAGTATATTTTCTTATCAAAAATAAAATTAAACATCTTTGTCCGTGTTATTTGAGGTTAAGTTTTGGTGCATTACAAAATTGGTACATTCATGGTGTCGACAAACTTGAGATCATCGATCAAAATTGAACGGTCTAAACTTCTAACTCAAAATAAAAAAAAATTGTTTGAAATCTAAACCGTCTTAATTGAAAGGTTTTGAAGTTTTCAAGGACCTTAATAACCTCTTATGTCTAGTTCGCCTAAGCTTTTTTTATTGAGAAAAATTATTGCTCACTTTGACGAGTTCAAATTTGATGAATGCAGGTACAATTAAATCAAACACTCTAGCTTAACAAACCCAACAATACAAACTCTAGCAAAGATATTTTAAAACTACATAATAAAAGTGATTTGATTGAATGTGAGAAAATTACAGCATTAGAGTGCATCGAAATTAATCTCAAATTTTATTAATCTTGAAGCAATAGAAGAAAGTTAAATTGTACATAGAGATTTGTATTGCATTGCATAAACAAACACATTGAGGCATGATCGATGAATGTCCATGTCTCCTAATAGTAATACAACAAGTCAAAGTCAAAAGACATTTGAAAATGATACCGGGTGGGTTAAATTACCAATTAATACCCATGGACGATCCGAGAACAAGTGTTTTTGATCCATCGGATCCCATTTCGAAACGTAGCCTTAACCTTACCTTCAACAGCATAAACCTTATACCTCGCTATTCTCTTTCTCCTCTTCGTTGCCGCGTCGTTGAAGCTCCATGGCTTCGCCACCGGTGCTGCTCCGTTGTGACTCGCCCGAGTCACCTCACCAGACGACTCACTTCGACCCTGACTGAAACCGTAGCTTCTCCCGCTCACTATTTCGCTTCCGAATGAACCGTGATCCGACCCGTACCCGTACCCTTCCATGAAAGTTGAAACAATGTAGTGATTTTTAAGAAGGAACTGAAGATGTGTGATATTTATAGGGATAATAAATGTGCTATGTTTTAATGTTTTGGAGTCATTCAAAAAAAATAAAAAATAATTTGGAGCTGGAAAACTGGGATAGTGCTTTCCATTATACTATTTAACAAATAATATATGGTGTCTGTTAATTTCATTTTTATTATTATCACTAATCACTAATTCATATTATAGTATTGAAAACTTTTAACAACATTCTGACTTTCTAAAGAGAATAATCAATTTTCTAATGTTGAACAATAATTTATATGGGAAGGTCTTGTGTTTGAACCTACATATAAGATAATAAAGTTTAATTTGTCGGTTTATTTGTGTACAAGTAAGTATATGATATCAAAGATTATCAACAAAAAGAAATTATAGAAAAGAGTTTTTTAAAGTTGAAAATGGAAATTAGGAAGGGAATAAATTATGGACACATAGAATGTGTGTTAGGAATGATTAGCTCTTGATCATTGTATGAGAGGTAGGCCAATTTTTGAGTAGCCAGGCAAATAGACACTGGAAAGTGGAAGAGATGTAATGATAAGTTCAAATGGACAACTTAAAGTCATCCATCGGTTAATATTATATCTTGGATGGATGAATATTACTTTCTTCTTAGATTAAATTAAATGGGTAATTTTGTGAGACAAAATTTAGTCACTCAGAATATAAATCTTCTAAATTAGGCTCTGAACTTGTACTACATTTATCTGGGTCTTAGAATGAAGAATACAACATGATTAAACCATAAATTTGGTCTCTAATCGGATACAAAACAGAGACACTATATGTTTAGAGAAGCATACACTCTTTGATTTCTACAATGATCAAAATATATTATAAACTCCTATTAATTTATAAGAGAAGGGAAGATAAGAAAATGAGTCAACTGTTATTCATGCAATAAATCAAGTGCATCTCATACAATAAGTCAAATGCATCACATACAAGATACAAGATAGTAATGTGTCAATAGCAAATCCTAGAATGGTTTGGCTTGGGTCACATTAGATGGATCTTAATCACTAACTTTAGAAGACCATCTCAAACTAGTCTTTGATATTGCATAAATTCTAAATAAATTTATTCAATATGAAATGTTATTTAAGTTTTGCTTAAATACGGTTTTGGTCTCTCTATTTATAACAAACCCGCAATTTTGGTGTCCATTTTTTTAATTGTGCAATTTTGACCTCCCAATATTAAAGTGCTTTCAAACTCGAGATTTGGGAATTGAGGTTCATATAACGTTCATATAACCTCATCTTTTTGTAATTTAATCTTGTAACATCAAGTATGTTTAATGTCATATCATTTAAAAGCTTCTCATGTCACTAATTGTGTGGCAAAAAATATGAGTTAAGATTAAAATTGCAACAAGGGTGATACTTTAGGAACCAAAAAGTTCAATTTTAAAAAAGAAGATTATTTTCATGAGCTTGATAAAATATAGAGATAAAAAAATAAAATTAAGCCTTATCATTATAAGTAGGATTAGAAAGAAATTACCTCCACCTAATTACTTCGAATGTACACTCCAAGTAAAACACACATTTTCTGCTGTTCACTTTTAAGCGGAAGTGAAAATAAATGGAGTAAACAAATATACTACCTAAATGAAAATCTCTAACAAGAGAATGTATAAAAAAAATAAAAAATAAAAAAATAATCTACAAGAAATATAAAGAACCCTTGTTTGTTTCATAATCACTTTAATACATAACACTAGTTCTAGTGCATGTTTGGATCCACGGTAACAATTACATTCTACACATAAATAAATTGGTCTAATTGTAATTAATAATGAAACATATATATGTCGCAGTAAACCATATTCAACTTACAAGGGATATAGTAACATATTTTCAAGCAACCTAAGCATCTATGTCATCAACAACCACTTTGTATGTGACCTTACTAAGCCTGCTTGGTGATGATGTCTTGGAATCATTACCTCTAGTTTTTCTGCTTCCACTGCGTTGAAAACCACTAGAACCGTACACTGCTCTGAATGCCAATGCTTTTCCAAAGTGAAAGTTTTCAACAGAATCGTCCTCATTGTTACCTGAAATATCAGCATTTCCTTTCTTAATATCCATTTTTTCCCCTTGAATATTGCATGATAGATGACATTAACTTATATAGTTTAGAAAAGAATAGAAAAAGAAAACAATTATTGAAACAGTTAAATTGTCTCTTGTGAGTTTACTTTTGAGAACGACTAGGACAGAATTAAAGATGCCAAAAGATCCAAAGAAACCAAATACACCTGTAGAGAGCTCTTTAGTCTTTACTTACTGCTTGTAAGATTCTTTTACAACTTGTCTTCAACTTGAAGAAACCAAATATACCATTTTATGTCCTAAACCTCAATGTGAACAAACATGTTATTTATATCTAGAAAGTTCCCTATACATGGCATTTTTGTAGCACACAAAGTAGTAGACAAAATTGGATTAATGGCTTTTATTTCTTTCGTTTTCTTTGGCTCTGATTGTTGTTATCGTTGTTGATTGAAGTTGTGTCTGTACTTTGTAGGTACCAATCTGCTTCATTGTGATTTATTTTGAATGGGAACAATAGAAAGCTGAAGAAATTCAATTATAAGTATACATTTCTAATTTCTAAATGTCGAATGTTCACATCAATCTAAATGGAAATCAAAGCATTGACACCAAAGATAACAAATTTCGTATTTTCCCATTTTTCTCCTACTTATTTCGTTTTAAACAAAGTATCTCGTATTGTCACTGTCTTAAACATATTTTTCAGTGAAAGCGAATTTCAAAAAACTAGATATCTTGATGCTGAAACAATAATTAATCACACTGAAGAGTCTATTATCCACAAGCTTGTTTATGATTTAATAATTTAGTCCAATGCTAAATTCCTTTGGTGTTGAAATTGAAATTTATGGTTAATTCTATAATACTATAGAGTTTGATTATATTTAAGATTTCCACCAAAAACAAGATTAAATTTTAAGTTGCTATGTGGTATTTATGTCTCTAATTATTTCTTCAATATTGCTTTTGGTGTTCTCTACAACACTAACACTCCTCAACAATTGGCCTTAAGATTGTCAAGACGCGATAATGGGATGAAATTTAGATATTCCGATGCTAAAGCTAGGAAAGACACCTTTGGCAAGTTACATAGGAGAATCAAGAGAGACAACCAACAAGATATGTGCTTGCCAAGAAAGCACTGCTTGTTTCTAATAGAAGATATCTACAAGGAAAGTGGATGTACATGTTACTGTCTCTTGTATGATTGCATCATCTGTTACAATTTTATATATATCCCTTTCTTGTGGAGGAAACCAGCCAAAAGACCCCAGAATAAAATCTCAATTATTACAAAGGCCAGTGTACCCCACTTCTCGGAATGTAATACGTTCTGTATTAAAGCTTCACTGGCGTCAACCTGCGCGTAAATAAATTAATCTAACGTTGTCTCCTATTCGGTAATAAATTTTTTATGAAAATCAAATTCCTGCTTAATTTATAAAGAAAGGATAGATATAAAGAACCTTTGGAAAATAAACATTACCAAGTTATTTTCAGGAGAGCGCCAATAGAAACCCTGGATAACTGCTGGGAAAATGTCACAAGCAGCCAATGCATATACGATAAGGGCGTTCATTCCCATCCATTGTAGTAAAACTGTAGGCTTTCTGAGTTGTTTTATGTCAACCTGCAACAGTATATGAATTTGAAGGGTTTTAATCA
>Ga0209282_1001514_pt1 | contig 12832 bp, 8 predicted proteins | sample Mtrugardesep15_FD_187529 | JGI IMG/M metagenome (GOLD analysis project Ga0209282, IMG submission 187529) | Root nodule microbial communities of legume samples collected from California, USA - M. trunc garden sep15 (SPAdes) (version 2) | ecosystem: Host-associated > Plants > Roots > Nodule...
GTAGTTCTTGTGGGGGAGAGGCAGAGAGAGACAGAGAGAGATATATAAAAGGGAAGGTATGTTGGTTTGTGAACTCAAGGAGGATCAAGAGAGGATCATCTTCTTTTTAGAGGTGAGTTTAGTGGGAATAAAGTTGGTTTATGTGAGAGAAAGAGACAAAAGAAAAAGTATGAGATAAAGCAGAGAGAATTGTAACTTCCTTACAAAGAACCAATGGATATAAAAAGGGCTAAATAGTCTTTTTCATCCTTAAATGTAAAATAGTACATACATATATTAAAATTACAAAATCATACTTAAATTTGTCTTTGTTTTTTGTTTAGACATTTGAATTCTCAAGTGTGTTTTTTAGTTAGTTAGTGTTTTCGTTAACCCTTCGGTTCTTAGAAGAAAGGGCTTTTGAAATCTGAAATTTGTTGGAAGTTAAGTAAAGATGACTCATTCATGAAAAAAGAATATAAAATTTTATTATTTAGTTGGTTTAGTTTTAATAAAAATTTATTGGTCAATACATAAAATTATTACAAAAGAGACACTAATGTGTTAAATTTTTTGATAAATTTAACGATTATTGTGTCAAATTTTCACATATTTAGCATGAAAATAATTGTTTATCCAAAAAAGTGTAAGAAAACATGAGAAAGAGGGAATCAAAGAGTCTGACATTAAGGGGTACTCATGTGCTTGTAGCATGGTTTAAGAACCTCTTACTCAGTGTTCTTTAATTGTACGAATTTAAAAATCACCAATACAAAAGATGATTCTCCTTACTGTTACCTCTTTTTTTCTTCTTTACTCTCCTTTTTATCTTCCTTGTTGTACTCCTTTTATTTTATGTTGGCTTTCTTTTCATAAGAGGTGTGTGTGTGTAAATGAGATTCATATTCTCCTACAATTTCAAATCAAAACCTCATTAATGGTTAATATCTTTTCCTGCCTTTCTTTTCTTTCCTTTATATATTTTTCTTCTTTTCATGAGATCTAATATGCTTTATTACCACATATCCATGAGTTTTTGTTTCAAAAGTCTTTGAGGATTAAGTACAATAGAAGGATGCATACATATCCTTTATCTAATACTCTAACTACTCTTTCTCATAGATAAAATTTACATTGCTCTATCTTGAGACTCATATTTGTTAATAAGCATATAGACACTCGAACTTAGCAGAGCGGAGTAAATTTGTAAAATTGGAGGATAAGAATATATTAATAAAAAAATTATACTAAGTCGTTAAAGACGTAAGTGCAATTGACCGAACTTCTTGATGAATTTTTGTGTTGTTAATTTATTTATTGGCTTTCATTCGAGTTAATTTGCTTTTCTAACGGTGCTAATATATCGTTTACAAATATGAATTTCGTTAAGGGCTTGAGCAAAATAATTGAAATTAAAATTTACAATATATATAGAAATGATTAAAAGGTGTATAATTGTGTTGCTTATGACTAATTTTGAACTACCTATGGTTATTTCAAATTTAAATTGTGATGTTTTTTATAATATGAAAACACTCTACGAGTTTTTGGATGGAAAGGATAATATTGAATTAGATATGACATCATTTTAATTGAAGATAAGAATGTTCAAGATAATAAGTCGAATATGAGTTTATTGTGATTACATCTAAGTGACAAAGTACAAATCGAGGAGGTACATAATTTTTTGTGTGAAAGCCTAGCAATACAACACATAAGTTAATGGTCCTCTTTAATTTGTTTTGCATGAGTTTTGGTTTTGTCCCCTCTTTTTTCCATTTTTCTTTATGTTTTTTTCTCTCTTTTTAATTGATAAATTTTCATTTTGTGCTTAAATAATACTAAAAGGTGAATAATAATAATTAAATAAAAAGTAACTATGATATGTTATGGTTGCATATATGCATGCATGCATGAACTTACTATGGCTCATGCTCAAGAAATGACCAATATGAAAGCAGCCGGATATGCAGATGCTGGCTACGTGTTATGCAATAATTGTTATGATTGTCCAAACCTAAACCCAAGTATGCTCTTGCAGTGGCAGCAGGAATTAATGAACCTATAATGATTAATTAATTAATTGCATAGACTTTATGAATAGTGGGGGAGCATATACCATCATCAACATAATTTTTACCAACAAGGTGAATAAAGAGAAAGGGAGAAAGAGGAGAAGGAAAGCACATATTCAAATAGGTTTATAGTATCAATCCAACTTGCAACTTTTTTCTTTGAGTCTAAAAGTTGTATAATTGGCATGAATTTGAGTGCATTCACGAAGAGAAGAGGAGGAATATCTAATCTAAAAAATGAGACATTCACCATATAGAATAAAATATTTGCCTCCAAGGAAGGAATATCTTAGTTCCAATTCTGCGACTCTAAATTAAGGGAACACACGAAGCTTAAAGGGAAGGAAAAAATAAATCACATTGTAAGTAAAAGAATGGTAGTGGAGCCTAGCAAAGGGGAATCTTCTTCTGCTACTCTCTTTTTTGAAGTGGGTAAGAAGCTAAGAAGATTCTCTTTTACATGTTGAACGAATTTTAGTAATTTTTTCAATTTTTATTTATTTAAAAGATGTAGTTTATTGATTGGATCACGTATAATTAGCTTGATTCTTTGCTGGTTTTACCTACACAAGCAAGGTAAAACGATCATTTTTTGGTAAAATTATTTGCAAATTTTAGAGTCAGTGTTTTTTATACTAAGGTTTGGACTATTTTTTAAAGAGAAAACTTATATGACAATGTATTTTTATACGGTTGTCAATTTCATAAAAAAAATAATCTATATCTTTTAATTATTAAACATTTACTTTAGTTTTTATATTTTAGTCGTTTACATGTCGTGGAGAGCCAGGTTACCAACTCTCTCAACACAATATTGATAAATTGTTTGTGCTTTAATTTTTCTTTTTTCAACCTTTAAACCTTTTATTTTTGTTTGAATCTATATCACTCATTTTGTTAAATTGTGGTATAATTTGTCTAATAAGGGTTGGCTTAGTGGAAACAACTTCCTAAGTTAGGAGAATTGCATATAAATATGGTGGATTCTTTGGTACTACTATTACCTGATAATAGAGAATGCAAAAAATACTCAATAACTTCATTTATTATCCAACTATCCAATTATAAAATTGATACAAAAGTTACAAATAATGATACATTAATCAGTTTATATGGGAAGGATATAACAGAAACTAAAGCAAGAGGGAAGAACTAACAAACTACAAACAAACAAAAAAAAAACCAATTCTGTTAATTATAACTGATATAAGTACAACCACTATGTCATATCTAATAAATATGTTGATTTTGTAAGGTACAGCCGTCCTGGTACCAAATAAGGTGGATGAATCAGAATTAGTTATGTGTAAGTTTAGTACATAGCATTTCATTTTTCTGAAAACATAAACAGCCATGACTTTCTCTTTCATTTTGTGCAACCTCAAACAAAAATCAACCCACCAATCTTCTTCTCTTTGTCTACTCTTTAAACCTCATTAATTTTTATTCTTTTTAGGGATAAGTTTGAATTTTGGACCGTCATCTCTACCCTAGTTTTTGGTCGCTATGAGGACTGGCCGGCCATGAAACCACACTAGACCAGTCTAAAGATGATAAATTTTAATGAACTCTTATATGTGTTATCCATTTTTTATTATTATAAAATATATCTTTGTTATTAGAAAGGGTGAGAATTCACATTTGGATCATTTTTAGAGGCTCATAGATGAACCCTAAATTTAGTTGTGAAAAAAAAAAAAAAAACTTAAAACTGATGAAACATACATATTAAAATCCTGAATTGAAAATAGTATAGGCCAACTTCATGTAAGGTCAGACTCTTTAAAATAGGAGTAATGATATATGAACATCTAAAATTAGACAACTTTTGTGACAACTTATAAAACTAGACTCAAAACAACACATGAGATTTTTTTAATAATTTTTATTTTCTCTCTCTTAACCAAATTAACACTTGGTTTAATTAGTTGTCCAATAAGTTGTACAATTTAGATGTTCAAATATCAATACTCTTAAAATAAGGTAGGCTACAAATTTTTTAGGAGCCTATTAGATAAAAAAAATCAAAATATATGTCATAAAAAGATCAAACTACACACCATAAAAAGATCAAACTACTTACCATAAAAAATCTATTTCAGGCTACAAAACTGGTCTACTTGAATAAATATGAATAATAGTTTTGTTATTACTTTTATTATTATATTAGATTTTATACTTTGAATTAAATAAAAAGGTTGCTAACTTTTTCGAGTAATTTAAGCTTATTAGACTACATTAATATTTAGCTTATTTAAATTTTTTATTATAAACTTGAATTTTATAATAAGCCAAAAAAATATCTTAAACCTCAATCCATGCACAAGGTGTGCAAATAAAGAAAAAGGTCAAAGTTACAGTCGCTAAGAGTCGTGAAAAGGACCAAAGGAAAAACTCTTCGACCTTTCGAAAACCAAGACTCACAATCTAACTGATGCGACCATCTTTGATTAAAATGATAATTGAAATTGAGTAACTTTGCTCTCGACCACCACCAAGAGTGAATCTTTGTCTTTTCAACAATGTGCATTACACATGATTTTTTTGGGCTAAATATGTCCAGAATTCCTCTCTTTTCAAAAAAGCCAAACACAAACCAATCAAATAATTTTGATGTATTTCCTTCAATTTCTTTGATTTCAAATGAAGACCTCCAAATTGAAAAGAATGATCATGGAGTTCATTTGATAAAACATAAGAAAATCCCAACCAATTTGAAATAATATTCTAAATTCTCCAAAAATCTGCAGTAAAAAGAAAAGTTGCAAAGTTTCTACACCTCCAGATCCTCCTACTTAATCGTGAGAATTAGTATCCAGGACAACTCACCTTACCAAATCGCCTTTTGTTGGTAATTTGTTTTTCAATAGTCTCCAAGCACATAAAGAGACTTTGAGGGGAACTTTCTTGTTCCATAACTGAAATATGATATTATATCAAGTCATATTTTCTAAAGTATCATGTTAAATATCAAAATGAAGTTTAATTTTATTGATTGATCAGCTAGTTAGCTTGCTTAATTATATGGCAGAGTCCTTATTTAATATAAATAGGTATTTAAGTAGGCTAATGGATCATACTAAACTTTCAAAAAGGTCATACACAAGTCTAAAAATAAGTCTATAACAGGTAAAAATGTGACCTAGGCCTTGAATTTTCCCATCGAACTAGACTGTAGTCTTACAAAGTTGATATCGGCTCAACCTATTTCCACTCCTAATTAAGGATGGCAAAATAGTTTGGATTCATTGAATGTTCTTTTAGTTAGCCTTTTTCGCAAGCGAGTTGAAATATTGAACCGCCCTACTAGTTGGACAGTCGCCGCCTAACTCGTAAAAAAAAAGGGGTGGTACCTGTGCGGGTTGGCCCGTCAGGTTAAAATAAAAATAATAACTTTTTTCTTACACTTCTTTTCCGTTTTCCAGTTTTCTCTTTCATAGAGTAGGGAGAAAATTAAGTTCATTTAATTTAATAACTTCAGTTTTATGATTTTAGCCTCATGTTTGCAATAGTTTACAATAGATGAACACGAGAATTTTTTTACTTTAGTTGTCTTGTTGGTTTATTATAGATTTTAGATACTGAAACATGGACATTTGAATCCTAATTTTTGTTATTTTGTATTTTTACTGAACTCTTTTGATTCATATTTTAATTTCTTTTAAGTTGTCTTTATGTTTTTATTATCACACTTTTTATATTGTTTTTGTCAACTTTAATTGATATATTCAAAAATAATTATTAACTAGTCAAGTCGCCATAAATAGGGGCGTGGTGTGCTTTTCGACTCAACACATCTAGTTGATCCACCCTACTCCACCTCTTTTTAGATAGGTTAATGTCAGAACAACGAGATGGGAGAGGTTGGTCAATTTTGTCATCCCTACTCGGCTACTCTAATTGTCATCCAATAAGAGATATCACTGTTTTTATTTTTTTTCATGGCATATCATCAACTTTAAAATATCCTTACAAGAGAGGTTGATGTTGCAAAATATTATTATATTTTCATTGGATCTAAATGTAAGCCAATTTCATACTGAATTACTGTTACTATGTATTATCCTAGGTCATTTTATAAGACTGCAAAATATATTTTATAATTGAACTACCTTAATTATTGGTTCAAATGTTAACATCCCTAGCTTCGTTCCTTTCATAGCTTCATTCCTTTCATCCTTTGGGTAGTTGAGTTGACGATGCGCATGCAAATGTTACCCGTATATACGAACATCATTCTGGCACATGGGCTGAACATAGTGGAACGTATGAGTTAGACTGCCCCTAACAATATTGTACGAAATTTTGAACATAAATAATATGTAAAACTTACTTCAATTTTCAAATGCAAATAACACTCTTGTTTAAATTAAAATAAAATGTCTGAAATCGTATATTTCATAGGATGCTAAAAACAAAAGAGTATATGATTTTGAAATAGAAAATAAAAAAGGAAAAGTTAATCAAAATGTGTGTGTGAGAAAGTGAGAGAGCATCGAATTCTCTGAGGTTGCAATAAAAATGGTTGGTTGCTTTCCAACTTCAGTCTTCTAGTACAAGCTACACTCCAACCCACACCTTTTCTTCATATTCTTCCTTTTATTTTCATTTTTTTTTCTACAAAAGAAAAGAAAAAAGACTCTAAAGAGAAGAGATTATCATCGAGACAAGTGTCATAATATTCTCACCCATCGTTGCCCCTCTGAATATCCCTTTTATATGGCCCATTTACATAGTCTGTCAGAATATTCTTACCTTCTGACATTGTCCTAATCGTTTCTGCTCAGTGCTCATGGCATGCATTTCCCATTTTTAACTCATGATATTCTTTTCATATGTATTACTTGTACTAGATTATTATTTGCTTAAAAAAAATATTCAGTTCGAGCGTAAATTATAAGTATAATGATTTGGTTCGTATATCAGCGATCAGTTTTGAATTATGTGAAATTAATATGGAAATAATAGAGGTCGAATTTGATTTATTTGGTTTGGTTGATAACATAGACGGAAAAGAATCAAATTAATTCAATTGGTTTGGATTCCATATTAAGTTTCATAGAGGCATTGATTAGATTTTTACACTTTTACCGATAGCAGGCACTCCAACATATTGTGAATATGCTCTTACCTTATCTTATAATTTGAGGTAGATTTAACTCAAATCTATAAAATTGACTTGTAAGATAAAGATTGCACTGAGTTATAGACACATGTTCATTCAATATGTGATTTGAAATGCGATTTGAATGGTTCTATTCGGTGGTATTATAATAGCAGGTGATCCAATAGATTTTGGATAAACTTTGATATCTTCTTAAAATTTAGGTTGTCTCCACTCTTATCAAATTGGCTTACGATGCAGGAATGACTACTCCTTATAAAGACATATTTATATCATACCTCATTCAAATGAGACTTCTTAATACAAGATCTCACGTCTAAGAGTGAACATTTGAAACATGGTTTCACCACATGTCTCGTCTATTCTCTTTTTTCTCTCTTAAGTTTATTGGTGTGCTTTTGAGTACAAAATTCACAACAATTGGTGCCCATTGTGGGGGCTGCGGATGAAGTTTTTTAAGTGAGGACCATTAGTACCAAAGGTTACATCTTGGAAATGGAAGCAAGCATGGTTTAATGGAAGGGTTTTGAAGTATTGAAAGGTTTGAAAGGTGAGACGGTGATATCGGTCAACCTAGCACAATCAAAGTTTGCAAAGTGTTAAGAGAGGAAGCCTTGATGGTAAAGTTCGGTGGTGATGTGTGTTCCCAAAGGTCAAGTTCAGAGTCAAGAGACAGAGGTAATAATACTCATGTTCAGCCTACCATGCAAAGGTAATAATGATGTTTTTATTCAAGTTGTTCTTTAAGCATGTACCTAGAAATATTGAACGGTAGTCAATTGTCGTTTGAAGTTTTTTAAAATCAATATCTGATTTAAAGATTACCAATTTAAAAAACATCGAACGCAATTGACTACCAATTTTAAAAATGTCAAATGACAACACAGTTTCAACCATTTTTTTTCCGTTCAGTTCTAAAAAAACAATTTGTTGTATTAAAAAATCCATTTTTTTTGACAAATGAAAATAAAAAAATAAATACTTAAATTAAAAAACAATTCGTTCAGTCTCAACCATTTTTTCTTTCAAAAATATCTCTCTCTCTCTCTCTCTCTCTCTCTCTCTCTCTCTCTCATCGATTTCATCTTCACAAACAAATACGTTCAAATCAACTCTTCGCACCATCAACGATTCATTCAATGGATCATCATAAATGTCTCTAATCTTGTTCTTCATCACCGAATCTCTGATTCACCATCACCAATTTTGTTTCATCATCGAATCCCTGATTCAACGCCGAATCCATAATTGATGTTATCGTTCGCAGAATCGCCGTTCACAGAATCGTGCTCATTATGAGAAGTTATAATTCTCATTGGTTCTCGATTTCACATCAAAACCGTTCTCACCTTTTCTCGATCTGCTATCGCAGAATTGTGCTTGTTCCAGGATGTTCTAAATCGCTAATCGATGTTCTCAATTTCGCAACCAAGGACGTATTTTCTCCAATCTACTATTAATCTAAGGTATATACTGGCTTAACTTCTCTTTTATGATTAATCAATTCAATTTGTTGTTCTAAATTTTTCAATTTAACATGTGTGACTGATTATGAATAAGGATTTAGGTTGTGATTGATTTTGATTAATCAACTCAACAAGATATCCATTCATACAAGTTACAATGTTTAAAACTTTATTAAAACAGAAAGGCACAAGGAGAGCCTCATGAAAGGAACAAACACAATACAGCAACACATAAGAGAAAAAAAACTAGAAAAAACTCCAAAAGTACGATGGATAACAATCAAAAAGATGTCTATGGCAAAGCACTGGGTCTCTTGCTTAGAGACAACATCAAAGTAAGTATTAATTAATATTTTTTCATTCATTATTAATTAACTATTCTATTAAAAAAATACAAGAGTTTCTATAGCTAATGTTACACATCTATCTTGTTACATGTCACAGAGGACGTTAAAAAAATTAGAGCGAAATGCAAGGATAAGGTCAAAGAAAATGGAGATTATACCCCTGTAGAGGTACATATTCTCATATCCTTAATTTAATTAAAATCAATTTCATAGCACGTCAGTTTTTTGTTGTAAGGAAGAAGTTGAAGCATTAGACAAAAGTTGGAGGCTAAAAAAATGTTATTTTTCTTATGTTTTCGTTGTAAATTATTTGAAACGCATAAAAGAAAATCATTTCATTTTTTTGTCACTAAAATCAACTGTTAGTTGAAATTTCGAATATATCCAAAATATAAATTATGCATGTATTAGGTGTTAGAGTTTACAAGCATGCTCGGTACAGTCCTCATACATCTCAGAGGTAAGAATTGAAAATGCCGTCACACAAGACCTTGAGAATCAGGAACAAGTTGGTGCAGAAGATGAGGAAGAATAAGGACATCCCTTACCCGGTCCGTATGAAGACCAACTACACCATCAGGTACATTGTTAATGCAATATATTGAATCTATTTTCAGTAAGTCCTTTCAACAGCTAGTGAGAAACTTATTGTCGTCTATTAAAGGTGTTTAACACTTTTTTTGAATCAAATGATATTCTTTGCAAAAAGAACAAAAAATGAATACATTGAGTAACTAAGCAATCTACTATTCATTTATTTGTTATAACATTTTAATTTTTGTTCTGACATAATTAAATTTCATGAAGTTCTTTTCCCCGTATCAAATGGGATTCTTTTTCTCGTATTTCCTCAAGTTCTAACATAATTATTGTTATAACAATAATTAAAATGTTATAAAAAAAAAAATGAATACCCAATGTATTAATTTTTATTTATTTTTTGCAAAGAATCCCATTTGATTAAAAAAAAAAAGAGTGTTAAACACCATTAATAGACGACAATATGTTTCTCACTAGCTGCTGAAAGGACTTACTGAAAATATATCCAAAATATTGCATTAACAATGTACTTGATGGTGTGGTTGGTCTTCATACGGATCGGGTAAGGGATGTCCTTGTTCTTCCTCATCTTTTGCACCAACTTCTTCTTGATTCTCAAGGTCTTGTGTGACATCATTTTCAATTCTCACCTCCGAGATGCTTGAGAACTGCACTGAGCATGCTTGTAAACCCTAACACCCAATGCATGCATAATTTATATTTTAGATATATTCGAAATTTCAACTAACAATTAATTTCAGTGACAAAAAAAATGCAATGGTTTTCTTTTATGCGTTTCAAATAATTTACAATGAAAACATAAGAAAAATAACATTTTTTTAGCCTCCAACTTTTGTCTATATGCTTCAATTTCTTCCTTACAACAACAAATTGTTGTGCTATGAAATTAATTTTAAGTAAATTAAGGATATGACAATATGTACCTCTACAGGGGTATCATCTCCATTTTCCTTGACCTTATCCTTGCACTTCGCTCTAAAACTTTTTAACATCCTTCATGACATGTAACAAGATAGATGTATAACATTAGTTATAGAAACTCTTGTATTTTTCTAATAGAATAGTTAATTAATAATGAATGAAAAAATATTGATTAATACTTACTTTGATGTTGTCTCTAAGCAAGAGACCGAGTGCTTTGCCATAAAGATCTTTTTATTGTTATCCATCGTACCTTTGGAGTTTTTTCCTGTTTTGTTTCTCATGAGGCTCTCCTTGTTCCTTTGTTTTTTAATAAACTTTTAAATAGTGTAACTTCTTTTTAGGTTGTGCTCATTATGAATAAGGATTTAGGTTGTATTATGGACTCAAGTAATTTAAACAGTGTAACTTGTATGAAATCATATCTAACTTTTAGTATAAGTTAAAACTACTCCACATTTTCCTGAAATTACATTATATATGTTTTGTCTTGCTTTCACTCATTCGAAAGCCATGCGTTTCTAAGACATGTCTCCAACCTATGACATCCCATTCAATTCCACCCTCAACACTTCTAAAGCTTGTCACATCAGAGAGATTGTTAATAAAAATTATTTAAAATCTCTTGTTGACTCTATTACAATATAATAGATCCAAAAATACAGATAAATAAATGTAAAAATACATCAACGAATGTAATTACCTCTTAAAGAACAATTTTCAAATTTATGCATGATAGTGAATTTATGTTCAATTAGTTAAAATAGATATAAAATTATAATATTAACCCTACTTGTAGCTCTAAAAAATTGGTTAAGAGACTTAAAGAACTTTTGTACATAACATAAGATAGGTAAAATCATTGTTTCAAAAAAGAATAAAAGGAAAACAAAATTAGGAAATTTGTAACAACCATCTTGTCTCCACAAATTTGCTTAAGAGACTTGAGCACAATTATATATAAGAAATGCGATTATTTTTTAAAAAATTAAAGAAATAGCAAAAAATGAGGAAGGATATTTGCAACAACTTTTTTGCCTTAAAAAAGTTGTCTAAGAGACTTAAAAACTTTTGTATATAAGATACGCGACAACTTTCTAAAAAAATAAATAAAGAGCAAAAAAATAAGAAGGAAATTTGAAACAAATTTTTTGGCTCCAAAAAGTTATCTAAGAGACTTAAGAACTTTTATCTATAAAATAAGATATGAGATAGTTTTTTTAAAACTAAAAAAAGAGCAAAAAAATTAGGAAGAAAATTTGCAACAACTTTTTTGGTTCCAAAAAGTGTCTAAGAGACAGAGCTTTTTTTTTTTTTACACAAGAAAATTTGCAGCAATTTTTTTACTCCAAAAAGTTGTAAAAGTTGTATAAGAGACTTAAGAACTTTTATATATAAAATAAGTTATAAGTTCATTTTTTAAAAAACTAAAGAAAAAATGAGCAAAAAACTAGGAAGAAAATTTGCAACAACATTTTTTGTTTTAAAAAGTTGTCTTTGAGACTTAAGAACTTTTATATGTAAGATATGAGATCATTTTTTTAAAAAACTAAAAAAAATGTAACATCTTAGACGACTTTAAACATTGCCGACTTGACCCCACAAATCAACACGAGTCTTTTCAGCGTGTTCCCAGTAGGTCACACCCATCCAAAGACTACTCCAAATCAAGCACGCTTAACTATGGAGTTCTTATGTAATGAGCTACCAAAAAGAAGATCGATCTTATTGATATAGGTAGTATCAAACAATTTTTATAAGTCTTCTTTCAACCATGCAGTCTCATACTTGCACGGCCTTGGGATCCCTCCCAATCTGATGTAATTCGGTTCATATAGAAGCTTTCGAGAGCCGCTCATTGTCATGCCTTGTGCACCGGCGACCACTCCCCGTCCTCGTCAGCCTTGGGTGTTACAAAGAAAAAGGAAAAAATTAGGAAGAAAATTTGCAACAACTATTTTGACTCCAAAAAGTTGTTTAAGAGACTTAAGAACTTTTATATATAAGATACACAAATAAGAGAAAATAAAATATTTTTCTAATAAAAAGTATATTCTCATATTTCTCACTTAAAATTATGATACACAATATATTTAAAACTTTTAAAATATACTAAAAAATTTTTGGTAGTTTTAAATATACTCAAAATTTAGGCTTAAATGTGTGTTTGGTCCCTGTACTTTCACCCAATTTTGGCATTGGTCTCTTTGCTTTTTGTTTGTTTGACATTGATGGTTTTAGTCCTTTTGTTAAGTCTCAGTTAAAAAAAATAAAACTAACGGTGTGCCACATGGACCAATCATGACACGCCACGTGGCACACTAAAAGAAAAAATTTATGATTAGTATTTTATTATTA
>Ga0209282_1001515_pt1 | contig 12831 bp, 2 predicted proteins | sample Mtrugardesep15_FD_187529 | JGI IMG/M metagenome (GOLD analysis project Ga0209282, IMG submission 187529) | Root nodule microbial communities of legume samples collected from California, USA - M. trunc garden sep15 (SPAdes) (version 2) | ecosystem: Host-associated > Plants > Roots > Nodule...
TTTAGAAAGGCAACAACAAAACTAGGGTTTGTATAGAGTTTGTCTCTTTGGAACAAACACTAGGGTTTGAGGGTTGATTCACCTTGGGAAACACTATTAGGATTGAGTCTCTTGGTTACGGGAAGAGGCTGGGATTTGGGTAGAATTAGGCGGGAGACTTATTCTTGTAACTCATTGATATCTCTTTTGTAACGTTACTCATCATATAGTGAAACGGGGGGCTGCTCTCTCCCCCATACTAGGTCGATTTGGACCGAACTGGGTCAACAAATTCTTTTGTGTTCTCTCTCGCTGTTTTCTACTTTTGTTTGTGATTATAACTGTTACCCACTTGTTTTGGTTGCTTAATTATTCCTTGCTCCAGACATCAAGTTGTTATTGGTGTGATTTTTCATCGAATTCGCAACGGTGATGATTTTTCATCATATGCATGATTTTATTGTTTTTAGTCTTTAATTGCCTTAGTTTTATTCTATCATTGGTTAATTTTAGGAATTACTTTATACATAGTTTAATGATTTTTAGTTATTAAATTCAATAAGATAATATGTTTCTAATTTTTTTTCTTGATTAATCATCTTTTTATTTTGTTTTGTTTGTTTATCGCATTGTTGAGATCTAGTGACAAAGCAACATGACCCTTTGCGGTATTTCAACACATGTATAGTCGTAGATGTTCAAATTGAGTCAAATTAGTTGCAAATAAGACTGAAAATGAGTCGAGATGAATTGAACTCAACTCTGGATAAGTTTGCAAACAACTTTGTTAAATTCCTTAACTCAAATCACATGATTCAAAAGTCAAACTTTTATATTAATAAATTATAATTTAATAGCGATCCCCTAAAAAAATATAATTAAATAGTGATTTTGTTTAGATAAAATAATTATCTAATTGAAAAATTTAAATGTCGATTATAAGGTATGTGAAAAAATAAGTTGAATATGAAAAATTGAATGTTTTTTGAAATTTATGAAAGTAATTATATAAATTTTAAAATAAAATTGAAAATTTAAGTATCATATATTCATTGATTCGTGAATTAAAAGAGTCAAATTATATACCATTCAAGTTCAATTAATTTTAGGTGTGTCTGTTTTAACTATAAAATAAAAGATTTTGTTTTAAAAAAATTAGAGATTTTTCTTAAAAGTTTTTTTTTTAATCTGAAGTTTTTTTTTGAAAGAAAACGAAATCTAAGTTGATGTATGTTTCTTTGTATACTATCATAATTTATTTTTATTTTTTTTTAATTTGAAGCTCCTACACTTATATTTCTTGTTTTTGGAAGGAAAAAAAGCTTCTAAAATTAACCTTTCATTTTAAGGTTAAAAATTGTTTTTTAACAAAATGATTATCTTAAAGATCTTAGACAAATACTATTAAAATGATAAAAATGAGTTTTTTAATTTATAAAAAGATTCTTCATCTCAAACAAAAACACCCTACATTAACCTCATGCTAGCTACAACGTGGTTTGGATTCTAGTCCACGTTAGAGGAAGGTTCGGTTATGAATGAATAAGAAAATATTTAAATAGTAATATTTTGATTCGAATACAACTGATCAATATTATGAAAATCTTTAAAAATCTGAAGAGGGGACGATGATGGTTGCAATAAATTAATGTACGTTGAATGTTTGATGTCAGTCTAAAAAGGACAAAATCAATCTACAGTTTTATAAATTTGTTTTGTTCTAAAAATATTTATATACGACAAGCGCCCTTATAATAGCAAATTTTAAGATGTTTTTAGTGAAAGATGAAATCTTCAGGTCCAGGTAAGTTTTCTTAAGACATGTTCAGTAGTACACGCGCGAGAAATGGAAGAGAAAGTGTGCATGCATGCTAGGGATGTGTTAGAATTTAGAAAGAAAACACAAGGGGCCATTGCAATGCCAAGATGACCGTATGTGCACCGAAAGGATATCATATTACTAATTGATTCACATAACTATTCAGCATTCATTTTTTTTTTTTTGAATAAAAAGAAATTATTCACCATTCATTTGATTGTTTTATTATTGTCTCTTTTTTTATTAAAAATAAATAATTTAAACATTGACTTTTTTGGATTGGAGATTCTCTGCTTTGCAACGGTTATACGTGAGATCTCATACTTTTAAATTTACCGTTTCAATGTCCTTTAGAAACAAATAACCACATGTGGTAGCGTGTGAAGAGCTATTTATCTAATGTTTATGGAGAAATACTATGATCATTTACAAGAGAAAATTCATTCTTGATCTAGTCTAGTTCCTTGAGAAATATATACAACTTTCGGCCAATATTATAAACAAAAATATATAGTTTAGATTCATTTAATAAATAATGTATGTAATCTATAATAAATATCACATACATCATTAGTTGAATGAATCTTAAATGTAAATTTTAGTTTATAATAGTGACCGAAGGGTATAGTATATATGCATTATTAAATGAATCTAAAATGTTAACTTTATCTTATACTAGTAAATCAATCAGAGTAGTTGTACCAAAAAAATTAAAATAAAATTGAAGTAGTATTTGTTTGGACACAACACCAAATTAAAATTATCTAGGGACACTAACAAATAAAAAAATTAGAATAGATAATAATTAAATGATTTGGCTAAATTATTTCTCTTTTATTTTTACATTTATTATGTTTGCGTAATTAAATTTGATGTGAGAGAGGTTGTTACCAAGACTTGCTATGATTCATGAGAATTTGACGATATGGTGTCTTTGGCGCCACGACTTCTAAAGTGGATATTCCTTTCCTTGGCGGGATGATGAACTTCTCCTTATGACAATGCATAAGTCCAAAATTCAAGGAGGATTTATGAAGCATGAAAGAGAAGACGAAAAAGTTGAAGAACACTTCTTTTGCAAATGTGGTTAGTCAATAAAATGTTCTTCCACTCTTTGATCATGAAGTTGGCGACAAAGCAAAAAATGTGAGATTTTGGACGAAGAGAGGGTATGTTGGTTGGGTCAAAGTGGATATTCATCTAAGTCCTACCTCGAGTAGTGTGAAGAAAAAAGAAGTAGAGAATTAATATAGATATAGATAGTTACTTTGAGTTTTCTTCGCAACATCTATAGTCTTTTAAGGGCTTGTGTAGTTGATTGTCATGAAAAGGTTTGCAATTTCTGTGTCAAAATTGTAATGGAAAGAGTTTTCAATTTTTTAGCGCATAAATTATAAATAAAAGGTTTGCAATTATGTCCTTACAAAAATTATACCTCTCTCCTCATTATTCTTTCGTTAATGTTATTCTCACCTATAGACAGTTGCACAACAAAAGCGAAGAAAAAAAAAAGAGATATATAAGAACATAAAACATTAATAAATAAATAAAATCACTAGGGAATGAGAGATCATTTTATTGGTAAAACTCACTAGTAAAAAGTTTTGACTTTTTAGAGGTAGTGAATTTTTTTGGTAATTCAATGACATACTTCACTATCTTGAAAGCTTTCAAAATAAACTGTCATCATAGAAGAGGTCCTTGAATCATTGAGGTTTTGTGGCACCCTCCAATCCTAAATTGGGTGAAATGCAACACAGATGGTGTTGCATTGGGTTGTCCTAGCCAAGCAGCTTGTGCAGGAATATTTAGAAAGGTGAAAACATTGGTTGCATTGCTTTCAACATTGAAATTGTTAATGCAGTGTATGTTGAGATTTTTGGAATCATTCTAGACGTGGAGTGTGCATTCTGGAATAATTTGTGGATTGAGACTAACTATAGATTAGCTACCTTGGCTATCAAGTCATCTCATATTGTTCCCTAAAAGTTAAAGAACATGTGGCTAATAAATTGCATGCATAAGATTACTGAACTTTATGATCAATCACATTTTTAAAGAAGGTAACCACTAAGCGGATAAACTGGATAACATGGGATTAATTATTAACAATTTTATTTGATGGTTTTTCACCCCTGATGTAATTAAGGAGGACTTGGCTAGAAATAAGCTAGGTCTTCTCTCTTATAGGTTTTGTTAATGTTTATATGAGGTCAAGTTTGACCTCCTTTTTTTGTACATCATTTTTTAGTTTAATATATTGTGGGTGTCGTCTAGTTAAGACAATCCTTAGTTTAAAAGAATAAAGTAAAAAAATTTGATTGAATATCACAAAAATTTGTTTTACCCATTCTTAAAAATCTAAAAATTTCTAGTAAAATACCATTACATCTTTTTAAATCAAACAGAAATTTTGATCAAATCCCACAAAAAAATTCATCAAAAGAAAGTCTTTTAATATCTTCATAATTCTAAGTGATTGCATCAATTATTTTCAGTTAAAATAATAACACGAAAATACAAAAAAATAAAACTCCCACAAAAAATGAAAATAAAAAACGACAAGACAAAGAAGAGCACACAATTTGTCAAAAAATAAAAAGAAAGAAGAAGAGAACATGATTTTATTGAAACAAAAAAGAAGAAGATGATATTACTATGAGTAGTAGCAGCATGAAAAAGAACTCTTTCCGGTTAAAAGTAACACTACCAAAAACAAAAAGTAATTAAATAATGTGAAACGGAGAAAAACGTGGCGCCGGCCGGCAGGCATGGAAGGAACCCACACAGCCTCACGCCGTTAAAAGCATGAACATGACCATGACACCGACCCAACCAACCACGGTCCCGCTCAGCTATCAAAACTGTGAATAAGACAAAGTCAAAAAATCAAAATTAAAAAATTCTACAGGAATAATAAATAAATAACCGAAATCTATCTTTCTCGTTCTTCTCATTATTAAAATCAAAGAAAAAAAAAATTAACAATACACATTTTAACATATTTTTTGAAACATTTTATTTGATTGGTTAAAATTCACATAGATCCAAATCATATCGGTCTCATGTGAATTATAATTTTTTAACCAATCAATAAGAGTAAGTTGAAAAATGCGTTGCTAACATTTATAAAAAAAAATATACTCAAGATTACCTAATGACATTTTTCAAAAGAAAAAAAAACTTAATGATATGTGGTAAGTGATTTTTTTTTAATATTTTTTTACAAAAGTTTAAGTGAGTAGACTCAGGACTCATCACAATCAAAACATATATCAAAACTAAAAACAATTTTACATAAAGAAAATATTTAGCGACTTTAAGTTTTTTAATGCATTTAATTGATAAATGAAATATTAAAATAAAATATTATGATAAAAAGAACGATTAGTTAGAAGAGAGATCGATCTAAATTCGTAAAGTTTAAAGTCACCTAAATAAAACCCTTTACATAGATCACACCAAAATTTCCTAACATCAATAGCAAGATTGAACCTAAAACTTTATTAGTGAATCAAATTTTTATCAACTAAACAAACTCATTGGTGTAAGTGATATCTTTCTTTTTACACAAATGTTTTAAATTCGAATCTAACGCTAAAAATACACCACTTTTAATTTCTTTTTTTTTTTCAAAAAAATTTTATGTCATCTATCATAATCTTACACGTCTATAAATTCAAACGATTAATCTTTATCTATCGCGCACGCATATTCTCCGTTAAAAAAACAAGTTAAGAAACAAACAAGCAATCCTATGCGCGGCAAACATAGGCGCGTCTACTTCACGTATTTGGTTAGTTAAATGAGAAAAGAGGCGCGCTTCATGCCACTCTTGTCTGCAATATCATATCAAAATCAAATCATCTCAAATCTCCAAGGGCTACCAAACAATCCTTCAGCGTTGGTTACAACGTCTCTTTCATTTCCACATTCTTTAATTCTTTTCATTTTTAATTATATCAATAAACAATTACAATACCGAAGCAAACTCACACAGATAAATCTAATGCATCTCTTCACTCACAACTTCCCTTTTCTTCTCTCTTTCGCCGCCGTAGTTGATGGTGGTTACTGCCGCCGACATTTTCACTGTAGATGGGAGGAGGAGATCCTTCCTTATCGGATATGGAGGAAGAGGAGGAGGAAAACGATGTGATGGTGAACGATTCAGTTGACATTCTTTCACGTTTTCGAATATTCGATGCACCTATACTTCTCTTCGTTTGTTTTCATAAAGCTCTCCGTTCTGAACTTGATCAGCTTCGTTCGTTTGCTGAAACGGCGTCGTTGGAAGATGATCCTAACCGTTGCCGTGAAATAGTTGTTAAGCTTCAACAGAGATTTCAGTTTTTGAAATTAGCTTTTAAGTATCATTGTGCTGCTGAAGATGAGGTCAGTTCATTTCTTAAATTAGCTTTGATTATTTTTAGACCGTAGGATTAGGATGTGTTTAATTATATGTTATTAAGCTATTTGTTTTTCTAACATTGCAATTTAATCGTAATCTTACGTTAGTTTGAGAAATTGAACTTCAAATTTGATAGTTTATTTCGCTTAATTTCAAACTTCGTTATTTGTATTAAACACCTTATTTCGATAAATCAATTAGGCTAAATACATCCCGCGGTCTTTTAAGTTAGTTGTTTGTAACAAATTAGTCGTTTTTTTATTATGAAATTGGCCTTAAGTCATAAAATGTATGGACCGATACTCTCTTTTCATCAAACTCGGTTAAAAAGTTATTATGTGGCTGTTTAATGCTAAGTTGGTAAGTCCAAATTTACCGCTCTCAAAACTAGGGATCATATGTGTATTATTTAATCATGGTTTGAATATAAATCGATCAATTACTTGATTTATAGTGTTGTTGATAAACAGTTTATCTGTAAAATTATGTTTGAATTTGAAAACAAGAAGAAAATGTGCGTATGGAATTATGCTTGGTGTCATAAGCATTTTTTAATGGAGTTGGATGAAAAAATGGTAACTTGTTAAAAATATCTAAGTTAAATGACTATGGGAGGTATTTGGCCAATAAAATATTATAAGAAAACTTGTATTGGTTAAGTCAGTGTCCAGGAAGAGGATTAAAATGGCCTCTATGTGGTGCCTTATTAGGTTTTTGAGAGAATAAAATGTAATCATGTATTTAAATTGTGAAGCTGCACAACAATTGCACCACAGCTCTGTATTTATAGAGGTGTAAGTGTAACTAACTTAGGCAGTTGCATAACTAATTTTCATTTATGCTTTTTCACTCCGATTAAGAAAAGTTATAGATGAATGAAAACATGTAATAATTATATAAAACTATTCTGATTAAACTTGATGTTAATCTTTTCTTTTTTTGACAGCAATGTTAATCATTGTTATATATGCATATGCAGTGTATAGTTGACTTAATGGTAGAATTGAAATAAAATAGAGTGAAGGTTCAATTCAGTCCTTCACAATTTTCTCACGGTCCAAATCACTCTTTAACAAAAAATAATTGCAAATTAGTCTCGACATTTTGATACTGAGGACGAATTAGTCCCTAACTCATTATATCAGAGGGCCTAATTTGTCTCCAATATGAAAATGTCAGCGATTAATTTAGGTTTATTTTTTGTTAGGGACTGAATTGGGTCTTCCCTCCATAAAATAATTAATGATGTATTGAAAACATAAAGTGCTCTCACATGCATGTGTGTTTGACAAGGTGTGTGCATTTTATAATTGTTATACTACTTTTTAATGTTTGGAATTCAGCATATAACTTCAAAATAATTTTTGGCAGATTATCTTCCATGCACTGGATATTCATGTAAAAAATGTTGTATGTACATATTCTCTTGAACATAACAGCACTAATGGGCTGTTTGATTCTATTTTACACTTCTTGGATGAGCTGATGGGCTCTAGTGAGAATATCTCCAAGCTGTTCCGAGAACTTGTGTACTGCATTGATATCTTGCAAACCTCAGTCTACCAACATATGCTGAAAGAAGAAGAGCAGGTAAATATTTGCTATGATCAGGTTCATGAAAAATTACCTAGTTACATCTTTTGTTCTTTCCTTGTTTCATTTTTCAGGCCTAATGGATCAATGTGGTTATTTTGTCTTTTTGACTATGCTTTTGTTGGTTTAGTTCCCATTTATTTGAACCTATTGTGATAAATACATGTTTCACTAAATGCAGTTTAAACGCATTTAATATACATGTTTCATTCAAAAACAAATTCCCAACTCAACACTTATCTGCATTAATGCAAAGGCTTGAAATTTGATAAAGTTGATGTCTTGTTAGTTTAGCATGTATCGTGCGATTGTGCATACACAACCCAATTAATTTACTCTATGAGTGTATCAAGAATTGAAGCCAATAAAGGATTAACTAATTAACAGCTAATAACTACCTTTATAACTATAGCTTAAATAAAACAACCTTAAAATATAGGGTAAAATGCAAACCCATCCCCTCTTCCCCTTTTCAACTTTGGTTCACTTACTATTTGCCCTTCTCTCAGCACACACTCATTGGACATTTTGACTAATGGATAAATGCAATAAACCTCTTAAACTTAGAGTGATTGAATTATGTAAGATGTACCTCAACTTTGAAAGGAACAAAAAAAATCCAATCTTTAAGTTTTCATGCAATTAATTGATCAGGCATCTACATTAAAGTGATCTGAACCATGAAGTTGATTCCACGACAGTGAAATGTATGAAGGGGGTAAAACAAGAAAACAAGAAATATTTAGAAATGACTTGACCTACATCTTTAATTTTGAAATTCTTTAATAATGTAAATTTTTGCACGAGCATGTATTTGTAGATACTTGAGTTTTGATCATCATACTTACTATCAAATTTATCCATTGCCTCAGGTTTTTCCTCTTCTGATCCAAAAATTGTCTACTAAAGAACAAGCCTCACTTGTGTGGCAGTTCATATGTAGTGTTCCTATAATGTTGCTGGAGGAAGTTTTGCCATGGATGGTGTCCTTCCTCTCAGCAGATAAACAAGCAGAAGTTACTCGGTGTTTTAATGAAATTGCACCAATGGAAACAACACTGCAAGAGGTTAGCTAAAGTTTATTACTGAATATTGAATAAAATTTTATATACTCCCCCCCACCTTTTTAATAATTCAGATCTAATTGTGAAGGTTTTGGTTTCTTGGCTTGGAAGCAACAAACAAACCTTCACTGGGACATATTTTCAGAGCGAGGAACTTCAAGGTTCTCATGGATTCCTACATATAGAAAAACCATTTGGTCCGAGTTCATTCAATAGGAACTACTCCAAAGAAATTTCGAGTCAGACGAAAGTGAATGACAAAGAAACAGAAGATGGGGTCAACCAGATTAAAGTTCTCCATCTTTGGCATAACGCCATTAAGAAAGATTTGAAAGAAATTCTGCAAGAGCTTTATCTAATAAGAAAATCCGGTTCTGAGTGTTCTCAAAATTTAGACTCAATACTTATCCAGCTAAAATTCTTGGCTGATGTCCTCATCATTTACAGGTAATACTTCTGACATGTCTTACTTTTTTGGTCTGTGGAAGCTAACTAATTTGTTTTATTTTAATTTTGCTGAATTTTCTAAAGTCAATCCTCTTCTATCTAAAATGCTCATTATTTTTCTTTTTTAATTGTCCAAATTTCTGAATATAACTTTCTGATCACAGCAATGCTCTTAAGAAATTCTTTCACCTTGTACTGAACAAACATGCCCATAACCGACTTTCCAAGTCTACTGAACATTTCCTTGGTGAAAGTCACATTGAAGATTTACAACAGTTGCTATTCTATAACTCAGAAAGTGAAATGCCTTTGACAAAATTTGTAGAGAAGCTTTGCGGAAAACTTGAATTATTTGTATCAACAGTCAACAAACAATTCTCTTTTCATGAAATTGAGGTATTCTATGTAAATCGCAATTTTTTTTAACTCATCAAGGTCGAGAACTTGAGATATCATATAAATAATATATGATGATGGTCCTCAACCTTTTAGTTTATCAGTTTAATAAAATATCCACATGCTGGGGTTTTCAAACCATTCTTGATCCTAAACGTAAACAAACCTATACCTATTCACTTATACAGACACATTAATTTATGAAGTTTTCAGTGGAATGAAATGTTTCTTAGTCTGAGTGAAAAAAACAAGAAACGAGAGAAAGAATAAATCTCCATTTTTAAAAGAAAAGTTCAATTTATGGCTAGCTATATCTTTCTTTTTTTGGATTAAATTTATGGCTACATCTTAGTTCCAAACTCATCAACAATTTTTATTTCTTCATTTAAAGGATGCTACATGAATATGATATTTCAACTGTTTCCCATTCTGACACCCTATTTGTTTGTTAGGTGTTTCCTATCTTTAGAAAGAACTGCAGAAATGGAATGCAAGTGAGACTTCTAAGCTTGAGCATGCATATGATGCCACTTGGGTTACTAAAATGTGTTATAACTTGGTTCTCAGTTCACTTGTCTGAAAAAGAATCCAGGTCCATTCTCTATTGCATAAAGGAGGGAAATAATTCTGTCAGTAAAGCTTTTGCACCATTGTTACATGAATGGTTCCGCATTGGCTATTCAGGTAAAACCTCAATTGCAAAGTTCCGACAGGACTTGCAGCATATGTTCAAAACAAGACACTCTTTTTCATCTGAGAAAATGAAGGAAGCTTGTGGGTTTTCATTTTTAAATACTGACAAGCAGCCACATAAAAGTTGTGGCAAGAATTGTTTGTCCTATTCCTCATCTTCTGGATCCAAAAATGTGAGCAAGTACGAGACACCATACTCCACAGGAATTAATTTGCACATATTTTTCCCTGACACTGCTATGAAGTTAAATCAGCATCCAAGACTTCATGCTGCAAATTCTTCTTCTGTTTCATTTCTTAATGATCCAAAACCAATTGACCTGATATTTTTCTTTCACAAGGCTATTAAGAAAGATTTGGATTACCTAGTTCTTGGCTCAGCTCAGTTAGAGGGGCATGATGATTTGGTTACAGATTTCCAAAAACGGTTCAATCTCATATATTTTCTTCACCAAATCCATAGTGATGCGGAGGAGGAAATAGTGTTCCCAGCTTTGGAGGCAATAGGCCAGCTAAAAAACATTAGCCATGCCTACACCTTTGATCACAAACATGAAGTTGAGCACTTTGGTAAAATGTCTCGCATTCTTGATAAGATGTCTGAATTACACCTTTTAGTTTCTACTACTGAGTCAAAGATAAGGGACAAGAGAGTGCTAAGGCGTCATCATTTAATCAGGAAGCTGCAAGAAAGGTGCAAATCAATGCATAAGTTACTTTCTGATCATATAAACCGCGAGGAAATAGAAATTTGGCCTATAATTAGAGAATTCTTCTCGAACCGGGAGCAAGGGAAGATCATAGGATGCATACTTGGAAGAATAAGTGCAGAAATATTACAAGATATGATACCTTGGCTAATGGCATCTTTAACACAGGAAGAACAGCATGTTTTAATGTTCTTATGGTCCATGGCTACTAAGAATACAATGTTTGATGAATGGTTAGGTGAATGGTGGAATGGGTACAGTATATCTAAGGCAGCAGATGGATCAAATGATGCCCCTGTACAGAATGTTGAGCCACTAGAAATTATATCCAAATATTTGTCAGAAGAGGTTCTTAATGCATTACAAGAAGAATCGTCGGCTAACGAAAGCAGAATTTTTTTGCAGAAGGATCTTATTGGCAATAACTTTGAGTTGTCCGACAACAATGTTGATGACAAGGTTAAGGTTCATAATGCAGCACAAAGTTATAGTCAATGTTCAGAATGCACAAATCATTTTCATGATGATATCAAGAAAAATGGCTGCAATGAAGTAAAACCAGTGGGCACTATGACAAGTCAGTCTGTTCAACATTTTGATTTTGACAAGTCTGGGCATTATGACAGACTTCTGAAATTGAGTCAAGATGATCTGGAGAAGGTAATAAGAAGGGTATCTGGTGACTCTTGCCTAGACCCTCAGGAAAAGTCGTACATAATACAGAGCCTACTTACGAGGTTGGTCTTGTGATTTTCCTAATGGTTTTTGTTATTTATATAATAAATATAATAAAAACTCATAATGTGCCTATACCTAACAAGTAACAACTTAGCTCTGGGATAGTTGGTTGTTGACAATTATATTTTATCTCCTCATATTTTGGAGTAACAATTGAAGAATATTGCTGAAATTATTTTGCTAGTCAATTTTATCGTCAGTGAACAACAATTGTTATGTTTACATTCAAATTATTTTAATTTTAATTTTTTTTTTTTATAAAAACACTTACAATCAAGACGTAGACAGTTTTTGACCGAGGTATTTTTCAGTGTAAAATAAGCTAATCCTAACATGCATTAATGGCAAGGTTATGTAATCTGGCTTGTTTTCCTCATCATTAATTTTGGAAGGTTATAGGAAACAATTCCAATCAATAAAGGGGTATTGTGTTGAAACTGAAATCAGAACTAACTACAGAGAAAGGAAAGATCTGAACGTGTTCCTAACCAAGGAAAATAACACTTAGCCCAAGCTAAAAGCTAAAATAAAACTGAACAGGATATCCCTCTCCTATTCTGTTACATTTCTGTCTGTACCTTGTATGTTCTCTTTCATCTATACTCTATTTCTGTAACTAACCTTATCTCTATACTAGCATCTATTTTTTGGTCAATCCATCGACACCTACATGTTTTCTTCCTGATTGCATTTAATCTTTAGTGGGCCCGGGCTTGCAGGTTTAAACATGCAAGCCTTCTTCATCTTGGACCCGACCTGTACTGTATTTGAGTCCATGGTATGGTCCTATTAGAAAGCAGTAGACCATGGAACACAATGAGTATGAAATGTACCTTTCATAGTTGCATAAGAATGCCTGTGGTTTATTTAAGTGTGATGTTGTAAACCATTGATATTTATTTGCTAAAATTTAGTGTACAATTTTTTTAGAAGACGGTGTATTTCTGCTCGACTAATTGCATCTATTGTTCGTCTATTCCA
>Ga0209282_1001516_pt1 | contig 12828 bp, 6 predicted proteins | sample Mtrugardesep15_FD_187529 | JGI IMG/M metagenome (GOLD analysis project Ga0209282, IMG submission 187529) | Root nodule microbial communities of legume samples collected from California, USA - M. trunc garden sep15 (SPAdes) (version 2) | ecosystem: Host-associated > Plants > Roots > Nodule...
AACCAATCTTTGCAGAAATTAATCAATTATTTATTAAGTTCATTTAGCATTTTTCTTTATTTCAAAAAAAAAATAAAGAAAAAGTCTAAAAAGTTATATAATTTAGACATAGTATAGGGCGGATGTAGCCTTTTTAAGAAATAAAGAAGAGAAAAAAAAAATCAAAATCAAAATCTCAACATTTTTTAGAAAGGACGGACTATACAATTATATGATTAAACTTTCCAAATATATGATTCGAGCAAACGAGTTAAATATAGCAAGTTATAAAATTTCTAAAAATTTGTAAATTGGCCCCTCAAATTTTTTAAAAATTTCAATTTGACCTCAAAAAATTTCCAAAAAATTACAAATTGGCCCCTCAATTTTTTAAAAATTATAATTTGACCATTCAAAAAATTTGAAATTTACAAATTGACCCCAAATTTAAATTTTCAAATTTGGCCAAAAAAAATTTAAAATTTATAAAAGTTGCCCAAAAATAATGACTATGAAATTTTTTATTACTCCATCTAAAAAGCTAATGAAATGTTGCAATGTTGTGTTCAAAAAAGCTAATGAAATGTTACACTACTGAACAAACAAACAAAAAACTAATTTTTTTACTCTTATTTTACTCTTGGTGTCTGTAATTTAAAAGAGAAAAGAAATCATCCCCTCCGAAACTCACCATCCAAGCACAATAAATATCATTACTAGTTCAATAGGGAGCTCAACAGGATTCATATATATATGATACGATGTAACAGTTCAATAGGAGCTCTAGACTTAGCTGATAACTCAAATACAAAAACAAAAATTTGCATACAAAAAGCAGTCATTGAAACGATTTGCAGGGAAAAATCTACATGAGCTTAAGTCAGATTCCCTCAATCACTCAAAGTAGATAAACTCATACAGATCAATGGGGAAGGAAATCCATGACCATGAGGCTAAGAGGCTTTCTTGGGAGGCGTCATGTTAAAAAGAAGGAATACAACTGCTTTGATGGTACTAATCTTGAACAGCGAAAAAGTGAGTATATATACCAACAAACCTGTATAGCGTAAAGTCAAGTTATAAGAGAAATGTTGTGACACCGATTTGTACATGAACAAAATATTTAGAACTTGAAAGAAATCTTTACCAGTTTGAAGACTAGGAAAATCAGCATCAAAACTGCTTGTTCCCCGATTACTAAAATAATGGATAACCTACGGAAGAGATTCCATACAATCAGAACTGAGGAAAAGTGAACTATACAATAAATTTATGTAGCAAATGCATTTGAAATTAATATGCATATGTTGTAGCTGAACTACAATGAAGACATAAAGCTATCAGCCTCGGAAACCAGCGTGTAGCTGCTGCCCTAAAAAGCACTATAGTGGGATAATGCATGTAAGACTCAAGGTGATTGAGCAACAACATTCAAATCCGGAAAAATGGCAATTAAAACAAGCATTTAGCAGCCGTTACGACCGCAAATGACTGCAATTTGGGCCTCTTTTGTGGACACTACAGCTGCCACAGCAAACCGCTCAACTACAGACTTCCAGTAGCGGCCATTGAACACTTAGTATAGCGAATTGTCGGGAACATGTCAAAACCTGTGATCAAATTATAACATTTTCATACCCTGATCTCTATACAAGCATATGCTGCTGCAGATGCAATTCATTCAGTGTACTGATGTACTCGACTGTAATATGATTAGATAGGGCCTGTTCATGGTGTAGTTTTCTTCACAAAACCTAACCAAACTGTCAAAAAGGTTCAATAAAACAGAACTGAAGTACTGAACCATTTATAATTTGTCCTAAACGGGTTCAACTAAGAAACAAAGATATGCAGAACTTAGTTCAACGAAGAAATGAAGATGCAGAAACAAGTTCAACAAAGAAACGAAAATGAAGAAATGAGTTCCGCAAAGACGCATAAACGAAGAAACTGAGTATCAGTTAATTGCATAAACTCGAAGCAGGATCTAAAATTTGTAAATGGCATGGTTGCAGAAATGAGTTCCCAAACGGAATGGTGGCATGGTTGCAAAAATTAGTTTGTGACTTGGTGGAACATGTAAATGTAGGCAGATCTTAGATCTTGATTTAGGTTTCAAACTTGATGAGGGTTCACAAAATTTAGGATTCACGATGATGGTTGTGAAGAATATAAAGTTCGTACAACATAGGATTCTTGAAAATGAGAAATCTGATTAGTAATGTGATTTGAGTTTTGAAAATGAACTGTTGAAACTTGAAAATAATTGAGTGTTATGCAGTTTAAGTACGGTTATTTGGGTTCGGTCAGGTTAGTGAACTGTTTCTAAAACATATTCGGTTCATAACTCACAGAAATGTTCAGTTAATTTTAGTGCAGTTTGGTTTGGTTCAGATTTTAAGTTTGTTTGAACAGTCCTATATATGATTGCATGTGTCAATGTGGGATTTGGGTTGTTTGAAATGCAAGTTACACTTTAGAGAGTAGAAGGCATGGAATAAAGGAGTATACAGAGAAAAACTTACAACATTTTTATTATTCATCAAATATCCTGTAAAAGGAAGCATTTTCTTATAAAACTTCAATGAATTATTGACATATTTACCTTCAGCAGGGAATACTGGTTAGCAAGAGTAGCAGCGAATAGAAGCAATGCTAGGGAAGATAGAACGGCATATAATCTCAATAAACTCGACCGGCTTCGTCTTCTACCTTTCACACAAAATTGACAGAGATAGCTCAATTTAAAGGTTCATATATAAAAAAAATCAATAAAATAATAAAGTTCAAGGTTTAGCAACCTATATCGGCAATGATCAACAAAACAACACTAGCAATAACAGATGAAATGGCAACTGTATTTGGTGTATCCTCTTTTATTCTTGGGAAAAATGCAAATATCACTCCTATTAACAGAAACAAAGCCTGCAGGGTACAATTTAAAATTTCAGATCTATACACGACAAAAATAAAGATGGCAGTAGAAACAATATAGTGATTCATTCTTTGTCGCAAAAAATTCTAAAAGATAAAAATAAGATTATTGCATGGCTATGAACATCAAACAAACAAATAGACTACGTCATTTGGAAAGCTAAGAATGTTACAACATACAACTACTCCCGGCTGGCTACTGAAACTTCCTTACTAAGATAGTTCCTTTACTAGTCAAATGTATTTTGAGGAGCAGAACAAAACAGTCTAACCATATTGAGTTTTTTATAATAATTCATACCCATTCTTCATTGAACATAACTAACGTCAAATATTCAAGTTAATCCAATTGGTACTATCTCGTCTTCACAAATATGCCAAACTTCCAATGCAGGAAAATAAATATGTATTGTTGAGTTGTTGCAACACTGGACCAAAAACTCGGCCAATTAATAACTTTTTATACACATTTCTTGCAAGGGAAGGAGCATAATTAACCAATATAGACCTGTTACGTTCAGTAATTTCAGCTAGAAATCTTTTCTAAATAAAAACTTGTCTCCAATGTTTTCTCAATTCCACGGTATTCCAATTGTCTTTATCTCTATGCCTCTGAAACAGGCGTATACTAATATGAGTAAATACCCAACTAAGTCTAAGGCAAAGTATACAGAGACCTATTTGTTCCTGAAAAATTGAAAATGTTGATTTGCTCTTTAAAATCAAAACTATAGATCAAATTAGCCCTTATACAGACAATGTTTAGGGATATTTTAATCTTTATCACAGACGGATTTGACCCACATTTAAGATTCTGAAAAACTGAACTTCTATTAATAACCCCCAATTTCCGATCACAAAGACGTTATCGGAACAGAAAACTACATAGATAGAACGATCGAAACAAGGTACAAAGCCGAAACTACAACAGAAAAATAAAACACATTCTAAGAACCCCCTTGTCCACAACATAAATCTAAAGCTCAGGCGCTCAGCCTATACCAGACAAGCAAAAAGCAGAAAACCACATGTATATCTATGCTAACATGAATACAAACCAGAAAAAACACTACCTTTCCAAACCAACTTAAAACACAAATAAAGAAACCGGTAGATTAGTCCAGTTCCAATCAATGTGTCTGTTGTCTTCATCGTGGCGCGAAACCCTCTTTACATAGGGATCACATCAACGATTCTAATTAACGGATCTGCGCTCCTGTGTGGTCGAGCACACCAGAAGTACTCTGTCCATCCTCGAGTAGCGAGGATTATATGCATTGGGTCAGTGATATGGGGACCCTAGTAATTAGAATACCGTCCAACTGATCTATTCTCCTAACTACATAATTTACCGATCCTCTCTCTACGCGCTCAAACCACCTAAGCCGAGTTTCCACCATCTTTTCTACGATAAGTGTTATATAAAAGAAAAACTAAAAAAACTATAAAAGAAAATTAATGATACCTCAATGATAAATAACACAGAGAGACGTTTCTTCCCCTTTGCAACAAGTTGATACCCTAATTAACAAAACATAAAAACGAATTAAGCACAGTTTAGTTAATTTGATATAAAATTAACAATTTAGAGAGAGAAAAAGGGGAATTGGAGAATGGAAATACTGACTTGAATCAACAACCATACGGTAGGAATAATCAGAACCATCGGTTCCTGAAGGTCTTCCCAACGTTGATTTTCTTTGCTGCATTTTCTCTTTTTCTTTTTCTTTGTTTTCAATTTTCAAATCGGAAGCTTAGTAGTACAATGTAGTGGGAAGAAATTATTATTTAGCAATGAAAACATATCGACGACATATATAGACAATTTGATGCTTGCAATTAGGTGAAAACTAATTTGACTGACAACAAGAATATTATTTTATATTTTTCTTTTTGAGGGAAAGAATATTATTTTATAGTTGTCGTTCAACAAAATATGAATTTATATTATATTTGTTGGTATCATACAAAAAATAAGTTTAATTTGTTACATGTTTAAAAAAGTTTAGTTTGTTACGATATAAAAATGTAAAATATTTATTATATATATTTATAATTTATTTCATAAAATTTATTGTTCATAATTTATACCTATCAGCACAATAAGAAAAGCGGATATACAGGTATTTCGTGCCCGTCTAAACACTACTCTTTTATAATTTTATTTGTCTCAAATTATTTGGCTCTTTTACCATTCAAATACAATATTTATTTTTTTTTTTTACTAAAATAATATTATTTATTGGATTTCAATCATATAATTACCCCACTAACTATACTTAATAAAAATGTTTTAGTAAATGATCAATATTTCTCCATTAAAATCAACACTATTAATGTTTTTTTAATACTCGTGCAAAACACTAATGTGACATCTAATATGGACGGAGGGAGTAATGATTTTTTTTTCTCTTACTCTAAAAAACAAAAGAAAAAATAAAAATCAATTTAACAAATGCCGGGTCACTCTTTAAATATTTTAAATCAAATATTTCAAATTTCAATGTATTAATTATACATATTTCCATTAAAAACAATGTTTCATTTAAGTTCATTAAATAAGATAGATACAATACATAATAAGAAGTTAGATCTCTTATCTCTTATTTATAAATTTTAATTGGTCAAGTTATACTTAACCCTAATTCTAACCTAAAAATTTCCCTCTTATGGCATTGCTTTAATTGTTGTTGACCTATACCCCTCCTTTGGCATCGCATTGATTGATGTTGACTTATACCCCTCATTTGTTGTTCATCGTATTAATTACTCAAGGTGAAGCATCTAGAGAAAAATTCAATCACTCTATATCCTTTATTATAAAAGCTATACTTGATGAGCTAGCATGTTTGCCCTAATCTCTTGCATTTTTCCCTCCTAAACATGCAATTATTGCTAATCTAATCTCCCAATCACACACTTAATCACAGCCGTTGATTCAAACTCTATTTTCAAACTCCTCACTTTCTCTCTCATACAAAAATGTCACAATGACAATTGAAAACGGTGCTAATCATACTCATTTTCCCTCCCTAATACGTAATTAATGTTAATCAACTCAGTCAACTACTCTATGAGAAATATGAACAAGAATAGAGATGAGAGGAAGAGATAAGAGCAAGAAGTATTCTATATTCTCTTGTGATATCCAATTAGATCACATGTGAGCTCTATTTATAGAGAAATACAATGGCTTCAGAAACAAGCATCAATGAGTAGAGGAACAAACAAAATACTATACATGAGCTAATAGTATGACCCAATAACCTAACTGCTCTATGGACATCCGAATATTGTAAGACCCGTAATTTAGCTGCGACTAAATTTAGGGCTTTGTATTTGTTTTGATGTTTTCTTTGTTAATAAATGAACTTATGAGATGTCATGACGTTGTCGGCATTTATCTGTTGTTTAAATTTTTAAACGAACAAGAATTTATATTTATCCATTGTTAGAATGGAAAGATGGTCCCTTTATATTTTTTAAAATTTTGGAAATGAGCTTTTTGTCGACAAGTTATTTTGATTTCAAAGCTATTATTTGGAATGAGAAACTGGTTAAGCAAGTTAACTATGTGAGATCTAAAATTTACTCACATATGTTGTTTTTCTACTCTATGTGATTGTGTATGACTTTCAGAATGTTTGTTAAGCATAAAAAATAAATGAATATGTTTTTGTGACTTGCATTATATGAAATGCATGATTCTGTGTTTTCTTAAGCTTGATGAGAATTTTTGTGAGTTTGAAAATCTAGGTAGAATCAATTATGAGTTCACCTGCTAATGAAATATTAATGGACCCTGGGAGTCATTATATTCACTCAGGGAATTTATTTCTCATTGAGATGTCGTATTGGGAATTCAGTGATATTAGAGTTGTTAGTTGAGAAATTTTCGAAAAGAAAATACTAGAGAATGAATAGTGATTTTTGAGTAAGGAGACAATTCTACGTGGTGCTTTAAACTGCGAGAACCGGGTCTGGTTTAATTTCAAACCGATCCACCTACTGTAGATAATATGTTTGTGGTACAAAACTCATTAATCAACAAATTTTCTCTCTCTTCTCTATCCAAACCCGCAAGCCACCCTACCTCCTCCGAGTCAATCTTTGCTCCATTTAGGTTTCCTCAATTTACCTCATTTCAAGTCATAGATGTGTGACATGTGGAAAAAATAAAATCAACAACAGTGATTAAATGCTTTGGAAAAAACAATTCTTTAATGAGAAAAAGTACTACGCGCTCTCTTCTCTGATACAAATCCTACGTGCATACAAACTCTCCTTCTTCCTTCTCAGAAAGCCTCTCCCTCTCATCGCCGCTGCCACCGCCGCACTTTTCCCTCCATCCACCGGCGCACTCTTCCCCTTTTGCTCCACATCACGTAACATAAATCACCCTCAGTCAAACTTTTCTCTTCGCCGTCGTCGCCGCTTCAAACCGTCATTGTTAAGTGGTTGTAAAAAATGGTGGTTTTATAGCTCTGAAACCTTAAAAATTTCACCCGGAGCTGACATGGTTGTTTAAAATTTTGAATGGATTAAAATGAAGTTGAATGGTGGTTTTATGATGTTTTTAGATCGTGACCCTTTACTTTAATCCGTCGATCGGGTTTTTCCCCACATCCAAATAGGGAGTGTGCTTTGTGACAATCACAAAGGCTTCGGAGGTGTAGCATTTTGGTAGTCAGGTTTGATGTCATTGGTGGGTTCTTGTACCATGTCATCTCAGTTCAGAGATAAGGATCATCATAGAGGTTTACTTGCAGAGTCTTGTGTATTTTCTCTACATTTGTTTTGGCAAAGTTATAAATGATACTACCATGAGAATGAACACTGAAACACTATTTTATGTTTTTCGTAGTGCATGATTTGATATTAAAAGCTCATTGCCTAAAATTGTTTTATAAAATGTGTTATTTGATTCAGATCGTATTATGAAAAATGCTTTTGAAATGTTTTAATTACTCCGATTTTAAATTAAAGACGGCCGTGAATCCTTTATTGCAAGGGTTTGAGTTGTTTTAAAAAGAAAAAAAAATGCTTTCGTTTTGAAAATCGAAGTGTTGGGATAATAATATTTATAACAAATTCGTTAATTTGCATATGCCAAATGAGCATCAACATTACCATATGAGCATAATATTTATTTTAACAGAGTTACATTAAAATGGTAACAATGTAAATCATTAAAAATATAAATGATCAATGTAGAACTAAAAACTCTAAATTGTCTATATGTTACAAAAATTTGAACGATCGCAAATTGTATTTGACTAAAAAAAAAATACTAATATTTTTTGAAGTAGGCTAAAACACCAACAAAAGGAGCATTGATATATGTAGTTGGCTCCGATTGAGAAACATTATAGCGTGAGTCTTGATAAGAATCATCATTTGCCGGTCCTCCAACAATTGCACCTATTAATACATTGAAATTAGGTGTTGATGATTGGAAATATTTGTCTCCGTCACGACACCCCATATGTTTTGGGTGTACATCCAATGATGGTAAAGTTGAACCACGATGATGTATCTTCTGAGGATACTTTTGTCCATACCCAACCATGTATGACATTCCTAGTGGATTGTTTCCTAGTACATAGTCCACCTTCAACAATATAGAATTTAAAAAAATTATTTAGAAAATGTATTATGTAAACAAGATTTTCCCATCACCTTTTTTATTGTATAAGGTGATGGGAAATTGAGAGAAAAACCAAGGAACCCTTCATTGTATATGGCATAAAACATCAAAAATAAAATTAGGAGTTAAAAAAAATAGAGGACTAAAATTGCAATAATCGGGATACTCGAATAAAATAGTACTTTTATTTCAACAATTGTTAATTACCTGTGATTTGGCAAGATTAATGAGATCGCATGGTTTGGCAGCAATATTCCCACAGTTTACTATTTTTTTGTTAGCTTCCATGTAGCGTCCATAAACAACTAACAGAAAAGACAATGCTGTTACATGTTGTAGGTTACTCGGTCCAGTTTTGAATAAAAGACCACCTAAACAATCATCACCCAAAACTCAAGTAAATAAAATGATTACTTATATTTTATTTTGTATAAGATATATGTATGTTGATCAATTTATGTAATTTAAACATATGTTTTTACAGTAGCTTTAACTAACTATATAATGTTACCTTTGGAGAACGTGACTGATTTGGTTGGTGAATTGGGCAACAAAGAGCATATAAGGTTGTCTGCATTGGAAATGAAAGGACTCTGGTTTGATGGATCGTTCATCACCCACTGCCAAAATTGGAAGAACAAAGCTAGATTTCAAAAAATTTATGACTCATATAAGCTAATAATTAATTGTTTCTTACTCGTATCAATCTGTGCAACAAATAAATTAACAAATAAAAATTCGTGTGAAAATAATGTTTTTGTTCGATTAGAGTTTACGTGAACTTTACTGCAAGTCAACATATATCTTTTGGTGTGAGCATTAAGGCGGAATGAAGACGGGTTTTACCTTTCCGTCCCTTCTTATATACGTACGCATTACCTTACTTATATCTAACGAGGATGAGAAATTGAATCACATCTCTCGTCCACATAGTTAATCATTTTTTTAATAAAAAAAATAAGTTTTTTTTCCTTGCCTCGAGGGCAATGTTGTATTGAATTATTTATCAATATGCTCATTTGAATATTTCCTTGACTAAATGAATTGATTAGTTGTTTAAATAGCAATTGCAAATTTTATAACGTGTTAAATATCAATAGATGATAAAGTAATTTTCTACAATGGGACGTGTTTTGGTACGAGTTTGGGGAGGGTAACTATAACCCTCTTACCCGTGTTTTTAAATCAGGGTTTCCAAATCTAGTCAAAGTAGAGAAAACCCGTCAAATCAAGGTTGGTTTGGACGGGTAATCTTGGCTATCGGTTTTATTGTCATGTCTACTCACACTTATTAATATAATTCTTTTAAACATAATATTATACAATTTTCCTGTAAGCATAGATGAGTTTGTAGGAACATTGTATAATATATACGTGGGTTGAAGTTTAAATCATGTTATTTGACAAAAAAAAATACTTTTAAATATCTAATAAATCAATAAATAAAAGAGATAACACTTAACATGCTAAAACAAGATACTGATTTTCCTTAAGAAAAAAAAATAAACAAGGTACTGATTAATAATTTTGTCCAAAAAATCAGAGAGATAATGCAAAGTAAGACTAACATGTGAAACAAGCACATTAATGCCACCATGCTTGGAATCCCATCCAAATTCATTGGATTGTATGGATTGTATATTTGATTTTACAAAGTTCATGTAATATTCATCATTACTTGCTTTGTACAACCATGCTGCACCCCAAATCAACTCGTCCTGAATTTCGTTGCAACCAAAAAATATAAATAATAATGATTAAGTTACAAGCAAAAGACCATAAAAAATTATTAGAGAGAATAGGTATAAAATTCGTCTTTAATTATGTAATTGAATTAGTGACGAATTTCATATTTTTGTATGAATTAAGATCATGAAAGTCATACTATGTATCCATTAATGTCACAATAGAAGGGGCATGCTCCAGAACCTATGGCATTATTGTAAGACCCACGGTGATAATTTGCGAAGTCAAATACCTAAATATTATTATAGAGATATAATAATTAGTTGCAATTTGAGAAATAAAATATTAGCAATGGAAATAAATTGTTGCCAAATATACACTTTCACCAATTTGAGAAATAACATTCTTTGGCCTAAAGTATAGGAATTAACATTTTTTTAAATTATAAGATATAATAAACTTTTCCAAGATTGATAGCAAAAATACAATGAAATACATGTTTACCCGTTTAGCCCTAGCAAGAAGAATCCTAGAATATCCACGGTCAATGTTTCTGAATGCAATGGATGACGCCGCAAGCGCGGCCGCTATCTCGGCTGAAACCTCCGAACCGGGTCTCGTTGCGGACAAATAATAGGTTGTCCTAGACGTGTCCATGTCTTCTGGCCTTTCCCAACAATCATGGTCACTAATGGGATCGCCAACTTGTGCTACAACAATATTTGGTCTTTTTGTGGCTTTGAGGAAATAATCAGTTCCCCAACGAATTGATTCCAATGCATGTTGCAAATCATGATCCATGAGATCTCCAAATTCCACGACACTCCAAGCCAACATGGTAGTTGTATATGCCATTGGGAAATTGAATTTTACATTGTCACCAGCATCATAGTAACCACCAACCATGTTCATCTGGGTTTGGAATACAAATCAAGATTAGCAAATCAAATATTTGATTAACATATTAAATCAAGGAATAAATATAGACAATTAAAGCGTGAACCATCGAAATTTATATATGATGGTTCGGATCAATAACTCCTTAAGATTTTAATGCGTAATCAAATAGAGTGAAAGATACACCTAAAAATTAGTACTATGAAAATTATTGTGAGAATTCGATAAACCGGAGTTGATCATTTAGAGTTCAACCGGAGATAAGTAAAACATAGTTAAAATTTGACATAAAAAATAGAAAATAGGAGTTCCACTAAGAACTCGTAACAATTTTTTGTCAGACCTTATTTAGACCGTTATCATAACCCTTATCCATAAAAATCGCATGTTTAACAAAAAAAAAATATAGAGAATTTACTTACAAGAATATCACATCCATCATGAAGGGCAGAGTCTTTTCTCCATGTCATACGTTGAGAAGGTGGCAATTTACCAGACCTTTGACCTTCAAAAAACAAAATGCTTTTTGTCAATGCATCACCATAGTTAATTAGTGAAGCTGATGTTACTATCGTAACCATCATCATCATTATTAATAACAACGATAATTTGGACCCTGCTACTATGTTTCCTCTCATTTTCTTTGTTTCTCCTTTTTCAATTTCAATTTCAATTTGGAGATGTTATATGAGAGCATTCACCTGAACAGTATATATAGCTATAAATTATGAAGCATTTCCTTGTTATGATCTCTAAACAGTGTATATAGCTACGAGTTATTTTGCACACTTTATTTCCTTCCTTATTATTTTTTTTTGAAGAATTTCCTTCCTTCTTATTATTATTATTATTATTATTATTATTATTATTATTATTATTATTATTTTACAAAACAGTGCCAGTGGTTAAATGTATGTGATTTTATTTAATACGAAATTCTTTTGCTGATATAGAATTTTTTAGCGTATTAATTCCTTTTTAAACATTTACTATTGATATCTGAAATTTATTCATATTAAGTATTTTACCCATTTTATTTCCTTTTTAGCGTGTTAATAGTTTACTTTTTACAAAAGGAAAATATACAAATTAGGAAAAACATCAATTAATATTGTTCCTTTAAAAAAATCATTTTTTTTTTTACAAAAAAAAAAAATTAAAATTCCCTTTTTCAAGCAGTCAACGCAAGAATATATACAGTTAAAAATAATGAAGCATTTACTAGTGGTCTGTAAAATTTGATCATTTTAATTATTTTACCCATTTTAATTCTTTTTTCGCGTTGATAAAGACCCCGTTTGTTTGAGATTTTTTTTTACAAAAATATATATATATTTTAATTTCTTTTAACCAAAGTAACTTTTGTATATTCTCTCTCAAAATAAAAAAAGTATTTTTTGTTATTTTAACAGTTTCAGATTTTTTAAATACTCACTATTAAAAAAAATAGTTTTAACCATAGAATAAATAGCTATTCCCAACACCTTTTCCAAATTTTTTTTTCAAAACTAAGAAGCCTAAGTGCGGGAGATTTAAAATTTTAAAAAAAAATATGATAGTAAATTTAAAAAATAAATAAATAGTATGATAGTAAACAGAATTAATTTCAATTTTGTTTTTTAAATCTCTAGGAAAATCTATATATTTTTTAAAACAAAATTACTTTTTTTTTTTGAGAAAAAAAC
>Ga0209282_1001517_pt1 | contig 12823 bp, 9 predicted proteins | sample Mtrugardesep15_FD_187529 | JGI IMG/M metagenome (GOLD analysis project Ga0209282, IMG submission 187529) | Root nodule microbial communities of legume samples collected from California, USA - M. trunc garden sep15 (SPAdes) (version 2) | ecosystem: Host-associated > Plants > Roots > Nodule...
AAAGGTTTTTTTTTTTTTTTTTGTGTTGTATGTGAGTGACATGAGTTAGTGAGAGAGATATAAGGCATTTTTTCTACTTTTTAATTTAAATTTCTATCTTTTTAATTTAATGATTAATTAAAAGAATTAGAGTTTTTTAGGGGGATTATAATTATAAATGAAAACTTTTAGGATTATAATTATAAATGATGATTAGAGTTTTGGATGGAATTTTTTTTAAGAAAAACGAGTAGGATTATAATTAAGAAGAACTAACCACTTTTGTGTTAGAGAATGATTAGGTAATAATTATGTTTGTGAGTTTAATTTGTTAGAAGCTTTAAAGCTTCTTTTAAACAAACTGTTTTAACTCAAAAAATTTAAAAGTGAAACTTGATCTGTTTTACTTTTGATGTTATAGTTACCTGATACCGATTGGGTAAGGGAATGGAAAATGTGTGTTTGATATGAGTTAGTCTCTATTCACTGAAGGTACTTCGATTGTCTCTATAGTTCCCTAATCGAAGAATGATTGTACTTCGATTGGACGTCCTCATGTGCTTAACATGAAGGTTGAGTTGCGATATATTCCCAGTAGCCACTAGGTTGCCAGGAAGCTATAGCTCCTTATATCTTTCCTCGGGAAGTTGTACGAATCTATAGCTTCCATTTCATAGTTGTAGTTTTCTAAATCTTGCAAACCTCTACCAAGTTTCCTTAACAACATTTTTTCACTTGAATATCTAATTCCTTTTTACACGCTTTATTTACTTCTGCATTTTACTACTTTAGTATCTTAAAACCTTGTCTTTGTTATTTGTTATTTGTCTTTTGGATCTTAAATAATTAAACTTAATGTTTGAAAGTACTAAAACTTATCCACGACAATCCTCATGTGATCGATACACTACTTACCTTTATTACTTATTGCGACAATGTATATTTGCACTTTGTATGCAATGGAGAATAAGTAACTATTTTCCGAGTATCAGAGAATCTATTTTTTCCATCGCTAATTTTATTTTTCCTGGTAATGATTTTTACGATTTTTGATAAATTACTCTTTCGTGATTTCTTTTGCAGTGCATATCTATGCAATATATCATTTTCGACATAAATAATCAAAGCATACATAAGAAAATTGTCATCCATTTTATTGTTAACATTGTTTTCACAAACTACATGGCTGCAAGGATACCATATTACTACATGGGTTATGGGGTGGCGACCGCCCTTTTAGCATGTACCTCGGCCCGTCCTTGCTAGCAGACTTTGGATTTATGACTCTATTGTTGAAACTTTTTATTATTTCTGTAGAAACATGTATACAATTTGTAATGGCAACTAACATTACAAGTTTGCATTGAGGGGAACAGTTTATGTCGCAAATTTTCAGGGCTTCAGAGAAGTTAGTGAAATTGAAGTTAATACTAAGAATAGAGATGAGCCAGTGCCAAATGAATTAAGTAAAGTTACAATTAAAGATGATGATTCCATGTTGGAGCCACAAAGACTACACATGGAAGGAAAGTTGACATCCACTTCTGGCTAGAGTTTCATTAATAGATAACTTATCATGTAAGCTTCTCCAAAGAATGAAAGGTTTGTCAAGGGAAGGGGAATGGCTATATGCCAGATAAGCTTTGGCCAACTGATATTTTGGTCTAAATCACCATGAAAATCATAAGCATCCTTGAAAGAGAGATGACCATCATGAGAGTGGTTCCACAACATTGTGTCCTCTTTATCTAAAATAGTGATAGTTACCTTGTTAATCATAGATTGAACAATGGATAAGCATACATAATACGACATGGAAAGATCCATTTTTTGTTAAGAATGAAGGAGTGAACTTTAGCATGCAACACACGATGTCAAGCAACAGTTACTAAACTTTCTCTCGTTGATACCACCGCTCCAGATGAAGTTTCTCATTCACCTTTTCCAAATCTTTGATAAGCTTAATTGGGAAAGAGTATATGGTGATGAAATGGAGAAGCATGCTTTGGACTACACTTCTAACTAATTCAACTCTTCTAGTGATGGATAAGAGAGAAGCCTTCCAAACAAACAACTTTGATTTGACTCTATCAACAATTGGTTTAAAGTGTATAGTTTTGAGCTTGCCTTTGAAAATTGGAACTCCTAAGTATGTGAATAGTAGAGTACCAATATTAAAACATAACATGTTAGCAATTTGAGATAACCTAGGATGACTTGTTGAACTGGCAAATATGGTTGATTTTTAAGGATTGACATGTTGACCAAAATAAACAACATATTTTGTGATTAAATCAATGAGAGTATGAATATTGAGGATGAGGCTTTAAAGAATATCATAAAATCATATGCATATTAGAGGATGAGAGTAATTGATGAGGTCAATCTTGCCTTCTCACAAGTTTTTTTATGGTCTACTGAAAACTTCCTCTACTTGTTAATTAGTCTAAACTATTTTTACTTCTGATGGAACATAACCTTATTAGTAGGATAGAATTTATTTGTGTATATTTAGAAGTATTTCAGTGCGTATCTGTGAAAATATACACCCAAATACTTTGCTCCATGTCATTCATAAGTGGGATATTGAATTCCTTTTTACCAATTAATTACCTATGTGTGCAGACACACTACATCTGCATTGAGTTTTAGATTTAGGATATAAATGAATGTGGATAACTTCATCACCTTGCTAATAGGTGTTTTTAATTTTATTTAATAATATTGTTTTTAATTAGGGTATATATACAAACACACACCATACTTTTTTTTAAGGAGCACACACTATACATATATTACTTCATCCATATTTTATTATATGTCATCTTGCCACTCTCGGATATATTAAAAAATATAATTATTTTATATGTAAAAGAGAAATTATGTGTGATTTTACAAAATTGTTTTTCATTAATAATATGAGAACGAAAAATTAAAAGAATTGAAAAAAAAAAGTAATAAATAAGAGTGTGATAGAAAAGAAACATGAATGTTTCATTGTTATTGTAAACTAGTTTATAATATTTCAATTTTTTTTAAAATGTGACATATAATAATAAAATACAGATAAAGTAGAAAATAATACGTCAAACATTTGTTTTTAATTGTAAATAACTAACTATTAATAATTAGTTTTTCGTTACGAAAAATATTAGTAATTAGTTGTTTAATCATTCGTTTGAATTTGAATTCAATAACTCTAAATTTTTACCCTTACCCACCATATGTTCTTTTTAGGGGGGTAAATGTCACCTTATGTTAAGTTTTATATAGTTTATCCGTCTCAAATTATATGTTATCTTTTATATTTTTCTTTTTTTTTAAAATTATATGTCACATTTATAATACTAATATAACATTTATTATTCTTTTTTGCCAATATATATTTATTTATATATTGTGTTTCAATCATCTAACTACTTTCTCCTAAAAAATAACTACTTTCTCCTAAATCATGTGAATCACATATAAATTTGATGGATTCCATAGGTATGTTAACCAATAAAAAATAATAATAAATTAAAAAATATATTTTAAAATGTGTGTCCTTATAGTTACTCATGCTAATTGAATGGTAGCAAAATAGTGATGATTAAAAATGATGAGAAGGGGAATGAAATTGGTGGGGTAAGAAAGGGAAAGGTGATGGTGTGAGTTAATTTTATTTTTTTCTTTATAGGAGGCAGGTGTCAGTTAAGCTTTAGTTGTGCATCTGTGAGTACAGCTGGACTTAGCTGAAGCCAGCTGGCATTGTACGGACACGAATACGCAGCTACCGTCGCCGTTTAAGCACGTTCCTTTTTTCTCTCTCTCTCTTTCAAAAAAGAAAGAAAATGCAGCGTGTCTTAAATATTAAATATTCATTCATACTATAGTTTTCTGAGAGATATTCATTTATATTATATAGTTTTTTAATAAATTTTTGATAGAATGGGAGTTGAAACCAGTACACGAGTGACAGAGTGGGGACCAGTATGCTGAGACAGTGAGCCATACCATTACCTACGAATCGTTGCGAGATTACGGTCTTGCCCTTTTATTTTGTTTTCTATTTTGAACGTTCAATGAAAGACTCTTTTCTTGGTCTACGTGCGTGGGATTTGCTATGTTAATGTGCTAATTGACAGGTTTTGTGTTTGAGGCTAATATCAATAGTATCATTTAGGTTTTAATATATTTACGTAAAGTAAATTGATTGTAATTATTCTTATCAACACTATCTTTCTTGGATGGAATCCCCTCTATTTTTTACTTGAATTTCTCCATCACCAAGATTATCTCTTTTTGGTCAATTTCAACATCTTTGTACCATGATAGAAACATCACAGTATGGTTGTTAGGGGTAGTTAATCAATCTCTTCATGCAACACATGATTATCATTCATGTAACTTATGAAGATATAGTCATTAGTCGTTGTCCATCTACATCTTCATGTAATGCATGAACATATATTGATGTAATATGTAAAGATGTAGTTGTTACTTTGTTAGTTGTTGTTCATCTATATTTTTATATAAATTTTAATTCTATCTTAATGATTCTTATTTTAAATCTAAATCTAAAATCTTTTAAATATATAGTATTATTCTCATCAAGAAGTTGCTGATGTAAATGTTGTTGTTTTTGGATTTCGAAAAAATTATGTTATATTATTGGGTTGAGTCATAGACTAGGCTAATTTCTTTGAGTTTTTGTGAGACTTATCGAATTGTGTAATATATACGATCAACCACGACATTTGTGAGATAAAACAGACAAATCATTGTTTTGGTTTATTATTGCATCGTAGAAAACCCGCTCTCGAATTACACCCTCAATATGCATATTATACCACTATTTAATATGGCCGGGGACCACCTGAAACCAACAGGGACAAAAAAAGAGAGAAGAAAATAACTGCTCGAAAATTCAAAACAACAAGGAACTTTTTTTACGATGCAGTAGGGACTTCACAACAAATGAGCAAAAAACGCAGAACTGTTTCACAACCCGATCAAATAGACGTTGAAGACGAAGACATTTTTTTATTACTAAAATAATACCATTTGACCTAGACATGTCGATCGACATCACTCGTGTGCTACTAATTTTATGTGTATCCTCTTCCGTTCACAAAACTATGTTGTCCCAAGAGCACGCCCTTGAGGTTCCACTTCTATTATAACACTACTAGTTGGTGCTAACTTTCCAACGTATGACTTTGAGATTTTTCAGTTCTCGCTACAATGAATCTAATTCAAAACTTTGGTATTTAATCTTCTATCCTTCCAACTTTATAAGTTCCAATAAGTGGATACATAAATCTAGTCACAAATATAATGATAGGAGAAGCACAAAGGAAAAACAATCTACCACATTCAATTTATCATTGAAACTGCAAAATTTGGGAGTCGATTTACATAAGCACTTCATACATCTCTCTTAACTTTATTGGTTTTGTTTCACTGTTATATGTTGCTTCAATAACAAAGGTTTAATGAGATTTTCATTATCTCTTGGATGATCAAATTCATCTCATTTTCGTGATTTTGTTGCATCTAGTTTTTTTGCTGTTATATTTGGCTTTTGATTTTATTGTCTTTCTTTTGAACATGTTGAATCATTTTTGTTTGGATATTTTACACATTCTTGTCCTTTAGATTTTCCAGTGGATTTTATTTTTCTATGTCCTTAAACATTTGCTCATTTTGATAAAAAGAAATACAATTTATCAATCTTGGATTGAAATTGAAAAAAATAGTAATAACCATCTACTACAAGCCCTAATTAACCTTTACTAAAAAAAATCTAATTAACCTTCTCTCTGGTTTCAAAAGTTGATATTGATGACAAAGTAACAGCCACACACCTGTGCAATGTGTAAATATTAGAAGGGTGGGTAGAAGAAAACAAATAATATAAATCGATGCCAGCTATATGTGTTTGAACTTTGTTGTAAACGATGCAAACTTTTCTGGCATTATTTATTTTTAATACTATAAATAAATTAGTATATCCCCAACATTTTGAGGTGCATATCATCAATTAGAGCACAAAACAAAACCAGAGAAGCAATATAGCATCTCATGTGCCTTATACCTTGCCCATGCTGCTGCAGTAACTACCTTTTCACAATTAATCCTAGTACGCACTATACATAATTAGTACTTCAAATGAAACATCTTGTGAAAGCATTTGACCCCACTCCAAAGAGATCAAAACACGTAGGACAAACCATATATGACTACGTACAAATGTTACACAATGCATTGCACACCATCCCAAATTGAAAGTGTGCATGGAATGGAATGAGCTGTTGTAGGACAAAAGAAGTCCACTTTCATAACTGGTTATCTTAATCCATGAAAATATTCACATAAACAAATAATTTTTTTAAGGGATTCATATGAACAAATAATTGAAATAATTAATGTAATATATCACTAAAGAAAAAAAATTGGTTGAGAGAGGAGAACTCGTCTTGTATATTTCACATGTTCTTCGATGAAAATTAATCATAGATAAACAGTGATGGAAACTTTGCATTGACAAATAAGGTAAAAAAAGTAATATAAAGAAATGAATAGTTAAAAACATTTCTAGAAGACAAAATAATCCCTTGCACCTAGTAATATATGGAACTTTTTTATTAAAAGGAAAAACTTAGTATTAGTATAGTATATAGTATTTTATCACCGAAGGATTACAAATTAGAATGAGTATATAAATAAGTTTTTTTTTAAAGAAAATGAGTATGCAAATAAGTTTTAGAAATAAATATAATTATATTAAATAATATAATCCATCAATATCCTTATTTGTTTTGTAAATAAATATATATTATTTTCTTAAATCCAAATTTAAAATTACAATATTTAGATCGCAACTATTATGAGTTGAGTCCAATAAATACATTTAAAAGTGAAAATGTAAGTGTTTGATTGGGAAGGACATAATATATCTAATTAAATATCAATATAATATCAAGAGAGATTAAATATAACAAGGAGCCTAAACTAATAAATATTTAAATTGTGACTGAGAGAGGTATCCATATTGAAAACCCAAAATAACTCAGAAAAAATAATATATCTCTAGTTGAAGGAACCTATGAAAAACAAAAATATCAATATAAAATGGATGCTGAATAATTTTAACATAATTTATTTTCTCAAAAAAAATTTAACATAATTTATATTATCTTCTTATTATTTTTATAATTAATGAATATTGGATTTTTCTCTAAAAAACGAATGTTGGATTTTATTCCATAAAAATGCTGAATTTTTTATAATATCATTTTTGACAAATAATTTTTAAATATATATACCAAATTTTATATTATCTTCTTCTTATTAATTAATTAATTAATGAACGTTGATTTTTTATTCCATAAAAAGTGCTCTTTTTTAATTATATTCTTTTGACAAAGAATTTTAATCTGTATATACCAAAATTTATATTATCTTCTTAATATTTATCATGAATGTTGAATTTTATTCCATAAAAAATGCTGAATTTTTAAACTATTGTTTACAATTTTTTTGGTAAAATACAAAGAATTATTAATTATATATAGACCAACAAAATTTCAGTCAACATATATAACAATTATTTTAGTAAAAAATAAATATTAAATTGATATTTTTTCTTGAAGAAGCTAAATAAATATTAAATTGATATTAATTTGCGAATGCTCGTAAATTCAAACTTTGAGAACATGCACCAAATCTTTTCGAAAAAAAAACAGAGAGAGAGAACATGCACCAAATCCAATCCTGATATTGTAAATTTTTCTTATATAAAGATGTGAACAATGACGTCTTAATTAGTGTAAGTTATTGGTGCATAATGTGTTTAAAAAATAAAAAAAATGTTGTTGGTGAAAAGTAACTCCCAGATCTATTTATTTATTTTAATTTTGATTATAAAAAGACGAAATAATGAGCACAGAGAAATTTTAGCTTTCTCTTTAATTGCTTTATTACTGTTGTTGTTCTCATTGTCACCTTATCAAAGTCGTATCATTCTTATTCTTAATACAGTAGACGTAAATATTCACAGAATTGGCATCACTTTTAAAAATATCCATTCAAACCGTAATACGGACATCAATAAAATAGGAAATAAATAAAAAAAGAATATTTATTTTTGCATGTGATATTAATATTTGTCAAAGATGAAATATAAGAACGTAGAAAGAGAGAGAGAGAGAGAATGAACGAAAAAAAAGAGCATAAGTCAAAGTTGTCATTAACCTCAAAATCTGTCATAAACGGTAAAAAGATCGCGGAGAGATACTATGACAAATCCGTAATATCATAACCTGTCTAAGGACAAATCCGTCTTTACACTTTCATTATAAAAAGTTACCATACCGGTTCATCTTCCAACATTTCCTTTATTTTCTAAACCGGAGCCGCCCCCTTCTTTCTTTCTCTCTCTACATTACTTTCTCTCTCTTACTTTCGCCGGAAAATTAAATCTCCGGCGATTTTTCATTTCCCGTTTCACCGGAGTTTGTTAAATCAAATCATTTTTTGCTTAATCTTAATTAATCTTATTCTTAAGCTATTTTTCGTTTCGTTTTAAGTTTGTTGCGTGCATGATAAAACGGCGACGTTTTGTTACGGTGAGAAATCTTCGGAGAGTGGGAAAACGGCGTCGTACGGATGTAGTTTGATCGATCGTTGAAGATGGGAAGAGTGGTAGTGGGAGTGACGGCGACGGTGGCGGTGGCGGCGTGTGCGGTGGCGGCGGTTATTGTTGCTAGAAGAGTGAAGAGTAGAAGAAAGTGGAAGAAAGTAGCGAATGTGTTGAAAGAGGTTGAAGAAGGTTGTGATACGAGTGTTGGAAGGTTGAGACAAGTGGTTGATGCTATGGCGGTGGAGATGCACGCTGGTTTAGCTTCTGAAGGTGGTTCTAAGCTCAAAATGCTTCTTACCTATGTTGATAATCTTCCTAATGGGTAATCACTTTTTTTCTTAAAGTTCATTTTTTTTGTGTTCTTACTTCTTAATCTTAACTGTGCTATTGAATAAGTTGATTTTATTGACTATTAAGCTGTTGCTTTCAAAATGCTGACATTTTTTTTTTGTTTTTTGATTTATTATGTTTGGTTCAACAGTGTCATTTCAACGGTTTTTTTTTCTTTCCAGTTGTGTCTATGTTTTTGTTTTTCACGCGGTTTAAATTTCTAATTTTTATGTACAGCTATTTCTGTTGTCTAATTATTTCATGTTGTTGTCTATTTGCTTTCTGGAGTACCATGTTAGGTGTTCTTCATAGCTGTTTGCATTTTATTTGATTTTTGAATAATGTGAACTACATTTTTATGAAATTTTGTTTATGGAAAATGTACTTTGGACATTTAATAAATGGCTGTTGTTTAGTTTACTTTGTGAAAGTGAGGCTACATTTGTATCAATGATTAAGCTAATTTGCAAGCTGTAAGAATGGTTGATAGATTGTGTTTGGATTGCTTTTGGGAGAGGCCATGTGTCACTGTGTCAGTTCAGTTGAGTCTATGCCAGCTATTTACTGGTTGGCATTTAACACGCTAAGGCACACGGACATAGATGTGCCTGTTGGCCGGTGTACTTTGCAAAAAGTGATGCACTGTGAAGCACATATACTCCTTGGATTCAGATTAGGCCCGATACGACCCCAACACATATGATTACATTGAATCATGTCATTTTCTCAAATTGTTATTGGTGTGGACGTGTCCGTGTTGTGTCCGCGTATGAGTCCATGCTTCATAGGTGATTCGTGATTTGTGTCAATAATCAAGCTAATTTTTGAAAGCTGTAAGAATGATTGATAGATTGTTTGTTTGGATTGGTGTTGGGAAAAAGACAATGTGTCACTGTGTTAGTTGAGTCTGTGACAGCTATTTATTGGGATGGAATTTAACGCGCTACGGCACATGCCTACAGATGCACCGCGCGTTGCTGGTTCTAGCTGTACATTTTTGGTGTCTACTATGAGCACACATTGCAGTTACCACACTCCTTTTCTTTAGCAAGATTTGGTGATGCTTACACATGTCATCAACGACACTCATAAGCTTAACATCTTTTATTATGATTACCAAGTCCCTTTGTGAAATTGTTGTTTGTCTCTTTTATCAGGACTGAGAAAGGACCATATTATGCGCTGCATCTTGGGGGCACAAATTTTAGGGTAACGCGGGTTCATTTAAGTGGTCAACCATCTACTGTCTTGGAGCCTGAAGTAGAGCGACAACCTATTCCCCCTCATCTAATGACTGGCACAAGCAAGGTGACATGATCGAAACCCTAAAACTTTGGTTTTCTCTGGTATTCATTTGTCTGATAATGTCCTTTTCATGTAATAACGTTAAATTGAATTTTATGCTTGCAGGATCTCTTTGATTTTATTGCATCATCGTTAAAAGAATTCATTGCTAAAGAAGATGGTTCTAATACTTCACAGGACAGAAGGGAACTTGGCTTTACATTCTCCTTCCCTATGAAACAAATGTCTGTTTCCTCGGGCATTTTAATCAAGTGGACTAAAGGGTTTTCCATTGTAGATATGGTTAGTCACTTTGATCTTCTTAATTGATCTTTAAAATTGGCTATTTTTTTTCTTCTCCATAAATAGTTACCAACAAACATGTATGTCCTATTCAAGTTGCACTTTGTTCTTCAGTATAGAGATGTAAATATTAACAAACCAAAGCTATTTGTTGTCAGGTTGGAAGAGATGTTGCAGCATGTTTGCAGGAAGCATTTGCACGAAATGGCCTAGATGTGCATGTAACTGCCTTGGTAAGGAATTCCTTTCCTTTGCCTAATGGTATGATTTGTTTTTTTTTTTTTACCCAATCTTTCCCTCTGAAAGTAATGCTTGCCTTATATTTACACAACTGGGATTAAGGTATAATGTAATTTATAGATTTTTTTTACTAGGGCATATTTATGTTTTTAAATGATGTTTGGTTTTTTAAAATCAATTTGTTGTGGAATTTCTAATCTACACAATAGTTTTCGATCGATCTAAATGCAAGGAATTTATAAGTGTGTTGAATGAATTGGTTTTTTTGCTGCAAAGCCCTTCTTTTATACAAAAACTTTTAATTCTATAATATTGAACTGGCGAATAAATGATAACAGTTGTAAATGGTGCTTGTATACAATAATGTCGATAAATTATGTCATGATTCTATTTCTATAGTTGTGTAGTTATTATTTTTAGATATCTTAATTTGGTGTAAAGGAAAATGGGTGTTGTCATGTAAAATAAATTCTATTTGTTTCATTATATTACTTAAAATGTGTTATACTTTTCATTTTAAGCAGGTTAATGATACTGTTGGAACATTAGCTGTTGGGCATTATCATGATCCAGACACTGTTGCTGCAATAGTCATTGGTACTGGTACTAATGCCTGCTACTTGGAGCGAATTGATGCTATTATCAAGTGTCAGGGTCTTCTTACAACATCAGGACGCATGGTATTGTTCTCTCTTCTTTCAGTTTTTATTTTTTATTTTTGGGTTCTAGTTATGACTTATGAACTTATTTTCTGTCTTTTTAGGTTGTCAATATGGAATGGGGGAACTTTTGGTCCTCTCATTTACCAAGAACACAGTATGACATTGAATTAGATGCTGAAAGCCCTAATCCAAATGATCAGGTTAGGTTCTGCTGCTAAGGACTTTTGTTGCTTGATTTGCCATTTGTCATGACTAAAACTTTGGTGATTTGGGTGCAGGGTTTTGAGAAAATGATATCAGGAATGTATCTCGGTGACATCGTGAGGAGAGTCATTCTCAGGATGTCACTAGAGTCGGATATGTTTGGACCTATTTCTTCCAAGCTTTCAACGCCGTTCGTACTGAGGTTTGTACTGATTCTCAGTCATGCAATGCACTATGTATGACCCATGTCTTTAGGAAAACATACTTAATACTAAGGCCGGATGTGTTCTGTTATTCGATAAAAAGGCAATTTGGCGACAAAGCATCTCCTATGTCAGTGTCTAGGGGAAGGTCAAACCTATTGTTGTTCTACTGTAGGCAGTTTTATCTTGGTTATACAAACCATTGGAAGAGGCAAATTCTACATTTACGAATTTTTTAAAATATTACATTATTTTTCAACATTGATGTGTATATATATTTGGTCACAACCTACCATAATTCACACAAAAAAAAAAACCTACCATAATTTTTATAGATATTGAATATTTATGTTCTTCTACCATATGCCCTTCACTAACTACGTTAATATTTCAGTTTTAAGTTCAATTGCATTGACGTCCAATTGTAGTGCATGAAACATAGTGGATCAATTTTTTTTGCTTTCTTTATTTCTTGTGGTAATAAGACGACTTCTTGTTTGACTATATTTTTCTTTTGAGCACACAAGGGGCAATGATTCATTGCTTAGCAAAATTGACTTTGCTATAAACTTGGACTTGCATATGAAAACTGTCTTTGGCTTTTCTTGTTTTGATCTTATTACATGCTTTTTGAAATGATGCACTCTAACATTTGTTTGCTGGCTATGCTTGTATTCTATTCTATGTACGCTTGATTGAACTTGCAAACATCATGCATAGTTTGTTTTTTCCTGGAGTATGTGAGGTGACATGTGCTCCATGAAAATGATGCATAGGCTGATAAGATGTATTTCCTTGGATAACTACAATGTTCCATGCTCGATTGTTCTTGTTTTCCAAATCTCTGGCTTGAATTTGATCTGAAACTCTTGTCATTTCAGGACTCCTTTGATGGCTGCCATGCATGAGGATGATTCACCTGACTTGATAGAAGTAGCACGAATCCTCAATGACACCTTTGAGGTAAATAAGTCAGACACCGTATTTTTTGT
>Ga0209282_1001518_pt1 | contig 12815 bp, 8 predicted proteins | sample Mtrugardesep15_FD_187529 | JGI IMG/M metagenome (GOLD analysis project Ga0209282, IMG submission 187529) | Root nodule microbial communities of legume samples collected from California, USA - M. trunc garden sep15 (SPAdes) (version 2) | ecosystem: Host-associated > Plants > Roots > Nodule...
ATGTTGCAAATGCCCATATTCTGGCGTACGAGAATGCTTCAGCTAGCGGAAGACATTGTTTAGTTGAGAGAGTAGCACACTACTCAGAAGTTGTTAAGATTTTACGTGAACTGTACCCTTCGTTGCAGCTCCCACAGAAGTAAGATTAATAATTTCGATAACTTCAAGATTGCATATAATTATGTTCCTAAATGAAGGCGGTGCGTCATTCTTTAAAGCTTTCTTTACCTGTTTGAAACTCAATTCAGTGCTAAAAATGAAAGGATTCAGTCATCACTAATATTTGATTCAGGGTTGTTTATTTAATACATACAGAAAATTTTCAACAATTTAGAGGTTAACCGAAGTTTTGCTACTGGGTAACTTGAATGTCATGATGACTTGCACCTTCCTCTATTTTTATGTCTTCTGTAGATTAGTTGTTATGCAAAATTGCCAATTTGTACTGAACTTTTCGTTTGAAATTGAAACTCATAGCTGAATTAAGTGTTTCTAAAATAAGGCCAAGTATAACAACTTTAAACGTGGCTAGTCCTACAAATGTTGTTTAATATCCGAAATCATAGGTTAATGGTTACTATAAAATGATTCATCAGTCTGTCCATTTCTGTATTTACATTTATATATTCCTAGTTTAATTTGTTTAGATTTTTCTAATATCGTTTTCACTTTGTCATCAACTATGTTACCAGGTGTGCGGACGATAAGCCGTATGTGCCTATATATCAGTTTTCCAAAGAAAAGGCAAAGAGTTTGGGAATTGAATATACTCCTTTGGAAGTGAGCATCAAGGAAACTGTTGAAAGTTTGAAAGAAAAGAAGTTCGTCAACTTTTAATTTGTGATATCTCCTTGTTTAGTTCATGACATGACTTTTGATGCCTATGCTTGTGAAGAAAATTAGTATGTTACGATCTTCAAAACTCTTCTCCAAAAGATAAGCTTGGCGTGTGATATGAAAGGGAAAATGAAAGTGTAAAATATGCAAAGCTCTCTATAAATTTGTGTGTCTATAATGAAATCTTGTATTTATAATGGTTTTACCGTAAATGTATTAAATGTTTTTGAGTAAGCACTATCTTAGGAAGTTGTTGTATACTCTAGAAGTAATAACAATCAATCTAAGAAGTTGTACAATTAAAGAAATATCTAAAAATTCTCAACACCCCTCGTCAAACGGGAAGAGAAAGCACGCACTGTTAATCTTTAGGACTATCTAAAGATTATAAACTATTTGTGTCAGGTAGTATTACAAAACTAAAGAGAATGTTTAATAAAGTTGTGGAGAAATTTCAAAGCAAGACTTGTTACCGAATATTGCAAATGAAATTATGAAGTTGAATATAAAGAAACTTATTCAGATGTCACCCACATAGATACAATTCGGTCACATGTTTCTCTAAGATGAAATAATTATAATTTACCACATGGTTGTGTTGGAGAAATGGTAAATGTTACAAACTCGATCCTATATATCAAGTGTCACTTTAGATTTTCTATCATAAAAATTTAGAAAATTTTAAATAAATAAGAGTGTAACAATTTTATAATATTATCCTTATAAATCATTTTGTTAACAACTATCATAAATGCATAATAGTGTATCATAAACATTTTTTATGAGCAAGTGTATAACAGACTTGCAAGTGATACCTATAATATTAATTTGAGGTAGAATTTAATAAAACAAATTAACATTATATTGAAACTATAAAACAATACTTATTTTAGAACATTTTTTTACTATTGATAAGTTAGTTAGTAAACATGTGAACATGACATAACATAACATGACTTTTTTAAAGCCTCATATAGCTACGCAAAACACGCTCTTCCTACGTCATTTTCGGATTCATTCTCTCCCTCATCCTAATCTTAATGTCATTCATTATTCAAGAACACAAGAAACAAAACAAAATCTTGTTTCAATAAATAAAGAAAAAACTTGTTTGTAAATTGATAATAAAAGGGGGGTGACCGGTCACAACAACTAGACCTGGTTATGTCCCTTCGTCTCTGGTAATTCATTTCAATTCTATTAATTCTTAATTCCTTTGTTTGTACTTTCATGATTTTGATCCATGTAGTTTGCTAGACGTAACCAATAACAAATATACATGTAGCTATTTAACATTTTGCTTAGCATGCACCTTCGAGTTTACGATATATTATTCCGTAATTTCATCACCCTTGTATGCTCATGGATGAAAAATAAATTAGAAAGAAAATGGATGCATGTTAATGGCCAATCGATAGTGAAATTTTGGGAACAAAATAAATGGTTCATTATTATATATGTGCATATATATTGGATGACATCTAATATTATATATGTTCATAACCCTCTTCTTTGATTACAACACCTTAATTCCTTAGTTAATGAAATGTTGTTTTACTTATAGTTCACCGCAAAAGGATCTCTACTAGTTGGTAGTTTTATTGGGATCTCGTTCGGATAACATTATTGATCATCAAGGTTAGATTAATTACACATTTTAATTCTTATTTCTTTTCAAAACATGTAATTATAAATCTGCACTGCAGGAACATACAATACAACAATATGGAAATTTCAAATAGTTTACCAAACTTGAGAAACTACTTTCAAGATCATCAATTACCTCCTAAAATAAGCAATAGTAGTAGTAGATATGATGAAATAAGGAGACATCAACGCACATATTCCGATATCATGCTATCTGAGCAGCAACAACAGGAAGTACCATGTTGGTTGAAAGATCTCCTTGATGACGACGATGAAGAGCCTGAAAAAGATCAGAAGCAGCCTAGTACTGTATGCAGCAGCAGAACTCATAGAAGATCATCAAGTGACTCCTTAGCATACTTAAATAATAAAAATATTCTTCAACATTCCCCAGAAAGGAAGGTTGTAGACTCACAACCCTCCTTTCTACAACAACATCATTCGAGAACTGATCATTCCAAACGAGGCAAAAGGTACGTATATATCATATCTACTAAAAGAAGTTGACAAAAATTAGAGATGATCGATCAATATGAAATTAGTCTTTATGTTTGGTGTCTCTAATACTTAGTGATAGAATTAGAGACAAACAGATGTTTTCTTTCTCTATCCCTCAAAATATTTTATGTTGCTATTTCAACTTTTTGAGCTTATGAAATTTATGTTTTCAGAAAAGATATTTGTTTGTTCTGTTATAAAAATAAAAATGCACCTAACTCGTAGAATTAATTGTTGTTGGAAGAATTAGGGTTCTAATGAGAAGAAAACGTATCAAAGAGAAGGAAGAGTGTAGAGGATGATTGTGATGAATTAAACTAATGAAGAAAATCAAAATTTTATTAACAAGGAATGGAATGGATGAATTACATGAAAATATGAATCTTGATAGAAACTTCATGACATGATTACTTATATAGTAAGCAATCCAACTGCCTCAATAAACTAACTAACTCCACTGACTTGTTCAACAAGTCACTAACTTACTAACTAAAACAGCTAATTGCACAATATGAATCAATTCACGAATCGATTCATTGCTTACTTGTATTACAAGTAAAATTAATTAATCCTAAACATGAATTATCTCACAACAGTTACATGGACCTTGTTAGATTCATTAGAATTTAATTTTGGTCAGCGCCAACAAAAGTTTCATCATAAGTGAAAGATGATGAAGAACAAAAGTAAAACTAGCTATCTGTATGATTGTTGCAAATATCTATTATTGTGTATAATGATTGAATCCATGTTTTTTGGGGCAATACAATATAGGAATTCAGTTCAACAACATCGGGCGAGGAAGGCTCAATACATTGGGGAACTAGAAAGAAGTGTCCAAGCTTTACAGGTAAGACAGTAGATTGATTTTAAATTGATATAATATATAGAAAATGTTACACATTAATAATAAATATTTCATTCAATTTCCTCTAATTAATTGTAGGCTGTAGGATATGAAGTTTCAGCTGAGCTTGAATTTCTTGATCAGCAAAATCTCATATTAGGTATGGAGAACAGGGCCCTCAAACAACGGTTGGACAGTTTATCTCAAGAGCACTTCATCAAATGTTGTGAGTAGTACCATTTATTTATTTTTACAACTTCCATTCAATAACACACAATTTTAGAGGCCAAGTTTTACTTACACCTACGTTTTCTGATTGACGCCAAAGTTTTAAATTGTGGTATGAAATAGAAATATAAATTGTGGTATGAAATTGTAGCTCAATCGCATTTTCTTAAAATAGCAAAGTTTGCATCATAACTGCAACTACAATTTAGAACCATAGTTGCAGTCACCTTAAGATCCTTGATATAATGGAGAATTGCAATCAAATGTAGTTGATGCAGTCATGAGTCCTTAATTGCGGTCTCATAGCAGGATAACGGACCAAGTGAACCTCAATTATATCGATGTATAATATGTTTTGGTCTTATCTTATGTCACTTGCTCAAACTTTTGGTAATTTATGTGGTTTAGATTGTGAATGTTATTTTTGGATTATTACAAATGATGGATGACTTACACATACAATATACAGTGGAGCAGGAAGTGCTTGAGAGAGAAATCACAAGACTTCGAAATCTATATCAGCAACAACAACACAAACAACAACAGCAGCAGCAACAACAAAAGAATCATGGTAGGAATCGATCTAAACATCGTCAAGATCTTGATGCATCAATTGCCAAATTTTCTTTGAAAAATAAGGGAAGGATAGATAGTGTGATCTGATTGTGAGATTGTGAGATTCATATATTCTAAACATATATAGTATATCTAGTTCACATAGGATAACTAATGTACCAAGTATGTTTGGTGGAATGGATCTTGTGGAAGAAAGTTTATTCAAACTGGCTGCTATATCCATAGTGACAACATTTTTGGTGTTGCTAGGTATTGACAGTAGCATATGGCCCAGTTCGTAGGAAAAATTCTCTATGTAAACTCTATCCTTTTAATAATTTTCATGTTAACCCTCCATTTAATAGAATGTATTCTATCATTTATATTGATATTACAACTTTCACAATGCAATTAAGCAAATAGTTAATAATACCAAGTCCAACAACAAATACTAGGGAATTACATTAAATCAACGTTCAGTGGAAGGATTTAAATATCTCCAAATAATGAGTAATAATATTTGGACAACTAAAAATTGACAACTCATGGGACAAACCCTCCTTTTCTCTTCTGATTTTAGGACAAGCAATAAAGGGGGAGGGAGAGAGAGTAGAGCATACAATTGGAGAGATATCACAAAAATTGTCAACTTTTGGTTGTTCAAATATCATTCATTACTCAATAAATTTCTATATCAAACCCATCAACTCGTTAAAAAAAAAATAACTATTCTATTATAAAAACTTCAACAAGGTAAACAATACAAACAAGAACTAGTTCGGATATCTTGAATGGTAGTCCGATTTAGTTTTTCTATTGAGTAACCCAGCTTCTTTAATTTGACAGATTTACAATAGCTTTTAAAATGATTGCACGTTCAACTAGTGCCGACTGCAGTATTCACATACTATACAACAAATATACTTTAACTTCTAGTCCCCAAATACTGCATTGTACGACTTTGGTATACAATTTTCTTCAAGGATTTTAGAATCTATTTACAATTTTACAATACGGGGGTATTTTTATTTTTTTCCTTCGTTTTCCCTGCTTTTACCACCTCGGGTATTTACTGCAGACGTGCAAGATTGGTACTTCATTTTTGTTTTGAATAAAGTGAGGAGATGGTAACCCTGTCGAAGTCATGGAATACCTTGGGACTCAAATAACACTCACAAAGGAATTCATATTTATCTCCCTCCAAGAACACTTGTAGGGTTTTTAATAATAGTGGAGTCAACCGACCAAGCCAAATGAGCGACTTTTCTGGTTTTCAATTAAACCAGTATGACCGACAGACTAGTCTGTTTAATAACTCAATGTGACCCTTCAAAATCAAGCCAAAATTCTTCAATTTCAACATTGAAGATATTCATAAGTTAGAACATGGTTTTCAGAAAGCACATACACTCAAAATATACAAGTTGCCTAGGTTGTGATCTCCCAAATATGAACTTCAAGACCCGTATCTGAAATTGCCTATACACACGTATTCGTTCATATATATACATGATACCTATTTATTTTACATATCCAATACCATGTATTCCCTACAACAAGGAAGTACTCATAGGATTGGCAAAGAAATGCTCTGCGCAAATCGCCTTCTGTTGACATGATTTACTTCCGATAAGATTCTGTAGCATGGAGGGGCTTCCAGCAAATCTACTGTGATACATTTTCCTCACAGTCAGATGTTTATCCAGAACCATCAATTCCAGAAAAGTTTTACAGCTCTGTCAGAAAATTGAATCAGCATTAACCCACAAGAGGAGTGCACAAAAACAAGGGAAAAATAATAGGCAACAATAGCAAAAATGATATCACATCAAACTTCAAAGTCAATGTATACAATCATCATGATGAAACATAAAAAGGATACCTGTGGATTCAACACATGCATCTGACGTAGAATATCATCCTAGCACATACAAAATGAAACAGTCAGTAGGCTTTTCCATGATTGAAATACTGAAAAGGTTATAACTTGGGTTGCAAACCACCAGACTCTTATTTTCAATATTTCATATTTAAAAATTGATAGTTTTCAAATTTGTTGTTTCCATCTGATTTGGACTGGTGCAAAAAACTAGTATGCAACAACACCCACTAGCAACTCATTTTCGAAATTGAAAGTTCTATGAAATTTTAAATAAATCTGATCAAAGAACAATATCTTCATATACCTCCAACATCCCTGGGTTCTGCATCACTATTCCAAGAACACGACGTCTGAGTCCCTTGAAAACAATGTTATTGACGGTCCCATCTCCATTGATCCATGGTAATATTGGCATACATAATTCACCAGAAGGAAATTTGACCATTTCTTCCTCAAGATCACCTCTTGACGAGCCAAGTCTATCTTGCATGCAGCCTTCATTCCTATCACAAGCTTTATTTTCAGGATCAACATTCTCATGTGGAAAATTAAGAATTGTCACTTTGTGCACATTATCAAGGCCAGAGTTTCTATCCCTTAGAACATCAGCAGAAGCAGAGACGCTACATGTATTATCACTTTTCTTAATGGTCTTGTTTGAGGAAGGTTGAACAACAGGATGTAAACCAGACACAGCTGTCAAAAAGTACTTGTGACGGTATAGAGCATCAACAATACGAACAGAATCATAACCATTGACCTAGAAAAAGAAACAAATGAAACTAGTTTTGAAGCTGAACCAACTTAAGAATAGACTAATAAAACTTTCAGCAAAAACTTTCAACTTCTTCTGAGGTAAATGGCTCAAACAATTACTGCTGTCGCAAACTAAAGCAAAACGTAAATAAGATAGTTCCATCTTTGTCACACATAGCTCCAAACTGAAGAAAGGACTATATGTTTGCACTCATACCGAAATTCAAGGAAACAGAGGAATGACAGGGGAAAAAATAATAAAAAAATAATTACTGAAGAATAAGGATTACAGTATTAGAGCTTCCACCAAGAGAAGTCTAGATACAAGTTAACCAATCAGTGAAAATTGTAGCACAAATCCGTATAGCAGCAGCAGTTTGAAAATTCAGAAATATTCTAGGCTACTGAGTGAACGTTGTTTGTACCATACTCTATTTCATCGATAAATGATGTTTGAAAAAATCATGGTCGTGTTATGTTTGAACCAATGTTTTTTAAAATGACCAGTCATTGAACTGGAAAGAGTACTGATTCAAGGTTTAATGGTCTAACTGTGGTTAGATTGGTAATAATAAGGTAACATTTTTCATGATATATTAAGCAATGAAGCTTCATATATCATTTTAAAAAACTCAAAAGTATTCTTTTTTGAATACTCAAAAGAGGTAGAGGAAGACCTAGGAAAACTATAAGAGAAACCATTAGAAAGGATTTAGAGGTCAATGAGTTGGATTCAAATATGGCGTAATTTGATCCTTGTAGCCAACCCCACTTAGTGGGATAAGGCTTGGTTGTTATTGTTGTATTCTTTTTTGAAATCACAAACAAATGCACGGGTATAATCATGAATACATGGCAATTAAACGAAAAATTAACCTTTAAAAGAATAAAAACATTATTTTTTTTGTTGAAATTTTTTCGCCGTAGAAGGTGAAAAGCAAGCCAAGCAGAACCGTAAAAACCCAGCAGTTTACACCGGTTTTTGTCCTGTTCCTTCAACTAACGGTACTATGGATTATTCGGAGGAGACGAAAGTCCATTTCCAGCCAGTCCAGTTTAAATAATAGATTTGAACGTGATTTTGGTCTCAAACTATGGTTGGATACTTGGATTGAAGTGACAAAATGTTGTTTTTCCATTTGGTCCAACAGTGATTTTCAAACAAAACAAAAATCCAAACATGCTATGAACCATTGGGACAAGGAGGAGGAGGGAGGACCTTTAAGGCTTTTCCAAAAGCTTGAAGAGCATCAACAATCAGTCCATCTACATCTGCTCCTAAAACACATAAAGCCATAAAACGATAAACAAACTAATAGAAGTTAAATGATTGATTTTTTTTATCGATTTTAAGCCAATCGCATACTAGGTTAAATTTCAAAGCATCTATACCAGGCAAGTTTATAACTTGGGAAATTTCTCCCATGCTTAAACCTTGGTCACCAGCCTTCTGGATGGCAGCATAAACAACCATGAAAACCTGAGCACACACAGCACATTCTTGTTCTTGATCGGAAGGTACCATCATCAAACGTCGTGTATACCCTGCCATAGCTTCCCAGGGTGATTCAATATGACTTCTTTCCTCGGTTACTGGGTCACATGAGTTAAAGGTTTCTGGCATATGATCAGTAAGTGGATAATTACTGCTTTGGCCCATGTTTAATTGATAATTCCCATCAAAATGTTGGTCCTTGATATTGTTATCATTATCCTTGAACAAATCTAAGATATCAGCTTTTGAAACTGTCGAGCGGCCAACAGAAATGACTATACCAGGAAAACCTTTTTCCCGGCGAGAGATAATTTCACCCTCTGCTCCAAACGAGGATTTCAGTTTTTTGGCTTTGTCACTAAATGAAGACCCACTAGCATCAGATTTACGCTTGCCACTTCTCAAATCATCAGCTTCTCCAACACCATTATCTGGTAATCTTGGACATATTGCAAATTCTCCTGATGAGATAGAAGCAAACAAATGAAACGTGTCCCCACATTGAAGATCTTCAGGAAGATCAGTCTTCATTCCAGTGAGGTCCTTGTCCCTTTCGTTTAGCCACACAGAAAATTTAACAGCTTGCTTTCCGGTATCAAATGGAAATGGTGACTTAGAAACACTCTGCAAGAACCGCAGTGATAGTTCAAATCGTTCATCACTGCTGTTGCCCCCAACCTGTCAAATGCCGATTTAATTAGAGCTTGTTCAAACATGCATAATCAGGCTGTCTATATAAAACAGTAACAGGGAGGCGGAGAAGAAAAAGAAAATAGGAAGCTAAAAATCTCAAAATGCAGAATCAAATTCAAATAAGTGTGACTGTATAAAGAGATATAGGCCACTTCAAGTATTTTACTGCCTTAGTTTTTTCAACAATCAAGAATATTCTGCTGAGCTATAGAAGCTTCATCAGGTTGTTATTCCCTTGCCAGTGTGGCCAAGTTTCATAGCCTTCCCTGTATAGCTGGCGGTTATAGTCACAAGGGTGAAGGTTAACTCTAATATGAGTGTAGGTTAAGCTGTCCTATATAAGGGACTGTCACTTGATCTTTAAGATAAAAACTTCACTTCAATCAATAGATTCTTTTATGAGGGGCACTTCAATCAATAGATGAATAACAGATTTTCCATTTCTCTGTTTTCTGTTTTTAAGTAGCAACAATACCAGATAAGTATAACAAATTTTTAGGCTGCGCATCATGGTTTAAATCCTCTTCAGGAGCCTAAAATAATGTCATCGAGTTCAAAGAAAAAGACAGTTATAGTTACTAACAACGTATTAATTGAATATATATTAGTTGGGTCATGTATACCTAATAAGCAAGAATAAGACTGCAACATACCTGATTGATGTTATTTTAAATGCAATGTAACAGTGAGTAGTATTATTTTCTAAACGTATACCTTAGCTTGAAAAAGTGTTATTTCAAATAAACAGGTACATACTGCCTAGCTTAAGGTTAAGGGGTGTATCACCTGTGCTTTATGTGAGTCTACAAGTATTTTAATCATACTCAATATTAACCTTTGTACACGTGTTCAAAGACATGTTCGCATTGTCTCTGATTAAGCTACAACTTTCAAATGCATAATTGATATATGGTGCATACGTTCTCTTGATGTTAATTTACAACCCATTTTCTATATGATAAAGCTTACTGCATTTATAGCAGACTTAATTGCCTCTTTCAATTTTAGATGTATTTTTCCCATAACAAAAGTGCTTTAGAAATTGACTAAATTATAATGAGCAAACATGTTCCTCAGTTTATGCATTATACAAACAATATATGATATCATGCGTACTATGTAAGTCTAGAGCAAGCAACAGTGTAAGGTCAACTCGAGCACACAATCCATCAACATCTCCTATAATGCCATTAATACAAACTACAGGTGAGGTGACCGAACAATTTACCATTATTTTTTTCTCTCTGAGGTAGTTAAAAGCAGCAAGTAGATCATGCTCTGAGTAATGCCGAAGAATGTCTGCTAATAAATTTGGTGCCTCTGGACTGGTAGCAGTGCTCAAAAAAACAAGCTTAAATAGCTCCACGGCATTTGAAACAGCCAATGATTCATATACTTGTCCATAAATACTAGGCCTGTTGTCTAGAAACCTAGAAAATTTCATATCAAGATGTGATCTTTGGGAAGAAAATGCATTGGGCTTCCCGTGATTGCTCTGAATAATCTCACTAGGACTAGCTGATGTAGTTTTTTCATTTTCTTGAGATTCCTGCCACAAAAAATTATTCCTCAAGTCAAACGGCAGACAGCTTCCATACTAAATGAAGACTACTACATCAAATATTTAAATTAAGATTCCTCCGAGGGATAAGAAATTAATAATAAAACATTAGAATAAGACAAAATAAGCGAAGTCTTGCTTAGAAGCTTGGAAAGCATTGACTGGACAGTATTTTTATTTTTTTCGAAGGAATAACTGGACATTACTATTACTATTATTATTATTATTATTAATAATAATATTAACATTGAAGTCATAGAAAATTACATATCTATTCCAATCTTCATACTGCGATTGAACATTTTGTGAGGCGGCATCCAGCTTGGCCATCATCTTGCAGCGAAGAATCTCATCAAGTGCTGTCTTGATACTTTTGTTCTCGAAGTCGTCCCAGGCTTCTCCATTTAGAATACTCATTTGAATTTCAACATCTGGACTAAAACTATTGTGAACACCTTTACTAGACTGGGATTGCACAAACAGTCTGCAATCGTCTTTATTTGATGACAAGTTCTGGGACTTCTCCAGCTGTTTTGCATATCGTTCACTGAGCATGCTACAGAGTCTATTCACGGCTTTCCTAAATCTTAAGTTACCATTCAGAAAAGCCATTCTTCTCATACAAGAGCGTGGAGGAGCGGGAAGATCAGAAAGTGAGGCCCAATCTATGCGATGATAATTGGCACCAAGAACAGCACGGTGTCTAACATATTGGATCACCAATTGCCTGAAATAAGATACAATCGTAGATGCTTAGAGAACATCAATAGACAGAAACTAATTGGTATTGGTATTTAATATTTAAACATTGGCTAATTCCTTTCTTACAATCTGTGGAAATATGGTTGGTAAAAAAAAGAAACAAAATGGTACTGTGAATGGAACCAAGCTCCTTGCAAAATGACAATGAAAAGATGGATAAACACCAGAAATACTGAGAAAATAGCCTCTCTTCTAAGCCCCAACTGTCCCCAGCCCACTTGGAAATTCTTCAAACCCCTCACGGTTACTACCCACTCTCTATAATAATCCTTCCTTTCCCTTCCTATCTGATTCCCAATCTTTCTCTACTCCCCCTATGCCATGTGCCCATTCTGTTAGACTTGCTCCCAATCTCTCTTTCTCCGCTCATTTTCCCTTTTATCTTATATACCTGTATGTTGGGCCTATCTATGGGCCTGACAACAAGGTAGATAATATCATATATATATACCCTTAAATGAGAGATTTAAAAAATATGTTCTCTTCATACTGTGGGAAAATTAGAGTCACTAAGATAGATTTTGTAAATGATTATTAAGAAAATACCCATGGCATTTGCAAGTTGCCTGCGGAAACTGCTAAGCCCAATGTCAGGGTATCAAAAATAAAATGTTCAATTGCAATTTTAATCCCCTAATTATACTCAATCCGTGATTTAATTTTTGGTAATTTTTAGTTTAAAAATGATGACAAGAATGTATCTATCTATTAGTATACATACTCCACTTGCCCAATCAAATCCAACACTGTGCTGATTGACGCATCATGGCATATTATCAAATTTTGAAACCAATTTTACAACCAAGCGAAATGTCATACATTTAAAAAATTAGAGGACAAAAATTTCGATATTAGAAAAAGGGGAACAAAAACTTCAGTTAATCCAAAATTAAGCCATAAAAAGAACTTCCATATTTGAGCTTGCATTAAGGTTGGCTTGGACATTAAATGATAACCTAATAAGATTATACAGTCACTGTATTGACTACCACCCAATAAAAATACAAGCAACAATAAGTTGTGTTGCTTTGCCAAGGTGGGCTTGGACATAAAT
>Ga0209282_1001520_pt1 | contig 12798 bp, 9 predicted proteins | sample Mtrugardesep15_FD_187529 | JGI IMG/M metagenome (GOLD analysis project Ga0209282, IMG submission 187529) | Root nodule microbial communities of legume samples collected from California, USA - M. trunc garden sep15 (SPAdes) (version 2) | ecosystem: Host-associated > Plants > Roots > Nodule...
CGGCCGTGACCCCGAGATCGCGGTCATGCGGCCGCCGGATCTGCTGCGCCTCGTGCTCAACATCTTCGGCATCATCGATGTCTGGCATGCCGTGGTCGACATGGTCAGAAACGCCTTCGGCGTGATTAGCGCCGCTGAGAAGACATTCATTCCGGAAATGGAGCAGCCGAAGGCGATCCGCGTCGCCCGCATCTGGCTTGCCATCTATCTGGCGACGATCGGGCTCTCGCTCTATCTCGGCTCTATCCTGCCGCTGATGCTTATCGGCCTGCCGCGGCTCTACGGCGCGTGGCACCATATAATGACCGGCCTCCTGCAGCATGGCGGGCTTGCCGACAACGTGACCGACCACCGTCTGAACAGCCGCACCGTCTATATGAACCCGGTCAGCCGCTTCGTTTACTGGAACATGAACTACCATGTGGAGCATCACATGTTCCCGATGGTACCCTACCACGCGCTGCCGAGGCTGCACGCCATGATCAGGCACGACCTGCCGGCGGCGAACCCTTCGATCCTTCACGGCTACCGTGAGATGATCCCGGCATTCCTCCGGCAGCTGCGCAACGAGGATTATTTCCTGAAACGCGAATTGCCGCCGACGGCGAGGCCCTATCGCGAAGAGCTGCACAACGACCGGCTCGTTTCTGCCGCCGAGTAAGCGGACCGAGGCTTACCAATCACCATTGAAGGAGGAAACCATGAGCTCGAACTGGGTCGAGGTCTGCGCGGCCGACGAGATCGACGAGGAGGACGTCATCCGTTTCGACCATGATGGACGCACCTTTGCCGTCTACCGCAGCCCCGACGACGAGTATTTCGCGACAGACGGGCTCTGCACGCATGAGCAGATCCATCTCGCCGACGGCCTGGTGATGGACGACATCATCGAATGTCCGAAGCATAACGGCCGCTTCAACTACAAGACCGGCCAAGCCAGGGGCGCCCCCGTCTGCGTCAACCTCAGGACCTATCCGGTCAAGGTGGAGGCCGGCAGCGTTTTTATCGGTCTGTCTTAGGTCTGTTGTGATTAGCGTCGTGGAACTTCTTCCTCTGGATCATCCTCGTGTTCTGGTCATCCACCCAAGTCGTCATCCTCGGGCTTGACCCGAGGATCCACGTGCAACCACAAGGGCGACGTGGACGATGCGTGTGTGCAGGGTGATCGCGCGCAATGCCCCAGATGGTCTTGAGATTGGGTCGCTTGTGAATGGATCCTCGGTCAAGCCCGAGAATGACGACTGAGTCAAGCCCGAGGATGACGACCGAGGGAAGGCAAACCCGGCGAGGGCCCAGTAGACAAGAAACGTGGCCGCAAAAAACGGAGGAGAACATGAGGCAGATCGTTATCGTCGGCGCCGGCGAATGTGGCGCGCGGGCAGCCTTCGCGCTCAGGGAGCAAGGCTTTGACGGAGAGATCACCCTGATCGGCGCCGAGCCGCTCCTTCCATATGAGCGGCCGCCGCTTTCGAAGGATGGCCTGGCCGCTGCCGCAGCGCCCAAATTCATTGCGGCGCCCGAGCGCTACCACGAGGCGAAGATTGCGGTGCTGACCGGCACTGCGGTCGACGCCATCGACCGTGCGCGGAAGACCGTCACGCTTTCGGACGGGCGATCCGTCGCCTATGACCGGCTGCTGCTTGCCACCGGCGCCCGGCCGCGCGCGTTCCCGGGCATGTCTTGCAGCTCCGCACGCATCCGCATGCTGCGGACGCATGCCGATGCGCTGACGATCCGCGCCGCACTCGCGCCCGGCCTCAAGCTTGCCATCATCGGCGGCGGCTTCATCGGACTGGAGCTTGCCGCGACGGCCCGCAGGCTCGGCGCCGAGGTCGTGCTTGTGGAAGGCCTGCCGCGCATTCTCTCCCGCGGCGTACCGGAGGAGATCGCCGCCGTCGTCGCCAAGCGGCACCGGCAGGAAGGCGTGGAGATCATCTGCGGCGCGGGCATCGCCGCCATCCAGGAAGGCGCAGGCGGCGCAAGCCTCCTGCTTGACGGCGGCGGCAGGATTGACGCCGATCTTGTTATTGTCGGCATCGGCGCAGTGCCAAACAGCGAGCTCGCCGGGGCTGCGGGCCTCATGATCGATAACGGCATCGCCGTCGACGAGAGGCTTTGCACCTCGGACCCCGACATTCTTGCCGCAGGCGACTGCTGCTCCTTTCCGCTTTCGCATTATCGCGGACGGCGGGTGCGGCTCGAAGCCTGGCGCAATGCCCAGGACCAGGGGGCGCTCGCCGCGGCCAACCTGATAGGCGCGGGCGAACATATCGCCAGCGTGCCGTGGTTCTGGTCGGATCAGTATGAGCTTACGCTGCAGATATCGGGCCTCGCCGAAGGCACCGCCGCGACCGTCCGCCGCGACCTGGAGGAGGGGGCCTTCATCCTCTTCCATCTCGATGGCGAAGGCCGGCTGATCGCCGCAAGCGGCATCGGCCCCGGCAATGCCGTCGCCCGCGATATACGCCTGGCCGAAATGCTGATTGCCGCAGGCGCGAAGCCGGATCCGCTGGCCCTTGCGTCACCCGAAATCAGGCTCAAAAAGCTGCTGGCCGCCTGAGCGCAGCCCGCGCTCTGCCTTTCCAATTCAGGAGCATGTCATGAGACACCGCCGACCCACCGTAGCCGATCTCCTGTCGATGAAAGGAAGGCGCCAGCTCACCATGCTGCGCGTCGTGACGCTGGAAGAGGCGGACGCCGCGGAGAAGGCGGGGATAGACCTCGTATCGGTGCCGCCGGCCTTGCTCGGGCCCGCCTTTCGCGAGGCGGCCCCTTCCGTCTTCGCCTTTCCGGGGCTCGAATATGGAGACTACGTCACGGCGGAAGACTATATGCGCGCCGCGTTCCAGGCGCTGAAGGCGGGCGGCGATGCCGTCTATTGTGCGGCCAGCCTCTCGACCGTCCGGCGAATGCGCGAGGAGGGGATTCCCGTCTGCGGCCATGTCGGGCTGATTCCCTCCAAGGCGACCTGGACCGGGGGATTTCGCGCCGTCGGCACCACGGCCGCAAGCGCCCTCGAGGTCTGGCGCCAGACGAAGGCGCTTGAAGAGGCGGGGGCCTTTGCGGCCGAGATCGAGGTGGTGCCGGACGGCATCGCCGCCGCGATCAGCGCCCGCACCTCCATGCTGATGCTGTCGATGGGAGCGGGCACGGGCTGCGACGGACAATATCTCTTCGCCGAGGACGTGCTGGGAAGCAATCGCGGCCACTATCCGCGCCACGCCAGGACCTACCGCAACTTCGCCGCCGAATACGACCGCCTGCAGCAGGAGCGCATCGCCGCCTTCCGCGAATTCGCTTCCGACGTCCGCTCCGGCGCCTATCCGGAAAAAGGCCATCTTGTCGGTGTTGAGCAAAAGGAGCTGAGCGCTTTCCTCGCCGAACTCGAGGGCGGGCGCTGAGCGAGACGAGCTCACCTCCCAGTGGGGCCGCCTGGCCGCCTTGATCGTCATGGATCGAGGCGGTCTTCTTTCTGCTCCTGGCTGCGACGCCAAAGATTTGCCAGCAACGGCGGATTGTGGAATATGGCGGCGAAAGCGGAATGCCCCTGTCTCGGGTCCAAACTCGAGGATGAACTTCTCCCCTCAAACGGTGAGATGGAAGCTCAGAGGGCGCCGCAAGTCTCCTTCGCCCCGCCTGCGGGGAGAAGGTGGCCGGCAGGCCGGATGAGGGGCAGCAAGCACCCCGCATCCATCGATGAATCCGATCGAGGCGGGACGTGAAGCTAATTCAACAACATCTCCGGGTGACGGCGGCACTCATCGTGCGGGAAATGTCGACGCGCTTCGGCTCGAAACCGGGCGGGTACCTCTGGGCTATCTTCGACCCTGTCGCTCATGTGGCGATGATGACGGTGATCTTCCAGGCGATCGCCAGGACGCCGGCACTGGGCTTGAGCTTTCCGCTGTTCTTTGCGAGCGGATATCTGCCCTTCGCCTTCTATCAGCGCATGTCTTCCTTCATGGCCGGCACGGTGAAGGCCAATAAGGCGCTCTTCTCCTATCCGATCGTCAGCCCCTTCGATGCAATCGTTTCGCGCTTTATCCTGCAGCTCATGACCGACACCCTGGTGACGATCCTCATTCTTGTGATGATCCTCGAACTCAGCGGCGTCGCCCAGCCGATGGACATTGCCGGCATGATCGAAGCCGCGGGTGCTGCCGCCCTGCTGGGCCTCGGCATGGGCACGATCAACATCGTGATGTTCGCCCGGTTTCCGCTCTACGAGCAGATCTTCGGCATCATCAACCGCCCGCTCTTCATGGTATCGGGCGTCTTTTTCCTGCCGGACTCGCTCCCGCACCCTTTCCGCGATTACATTCTCTATAACCCGCTCGTGCACATCATCATGTGGTTCAGGGCAAGCATCTATCCGGAATACCGCGCCTACGGACTGGACAAGGGATACGTTATCGAGTTCGCTCTCGTCTGCGCAGTTGCGGGGCTGGCGCTGTTGACGACGTCGACGCGGGAGATACGGGAGGATAGGCTTTGAGCGTGACCTATCAGGCGGCGGCAACTGCCGCGCGTTTCATCGAGTGCAGAAGTTCGAGCGCTTCTTCGAAGGTGATCGCTTACTTCAGTTGAGGACGAATTATCATCCCGTATAGAGAATAGGCAGCAGAAAACACGATGACGGTAGGCGGCGATCGATAGCGAGCAGATGCCGATCTCGGAGAGAAGGGCGCAGGCGACTACGGGAAATGCAAGTAGGTATGTGGCGCATGAACCTGCATGCGTTGCCCGCTGTCTCCATTGAACGCGGAGGAGGTATGCTAAAACTCCTCGTTTATTATCTCGTCGGCGCGGGGCCTCGTGTCGTCATACTTGTTGGGTAGTCGATAATAACCCTAATCCTTTGCTATGGGGAACGGCTTCGAGAGGAACTGAAGGAAGGGCGGCCTCTTCATCTCACGTATCCGGCGCTTGATTGACTTGTTGTCGGGGGCGAGGAGGCGCGCTTTTTCGAGACGTGAAAGGGCGATGTTCCTGTTCCCCATTGAGAAAAGCGCCTCGGCGGCTGCGCGGTAATGGGTTGCTCTATTGGGCTGTATCGAGCAGGCGGCGTCAAACATGAGGGCGGCCTCCCGATACCTCTTGGCGTGAAACGCACTCCGTCCTTTGCGCGAGGCCTCATCCGCACTTTGGGGGGCTCCAGATGGGGAAGCCTGCCGCTCTGTGTGCTTATTACTCCGTATCCACTCACGGAAAAGATCGTAGAGGGGAGCATTGGGGTTGACGATCCGCTCGCGGTCGTCGGTGTCGAGGACGCGCGCACCAAGGAGGTTTACGCGGTAGTAGTCGATCCTCTCTGTTATCGAGAGAGTAGCGTTGTCCGTGTACGACTTCTCGGTGACGGTGAATTTGCCGAAGCTGTAGAAATCTTCGAGTAAGTAGGACAAGAACCGGAGCCGGCTGTCTTGGTCGACGGTGAAGCCCTCTTTAAGAAGGCGCAGGACGTCGCCAGCCTTGGATGCGCCACGGTTCAGAGCGTCGTCAGCATAGAAGGCTTGGGCGGTATAGATGCACGGCCGGTCGAACAGGATAGACAGGACGCCTACGCCGGAGTTCATAAGCAGAACGTAATCCGTGAGTTCCAGCAGGTCCTTGATGTGCATGTTGCCGACGTCGATGGCGCCGGGGACGGTCTCTTGAACTGACGAAAGCGGATGCTTTTTGAAGACCACCACCCAATCGGGTGGCAGCCTCTTTGTCACGTCCCGAACGAGGTCAACGAAGTTATCGAATGATCCGATCGGGCCGGCGAAGTGATTGACGGTCGTGTCCGAGCGGGATTGGAAAGGAACAAACAGGACCTTCTTTTGCGGCGGGATGCCGAGTTTTTGAAGCGCGGCACGTGCGCCGATGCGCTCACCCTGTTTTTCAAGAGCCGAGCCCGAGGAAGTTTCGGCCGAAATGTAATCCTGCACCCGCCGCAGACGACCGGCGTCAAGTTCTGCAGGCCAGTGCTCGCGGCGATAGCGCGTGCTTTCACAGCAAAAGCCGGTATCGTCAATGAACATGGAGTCGGTAAGCGCGCCACGCTCAACGACGTAGAAGGGAATTCCCGCCGATCGCACTCGGTTGTAAACGGACAGCCGCATGTCATTGGCGTAGGGGTTTGTGAAAATCACCCGGTTGATGCCGTTGGCGCGGACATGCTCGATGATGTCCCGCTCCTGGAAGTCTTGATACCCCTTAACCTCCAGATCGCCCCACAAAGGCAGGAGAGCGGGGTTATAGGCGAAGGTGCCGCGCCCGAATATCAACGACCGGCCGCGCTTGGCATCCGGCAGAGAGGGCAATGTGTGGCCCTTGGCGTCGAAGGACTCATTGCTGCTCTGAAATATAGCTTTGTTTGCCCGATGGAGTTCCGGGTTGCGCCAGGCCGTGTCTCTCGGGTGGTGGGCGTGAAAGATGTAGATCGATTTGCGGGCGAGAAGCTCGCCATGCAAGCGGAACTGTGCGCGCCAACCTCGATAAGTTGGGTTGTGGGCGTATCCACCTTCGATGAGCCAACGATGGTCCTTCGGAGACATGAACTTGTTGGTGCCACGCGTCAGCCGGTAGGCGAGTTCCAGATCTTCCAGCCCCCAACCCTTGAACTGATCGTTCGAGCCGCCGATCGACAGATAAAACATGCGGTTGATAACGAGCGCCGAACTGGCGGGTAGGGCGAAATCAACAAGCGGCCCGCCAGTCAGGTGGTCGTGAAGAATTTCATTCTTCGATAGCGTTCCAGCAAGGGCCGCCTCGGTCGCTTGTTCGCTCAGATAGAGGCAGGGGACAGTAAGGAAGCGGTTCGAGTGCGTATCGAGCCCCTGAACGTGGATCTCGTCGATAATGTCCTGATAGAAACCGGGATAAGGAAAAAGGTCGACATCCTCGAACATGATGAATTGCGAACGGGACAGCGAAGCGCCGATGTTTCGGGCGCCTGCGAGGCAGAACAGGTCCTTCTCGGTGTTGTGGCGAACGTAGTCGAACCCGATCTCGGCACATGCGGCCTTCAATCGTTCTGCGTCCTCAAAGCTGGAGCCCTCGTCAATTACAAGGAAGGTCACAGAGTCGGGCATCCGAGTGTCTAACGACCTGAAGCGAAGCCGCTCGATCATGTCGTAATGTGCTGCGACCCTGATCGTTATCAGTACGGTAAGGACCGGGGACTCGGCAGCCGAGTTCCGGACCAGGGCGGGTTGCTCATACCGCATAGGGAAGCGACCTTTCTGTCATTGAAAGCGCCGGGAAAATTCAGAAGCTGGCCGTCATTGTCAACCCACAAAAGCGCAAGGCTCGTTTGATCTGTAGATCATTCCGTTTCGAGCGCCGTTTTTCGTTACCCAAAACGACCAACAACAACACACTTGCTTTGCGTTTTCTTCACTCTTCGCTACTGAAGGCTAACGATCAAAAACGCTCGGGAGGGGAAATGTCTGTTGCGATGCATAACGCACTGCTGGAATCAGAAACACGGCAGGCGAAGCTACTTTTCGAATTGGATTGGCGGGTCGATGACCCGTCTACATACATTCTAGACGATGTAGACACGCCGTGCGAGCGGTCGACAAAAATGCGCGCAAAATATTATCAGGAGCTGCACGACGAAAACGATGCTTACCAGGTAAACAACTGGCTTGTCGCCGAGAAGGCATCGATCCTGAAGGCAAAACCAAAGACGCTGGTCGAGGTCGGTTGCGGGAACGGGGCTTTCTCTCTTTCCACCGCGGAGGACCTGGAGAAGGTCTTCGCCGTCGACTGGGCCTTGTCTCCGAAGTTTGGCGACCGACCTGAGAATGTCGAATTCGTGCAGGCTGATGTAACCCAGGATCGCTTGCCTAAAGCGGATGTTGTTTGTTCTGCAGACGTGCTTGAGCACTTCACGCCTTGGAACGTCACCAGGGTTCTTGAGAATTGCGCGAGTGCAGCGGCGCTGCAGTATCACGTCATCGCCTGTTACGACGACGGGCATAGTCATCTCACGGTGATGTGGCCCGCTGCGTGGCTCGCCTCATTCTGGCGGTATTTCCCGGACGCGCGCCTGACAAGGATTGACTGCCGGCGGGAGAAGCACACGCAACTGGTCTGCGTCATCACAAATATTACATGATGCCATCACTTCACCAGAGGATGGTGGGGGCCCTCGCCAAGGATGAAGAGGGCCTTCCTGCTCGAATAACTACACAACAAAGAAATCGCTCGCAGTCATGCCGAGGTTCGTGCCGACCGTGGCGAAATGAACAGAACCGCCCGCTCCGTCGCCATCGCTGTCGTAGAGCAGCCTTCCGGTGTCGCTATCATAAATAATTCGGTCGTCGGCGTCAGCAGCTAGGCCCGTGGTATTCGTTACGAACTGCGCCGCAGTCAACGTGCCGGTGCCGACGATCCCCGTAAAGACCGCATTCTCCAATCGGATCGTATCATCCGCGACAACGAACCCGTTGATCGTGTCGACGTTGTTCGTGGCATCCAGAGCGTTACTGAAATTAAATGTGTCTAAGCCGGCTCCGCCGGTCAGGCTGTCATTGCCGAGGCCCCCATTGATCAGGTCGTTGCCGAGGCCCCCGTCAATTATATCGTTGCCGGCAAAGCCGCTGAAAGTGTTGTTGCCGGTATTGCCACTCAGGGTGTTGTTCAAGGCATTGCCGGTGCCGTTTATGTTCCCGGTGCCAAGGAGCACAAGGTTCTCCACGCCACCTTTGGCGACCGCGGTGTTGCCGAGATTGAACGAGACTGTGGATTGAACGGTGTCCGTACCCGCGCCCGAGTCGGCGGCTTCGTCAACGATATCGCCGGTGTTGTCTACGAAATACGTATCGTTTCCTATGCCGCCGCGCATGTTGTCTGAGCCGCCACCGCCATTGATTGAATCATTGCCCGCGAACGTGCGGAGGAAGTTGGCTGCCGAACTGCCGACGATTGTATCCTTGAATTCAGTTGCTCGGATATTCTCGATGCTGGTGAGAGTATCCCGGGATCCAAAGCCGTCGGTCGCAATACCGGTACTGAGATCGATGCTCACACCCTTTGTGGCGCCTCGCTGGAAATCGCGGTCGTATCGAACGGTGTCGATGCCGGCACCACCATTGATATTGTCGCGTCCGCCAAACCCAAAAAACGTCTCATCGACCGAGGACCCCATCATCGAGTCCGAGAACTGGGTTCCTCTGAATTCCTCGAAATTCTGGAAGGTTTCCGAAAAACCGAACTGATCAACGACGGTCCCGGCCGTGGCGTTGAGGTTGATGCCTCTTATCGCTGTCGGGGAGTCATAAGCGTCCTGGAAGTTCAGAATATCAAAACCGGCTCCTCCATCGTAGGTGTCTGCACCGCCGCCGCCTGTGACAAGGTCATTACCCGCATTGCCGTTGAGGACATCGTTTCCAAGGCGCCCCCAGATTTCATCATTACCGAGGGAGCCGTTGATCGTATCATTGCCGCTCGCGAGCCAACTCTCGAGTCCAGAACTATCGAACGCGGCCGATGCGTCTTGGAAAAGTTCAAGCGAAATATTCAGCCCGCTAATTGTTTGTATCAATCCCGTGCCGTTGTTCAGAAGAACCTCAATCGATGTGATTGTTCCTCCGACGGCATCGCCACTCGCGTCAAAACTGAACCCCGTGCCCACGAGCTTCATCTTGAGACCGTTGTCGAGCCGATAAAGCACCGAAGTGCTGGTAGTGGTTGAGCGACTCGCCGTGCTCATGTCCACGAGCTCGCCAAAGGACGGGTTAACGCTGACGCCACTCAACGGTGGGTTGTATTGATTTGGGTAAAGTCCTGCTGGGAAATGATACGTAATTGTAGCCATGATTTCCTCCGGGAGCCGGGACGTTTCCGGCCAAAAAAAATGGTGAACATGAATAAAAAATGCATGCGTTTTCGAGCAACTATAAGCTGCCAAAAATATCAGACGGCGGCTTGGTTGTCACATAGCCCATTTTGGGTAGACACGCATGACCGCCGCGAGTTCGTTTTTCTGAACAAGTGCGACCAGAGGCAATGAATCGTGAAGAGCGTATACGGATGAACGGTTCTGGCGCGGTTTTTAGCGATTCTGGCGGATGCTCGTCTTTTTGGATCGACTGCCGAAGACGATCACACGCAACTCGCCCCAGTGATTTCAAACATAACGGAGCAGACCGTATCTAGGGCATTTGGGGAGTAGCCGAAGCGTGTTTCATGAAATGGAGAAGTTCCAGCGCCTCTTCAAATGAAATCATCTTCTTCTCATGCGGATGGAAATATTTGGGATAGAGTAGATAGGCTGCAGCGAACACCTCTTCCACGCTACGCTTCGCCGAGCGGCGCAAGCAGGATTGGCGATCATCAGTAAGTCCCCAACCCGCATAGAACGGCATGCCAAGGCAAGTTACCTTTATTCCTCTTATCAGCGCTTCGAATCCCGAGAGTGAGGTGATCGTATAAACGTGATCGATTGTTTCGAAGGCATCCGCCAAAGCAATGTCGTCATCGAGAACCTGCGCGATTGGTCTAACCTCTTCCGGACTCGATCGGGCGAGTCTGGTGCCGTGCAATACTTCCGGATGCGGCTTGTAGATTACTTGTGCATCTGGGTTCTCTTGAACGGCGAGACGGACGAGATCGTTGTTAGTCATCGGGCGCGAACAGCCCTTGATGATCGACATGTCATCCTCTACTTGACCTAGAACCAGTATTCGCTTGCGGTCTTTCGGGCCGTAGATACGGTGGACATCGACGTCTTGGGACGTGTTGTACTTGCTCAACCGGCTGCTGACCAAGCGGTTCATTCCCGTTCGTGCTCGCAACAGCAGAGCTGGGTCCGCCGAAAAGTGGTAGGTCTCTATGAGGCGTTCAAGTGTCGACTGTGAGCTGGGGTCGTAGTAAAGGACAGGAGAATCGAAGCAAAGAGAAAGTGGTGGCGCCTTGCTGGCGCCCAAAGCAACTGAGCGAATGAATCCGTCTTCTATTCGGATGAGATTAACGCGACTTAGCCTTGAGAACCTTTCGATGAAGGGAGGGTGCTTGTAGCCCCATACATATATTTTCGGATCCTTTGATACTAATATCAACGGTGCCCAGACCGCGTGAAATTCCAGCCAGGAAATTGTCCGCCTTTGGCAATATATCCTTTCTTCGGGAAGCCAGCTTCTAATGAAGTCCTTCCAAGGGCTTAGCCCAAAGACAAATGCTGTGGTCATTTTCGCGACGGCCTTTCGACTGTTCCCTGCCGTGGATCTGCGGAGAAGACATAGTTTGACAACAAGGGCACTCTTGCTCGTTTTAATATGTATTTCTCCGGCTTAAACGAGACTCCCAATCCAGCGAGGTTCGTACGATGAAGTTAAGGTCATCGTGGCAAGGCTCCCAGGCAAGTTCTCGGGTAATCCTCATCGGATCTGCCACGACGGATACAGCATCACCCGGGCGCCTCTCGACAATTCTTACGGGGAAGTCGACGCCGGATGCTTGCTTCACCTGATGCAAGACGTCCAGAACTGAAAAGCCTCGGCCATATCCGCAGTTCGCGACAATGGAGCTGCCTCCTGCCCGCATCCGCTCCAGGGCCCTTAAATGTGCGTTTACCAGGTCGGTGACGTGGATAAAGTCACGGATGCAAGTGCCATCGGGAGTGGGATAATCGGCGCCGTAAACGTCAATTCCGTTGCGTTTCCCCAATGCTGCTTCGCAGGCGACCTTGATTAGGTGCGTAGCGCCTGCGGTTGATTGGCCTGTGCGCCCATGAACGTCTGCGCCCGCGACGTTAAAATAGCGCAGCACCGTGTATGTGATGTCATGAGCAAACGCCGCGTCCTTGAGCATTATCTCGGTCATCAGCTTGGACGAACCATACGGCGATTCCGGCCGTAAAGGCGCGGCTTCATTGACCGGACCGTTTCCGTCTGGAGTACCATAGACGGCTGCGGTCGAAGAAAAAACAAAATAGCTGATTTTGGCTTTCACTGCTGACGCGATCAGCGCCCGTGACTTGACCGTGTTATTATCATAGTACGTCAAAGGATCGGCGACAGACTCGGGAACCACGACTGACCCGGCAAAGTGGATGATTGCTTCAATATCATGGCTAGCAAAAATCCTGTTCAGAAGCTCAGAATCGCCGATATCGCCTTCATAAAATTTGGCTTCCGGCGCTACCGCCCAGCGAAACCCAGTGGAGAGACGATCAAGGACAACAACGTCTTCGTGCGCGTCGAGAAGGCACCAAACCATGTGGCTCCCGATGTATCCGGCACCACCTGTTACCAAAATTGTCATTTAATCACTCCTGCAGTGTTCGTTCGGGGACGATTTGGGACCAATTAGACCAGAATTGCGTGGATAGGAACTCCGGGGCCGAGCTTCATAGACGCATGGACGGCGCTTTTGGCGGCTTCGAGGCAGGCCAGTTGGCTTTCTGGCTACCCCGTCTCGCGGAGTCATTATGGACCTAGCGGGCATCGTTCAATGCTTGACGAATGCGTCTAATAGGCACATCCACGACGAATCCTTTGGGACGAAGACACTAGTCGCAGCCGCATTCACTTTCTTCTCTTTCTAAGGAGCTGTATGACAGCGCAAGTGCGTGGTCACGAATACTTCTGTTTAGGTGGATAATCCGGTCAACGGACTCCACGGAATAGCGAAAAGGAAAAACCGTTGAACGCATTTATGCAGGCGAAAGCGGATGGAAATGCCGGTGGCACCGTGCTGGAGTCGATCGGCAGGACGTTGGCGACGGCGACGAACGGCATCAGGGCGCTTGCCGACCATCTGTCGAGCGACAAAACCTTCGCGGACGCCCTTGTCAATGCGGTCGAA
>Ga0209282_1001521_pt1 | contig 12787 bp, 6 predicted proteins | sample Mtrugardesep15_FD_187529 | JGI IMG/M metagenome (GOLD analysis project Ga0209282, IMG submission 187529) | Root nodule microbial communities of legume samples collected from California, USA - M. trunc garden sep15 (SPAdes) (version 2) | ecosystem: Host-associated > Plants > Roots > Nodule...
TAAAAAAGTGATAGGATCCCTTAAAAAAAAAAGTGATGGGATTAATGATATTTTGCCGCATGGTATGTAATAATTGGTTCATGTACCGTTAGTTTTTTATTTTTACATTGACTTAATATAATGATCAATTGCAATTTTTTTACAAAGTGTAAGGACCAATGCAAAAAAAAAAAATTGCCGGGACCAATGTCAAAAGATGGTAAGAGTGTAGGGCACAATGACATTTTTAAGCCTTCTTTTTTCTTCAATCTTTTTACCAGCCAACCTTTATCTAAATTTTTATGCATTTTTTAGTGTAGATCAAAAACTCAAAATTAATTCTACCTAATGCTCTACTTGAGCCGTTAGGAAACCCACAACTAAGGGAAATAGTTCCTACCTCAACAATAATCATTTGAAGACAAGCAAATCAAAATTGAACTCTGTTGATTTTTGGGGTTCATTTAACAACCATGAGGGATTTCCCCACCTCACCTTTTGGCTTAACCATGTTTCCAACCCCCTCCCTCTACGCCAGTCAGTTTCAGCCGAGGAAAAACCTCTGGGAATAGAACTATTGGATCCCAGCCTCATAACTGGTACCATTAAGTGGTGCTTTGGGATAAAGTTGAAACTCATGGATAGTCTTGTGTATAGGAAATTCCAAAATGGGTCGACAAATTGGTCCCTCTACCCAAAGGTTATAAGACTCCCGATTATGCTACCTTTTATAGGAAGATGACAATTCAACCAAGGTTCATATTGGAAGGTTTACTGCTCTCTATGAATCACCTATGTCTCTCTCTAGAATACAAGTTATATGTTGCTGAAAACGAGGGAATGACTTTTATACTTTTGCTGATAAGTGACTGCTCGCCGAGCGACGGGAGGCTCACCATGGAGAGCGAAGCTCTCTTCACCAGTGGGTTTCTGCCACGTAAGCAAAGTGGCTAGAAACCTCCTTTGCTCGGCAAGGCGAGGGTCAAGCTCGCTTGGCCACACCCTATTTCTTTGGATTTCTTGGATCTCTGACTTGCCTCGCTGCAAGCTCGTTGTGGGCTCGCCATGGCGAGCAGGTTCGCCATGGCCTCGCTTGGCCAGGTCCTGAACTTCTAAAAACGGGTGCCCTCTGACTTCCCTCGCTTAGCCTGCGCCTCAGGCTCGTTGCGGCGAGCCTTGACGCCATTGCCTCGCTGTGGCGAGCCTTGATAATCTTGATTTGTGGACATTCTGACTTGGCTCACTCTTCTCTCGCTCCAGGCATGTCATGGCGAGGCCGTCTTTGAGTTCTTCTTCTTTCTTTGCTCTTTACATGTCCTAGCAAGTATGTTCATGCATAAATGGTTGAAGTAAGACAAGAAAAGCATGAAATGACAATTATTCATTATTTTTGAGCTTTTGATGACATAACTTGTAAAATAAGTAACCAAAGCGTCTAAAATATAAATGATATTTAACTATTTTCTAACACTCATCAGAGGTAAGGATAGTCTAACCAATAATTGTTACACTTATAAATCAAATCCGGATTCTATCGAACGATGTCCTCGGTGAAGCTCATTAGCCACTTGAACCTAATTGCCTGGTTCTAGAAATCATATTTTAATTTAACAAAATAATTTTTTCTTTAAAAAACGTTAAACAAAATTAAAACCTTTATTTCTTGTGTTTCAAGTATTTTCGTTTTTTTTTTGTTACTCAAGTACCTTCCTTAAGATTGAAGGATTTTTTTCAAAATGTATCATAAAATATCCTTAATTTTGAAAAGATCTAAAAAATTTCATTCAATGATTTTATATTTGGTTTAGTCAAAAAATACATAATTCATATTTGGTATGGAATATTTTTACTTTTTTACATTCATTCATTCCCATCCACATTTAAATACTTTCTATTCATATTTTTTTCCATATCTATAATATCAGTAAATGGATAAAATTTATTAAAAATCAAAAGGGAAAAAAATCTGAAAATAATAAATATTTACCAAAGATAAGAAACATAAAAAGAATTAAGAATTAACCGAAGTAATTTTACTCTTATCGGAAATAGATGGTTTTGGTTATTTTTTTTACCCCAAATCGCATCGTTAAACCATTTTTTTTCACTTTTTAATTTAAATAAGTGGTTTTTACATAGATCTATTTTTTAATCCACGTTTTATTGTCTCAACGTCAAAATGGCGTTGTTTTTTCCATCATTTTGGTGCAATGTTGCTTGATTTTCCATTTTGTTGCAGTTTAGTTTGGTTCGTACCGACATATCGACTTCGATTAATTACAAGTTCAATCAATGACTAGGTTGTCAACATTGCAAATATGTAGGCATGAATCGTTAATCGACTTTGATTTTATCAAATTATTTGCAGCCATTTTTTATGTTTTATGCTATTAACTTAGATGTTCGTAAATTTATTCTTTATATTTTTCAAGACACATATTATTTACGTACTCTATCAATTTAAATGAATGAATATCATGTCTTTTAGTAAAAAAACTTGTATATAATAATAAATATTTTCTACTGCTCTCAGTTATTTTCCATTTTTATCTTATTACTTTACTCTTCGCATTATGACAAACCCCGTCAATTATATAGCCGATTTGGGCGTTCTAGCCTTATCGATTCGTATTTTGGCTACAACCTTCTTCGTTACCATGTCACATACATAAGAATACCCGTGTAGCAAATTTTATTTTTTATTTGTCGCCTCAGGGTTTACTTCATAGTCCTAGTTGACTCCCCAACCTTGATTTGAAGATGGCTTATTCAATAATTTGCGCGTATGGGTAAGGAACTTCGGATAAACTAAAGATGCGTGATGATATCATACATGCGTGCGTCGCTCCTTGCAAAGTAGATCCCACATCCACATGTTCTGATCTCACGCACTCGGCTCCGAGGTGCCCTATAAACACGGTATGTTTTCACCTCATCTCGAGCTAATTGAAAAATATAGGAAATCATAAGTACCGTGAAACTTTCCTCAAAGACGTATTCATCATGCCATTCCCGTAAAAGCTAACATGTTATCAAATTAAATGGCGCAATCAATACATCTTTGAAGAATGCTTCTCCATACTAACTATTTAATTTTCGAAGAAGATGAAATTTCGAGGAACATCCTAATTCCATTCCTTTTGATTTATGAGATTGAAGAAAACTCACTCCTACTAAACCCGAATACATAATACGGATGGGGTATAATACAATACGTGTATGCATATACACAATTTTTTTAAAATTTAGAATTACAATACAATTATGATACGTTAACAAATTTTTATAATAAACCTTATATGCATGTAAAATACGCGAAAGAAATATGCATCAATTACTTTTCATTGATAAATAGTTATAAAAATCACAATTTAAAAAAAAAAAAATTGTAATCAAAGTTAAAAAAATGAATAGTTTTTGTATAAATCATATTATATTTTCATTTTATGTTAAGATATCAAAAGAAACACCATTAAAAAAATTCAAAACAATTTTTGTCTAGTTTACGAGATTTCAAGAACATCCTCTTTCCGTTCTTCTTGATTTATGAGATTGGAGAAAACCAACTGCTTGCTATATCTAACGGTAAAACTGGTTGACGTATTTTTTGAGTCTACAACCAAATTTGGACTAATTGTAAAAAAAAAAACCAAATTTGGTCTGCATACAAAAATTTCCATACGACATGCATAACATTATTTCTTCAAATCCACAAGAGGGTAATACGGAAGACATATCCACACGCCATTTATTTCTTCATTGGTTTGTCTAGATTCTCTTTTTGAACAACCAGCCATATACACACTTGGATTAGCCAGAGTTCATCGGTGGAAGTTGAATGTGACTTGGATATGTTTAAACAAAAAAACAAAAATGTAATTAATTTTATTTCTTTTCAAAAATATCATTGCATTTGGATATAAGTGTTTGTCCGACCCTCCGCAAAGATAATAGAAGTGCTAACTTTTTAGTTAAGCTTAGGGTCTCTTCTCCTATGAAGATCATGGTTCACACATCTCCTCTATTAACCCTATTAAAACCTCATTTTTAACGAGATCTTAGTCTTGTAGATTATAGTATTTTCTTTTTCCGTTTTGTTTCTCTTAGCTTTGTAACAAAAAAGAATCTACAAGACCATATAATAATAATAATAATCTAGCCATCATCATTCTTCTTTTAGATATACCGAAGATGAGTTGTTTAGAGATAGTTTTGGCTCGAAATCACTTCTCTAAATGTTTTTTCTTTATTTTTTTTGTTTAATAAGTGATTTTAACATTTTTTTGTAAAATTTTGTTATTTGTCGCCATTGTTTTTTGTTGCACATCGTTGTTTGTTTTGATTTTCAGTTTTTGTGCAGTCTTTTTATATTATTTTCCGTCTTAATGAGTTGTCTATTTGATTTAAGTCGGAAGATTAAGCTTGATCTAGTGGAGGTTTATTCAATAATATTGACGTCGTCAACGTTAAAAATTTGGAGACCGAGTATTTGAGACATTTGTATATAAATCATATTTGTAGGTCTATGTACTTTATCATTTTATGTTGTTATTTTAATTTGTAGGTCTATGTACTTGTCATTTTATGTTATTATCCTCATTTGTAGGTCTATGTACTTTGTCATTCTATGTTATGTAAATTTGTCCACAAGTTTATATTTTTGTTTTTAGCTATTTTAAATTTGTATTGTATTCTAGACTCTATCAACTTACAAAAATAAACATTGTTTATTTTATTTTTTTGGAAAAAATAAAAAATAATAATAATAGAGGACAATCATGTAAATATCACCATTCAATTGCAACTTTCAACCTAAGGTTAAGCTGGTTGGCACTAGTGAGAAAGCAAAGCACATAGTTGAATGAAAAATTACCACCTTGTAATATTTACTACTTTCACATGAACAATTGCTTTCACAAAGTCAAAAATTTCCACTTTCAATAATTTCCATAACTTCATTTCAAATTAAAAAAAAAAAAAGGAAAAAAATCCAATTAGGTTTCAATTCAATTTCAATTTTTGTTCTCAATTCAATCCCCCAAATTTTATCAGATCTTGATTCTCCCACAATTCTAAATAATTTTCCAAATTCAGTCGCTTTCCACGTCAGTCATTATCCCCTCCAAAAGTAAATTTTCGAACTTTCGATTTTTTCAGTGAAAATAAGAACCCAAAATTGTAATGTTTCGTTTGGAGCAAGAAAAAATCCGAAAACGATTTTCATAACTCAAAATTTTCACTTTTCAACAATCCACTGTTTTCCACCTTGGCAGCTGTTGCTATGGCCGACGCTTTATCGGCAATTCCGGCAGCCGTTCTTCGTAATCTTGCTGACAAGCTCTATGAGAAGCGCAAAAATGCTGCTCTTGAGGTTTTTTCTTTGACCCTTTTGGTTTTTCTTTAAAAAAAAACAATTTTTTCAATTTGGGGTTTATGAATTATGATGAAATATGAATTGGGTTTTTGTGTAGATTGAGAATATAGTGAAGCAATTAGCCAGTAATGGTGATCATGATAAAATTGCGGCTGTTATCAATTTGATGACTAATGAATTCACTTATTCACCACATGCCAATCACAGGAAGGTATAAGTTTTAATTATTTTGCCTCCAAAAAAATTGAAAAAATGTGATTTTATTCAATTTGGATTCAATACATTGATCATGTTATATGGTTGATGATTTTATTTAATTTGGTTTCATACATTGATCATGTTATATGGTCGATGTTTTAATTTAATTTGGATTCAATACATTGATCATGTTATATGGTTGATGATTTTATTTAATTTGGATTCAATACATTGGTCATGTTATATGGTTGATGATTTTATTTAACTTGAATTCAATACATTGATCATGTTATATGGTTGATGATTTTATTTAACTTGGATTCAATACATTGATCATGTTATATGGTTGATGATTTTATTTAATTTGGATTCAATATATTAATCATGTTATATGGTTGACGATTTTATTTCACTTGGATTCAATACATTGATCATGTTATATGGTTGATGATTTTATTTAACTTAGATTCAATACATTGATCATGTTACATGGTTGATGATTTTATTTAACTTTGATTCAATACATTGATCATGTTATATGGTTGATGATTTTATTTAACTTGATTCAATACATTGATCATTTATATGGTTGATGATGTTATTTTATTTGCTAAAAAAAAGTTTATTTTGAATGAAGGGAGGATTGATAGGATTAGCTGCTGCAACTGTTGGGTTGACTTCTGAAGCACCTCAGCATCTTGAGGTTAGGGTTTGCTCAGTAAATTATAATATTCTCTTTGAAATTTTGCCCTAGTTTTTGTTTATCATGAGTTTATGCATTACAATGATGTCTGTTTCCACTTGAGAAATGGGTCTAATGGTACCTTACATGGACACACTTGATAAATTTGGTTACATGAAACAAATATAGGCGCGCAATTTTCAAATCCTTTTCACGGACACCGAATATGCCAACTTTCTGATTAGGTAAAATCAGAAAGGAAAAAGTGGTAATACCTTATGCGATAGAATTGAAATATTTTGAATTTCGGCGAGCTAGATCATATCTACGCTCAGGAGCAATTTATTCTTTTGGAAAGATTTATTGCACGCGTGCATTAACCTTTACCTTGTTATTGAGTTTATTTTGACACGCTTAAACATATCTATGCTTTTCACTATCTGTCTTAACTAGATATAATCTTTGTACTCAACAGCAAATTGTGCCCCCTGTGCTAAATTCTTTCTCCGACCAAGATAGCAGAGTTCGTTATTATGCTTGCGAAGCATTATATAACATAGCTAAGGTGATAAATTTATTGCGCAGATTTGTGTACAGATTTGATCCCATCATCTACTAATGTTAATGGCATCTTTTAATTTTTGTCAGGTTGTGAGAGGGGACTTTATTGTATTCTTCAACCAGATCTTTGATGCCTTATGCAAGCTTTCTGCAGATTCTGATCCAAACGTGCAAAGTGCTGCTCACCTCTTAGATCGGCTTGTGAAGGTATACGTTTTTTCTGGACTCCATTAAAGCCTGTGTGGCTGTACGTGTTTGCAGATATCATGTGTATGCTTATTAGGAATTTATTTTACAATAATTTCAGTTGTTGTTTCCTTTAGATCAACTGATGATTACACCTTTCTCTGTTGAAACAGGATATTGTGACTGAAAGTGATCAATTCAGGTGCATTATTCTCTCACGTATACATTATTTGTTTCTCTGTATCTAGTGTTCTTTGTTTCCTGAAGAACTGTAGGTGCAGAATCTCTTATGTGCAACTTTTGCACAGAGCTTCAATAGTCGAGAGGCGTAAACACCACAAGGTGTGAAGCGATCTCGTACTAAATGAAGCAACTTTCACTTTCCATTTCCAAAATGAAATGATGAAAGTTAAGTTATTCCTCTATTCCAGTTTACTCTGCCTAATTTCCTCCTTTTTTTCATTTCTGATATTTAGTATTGAAGAATTTATACCACTGTTGAGGGAGCGCATGAATGTATTGAATCCATTTGTCCGCCAGTTTTTGGTAGGATGGATTACTGTATTGGATAGTGTCCCAGATATTGATATGCTGGGTTTTCTTCCTGATTTTCTTGATGGTGAGCACATTGTTTGAAGAATGATCCTTTTTTTGTTTTCTACATTTTTTATACAAAGTGGATGCCAACTGCCTAACTGAATATGTGAACTTCTCAGGATTGTTTAATATGTTAAGTGATTCGAGTCATGAAATACGTCAACAAGCTGATTCAGCTCTTTCAGAGTTTCTTCAAGAAATCAAGAACTCACCAGTAAGCTTCTTTTTCCCCTTTTGATTGAACTGTAAGGATTTTGTCACTTTTCAGAGTCCATTTCTTCTTTTTTGCCATTACCCTCTTTTTTTGTTCATTTATCATTTTCTGACTCGAACAGTGTTACTCTTGAAGTCTGTAGATTATGGTCGAATGGCTGAAATACTGGTACAGAGGGCAGGTTCTCCAGATGAGTTTACGAGGCTAACATCTATCACATGGGTAAGTATTATTGCAATTCTTTGACTTAATTGACAAGTATTTACTGTTACCAGTATGCTTCGTTGTGGAATTTTCTCAAACCAATCTTTCTTTTATAATAAAAGAAAAAATGTTGCTGATTTGTTTCATTTGGATTTTATATAGCTTTATGTATGCGCCTTATTTTAACAGATAAACGAGTTTGTCAAACTTGGTGGAGACCAGCTTGTTCCATATTATGCAGACATTCTTGGAGCCATTTTGCCTTGTATATCAGATAAAGAAGAGAAAATTAGAGTTGTAGGTTCACTTGAGCCTCTCGTTATTTTTTTTTTTTTTTTTTTTTTTTTTTTTTTTTTTTTTTTTTTATTTCATGCTTTCTATTTTTCTTCTCCATGTAAAACAAAAATTTGAAGCTATCTCTGGCATATGTGTAAGGTTGCCCGTGAAACCAATGAAGCGCTACGTGGTATCAAGGCTGATCCAGCTGAAGCATTTGATGTAGAATCCATCCTCTCTATTGCCAGGAGGTATAATTTTTATATCATTGGAAAAGAGGCTAGGTTTTAGTTTTGTGATGCATGCAATTGAAATGTTTTGGATTTGCAAGGTGGCTTGACCACTTTGGAAGATATTTGGAAATTATACAGAGGATCTTTTGTGTATCCAACTCTATTTTTCACTGATTATTCTGTCAAATGATTTCGGGCTGGTTTGGCTGATCAGGCAGTTATCTAGTGAATGGGAGGCTACTCGAATTGAAGCTTTGCACTGGATAGCAACCCTTTTAAATAAATATCGCACTGAGGTAACTAGATTTTTCTTGAATCCAGCTTTTATTTTGCCAATTTTTGAGGTCCCTGTACATCCAGGAGTTTATCTACTTTCTTCATATCCTCATCAGAGTTCTCTGTCATTACGGTTCAGTTGTAAGATGCTAAGACCCTTTTGGACAATTATGGGGTCAGTGGAAACCTGTTGTTGTTTATGCCCTATGTCATAATAGGTTTTTAGTTAAAGTACATTTGGAGTGTGTACTCTCTAGTTGATGAGTGCTGCTTAGTAATAGCAAATATATTCCACTGTTTTTTATCTGCACCTTCTAGCTCTTCCTAAATATCAAATGAGATGAGGCAGCATGATTTTCTTTCCCGTAAGCCAAGAATTAGGACTCTAATATACTTTTTGACCTGATTTAATTATAGTAACTACTTTTACTAGTCTAGGCCACTTAGAAATAATAACGGTGTTTCATGGCTGTAAAATAATATACATTTATCTACCAATATTTCGTGTCATTCTCGTCCTTCTTGTGCAGAATTTTCTTCATTTAACTTTCACTAGTCTAGGCCACAGAGAAATGATTATGGTATTTCATAGCTGGTATTTCACTAGTCTTCATTTACCTACCAATATTTGATGTCATTCTATTCTCTTATGTGCAGAATTTTCTTTATTTATTAATGTCAACCCTTTATTTAAGTAATTATTATACCCTTTTACCTGGAATGCTCTGTTAAAGCTTTTCAGTATCTCCTTTATGTCAATTAGATATTTTGGTGCTCATATTAAGTATTAACATTTACTTTTCATGTCTGAAACAGTGTTTGCAGTTTCTGAATGACATATTCGACACCCTGCTCAAGGCACTCTCAGATCCATCCGATGAGGTAGCCTTATATCCTGATACCGTTTTTTGATAAATATATTTCATCAAATCTTTCATTTGTAAAATCTTTTTGCAAACATTGGTTTAATTGTATGTTATCTTAGTGTTATATTTCTGATAGTTAGGGGATTATTAGCAAAATTCCCCAAATTAGAAAAGCATATAAAGGATAAACAAGGAGGGGCTAGTGGTACACCGGTTGAAGATATTGTTAAATACAGTCATAATTGAAAGAATAATTCTGGATACTGCTATATATTATAATTATGAGAGAAGAGTCATGAAGAAACAGATATAATTAAATATACTCCTGATTAGGAGTAATTCCTATGCTCCCCCATTTACTCTCTCTCTCTCTCTCTCTCTCTCTCTCACACACACACACACACACACACTCTAAATTTCCTTTTTTTCTTTGGAAAAACCGTAGTATAGGTTATGTTAGAAGTCTTTTTCTGAGATATTTTGTATGTTCACTCTGATATTTTGTATATTCACTCTTGACTGCAGCCTGAATAAATGATATTTTAAAGTTTCTCCTATCCTTATTTACAATATTATTCACTCTGTACAAATAAAAAATTCACTTCAATTGTCTGTAATAGGTTGTTCTTCTAGTTCTTGATGTTCATGCATGCATCGCAAAAGATCCTCAGCACTTTCGTCAGCTTGTTGTTTTCCTGATGCACAATTTCCGGATAGACAATTCACTTTTGGAGAAGTAAGCTGTTTTTATATGGTTTTGCTAAAATATGTTTTAGTTTGTAATTTCCACTTTTATATTTTAGTTTTAACTTTGTATTATATTCTAGGCGTGGGGCTTTAATAATCCGCCGGCTTTGTGTGCTTTTGAATGCTGAAAGAGTGTACCGTGAACTTTCTACAATACTAGAAGGGGAATCTGATTTGAATTTTGCATCAATTATGGTTCAGGTAGATCCTCTTTTTCCGAGTTAAATAAAAAGCTGCATTACACTTCTGATCTGTAGCCTCTCACCCCCAAAACCAAAATATTATTTAATCAATAGCTGCATGAAATTTGTGCTTGAAATATTTTATTTGCTTGCATTTATCGACACTATACAATGGATTTCATATGTCCCGTCAATTCCTAGCTAGCTAACTTGTTCCGTTTGTTCTCATGGAAGTCCTATAGAGCCTTACTGTTGGATAATATGCATATACCTGACTCCCACATTGGTTTAAGATTGTTTTTGTTGCTCGAAACTGCAAATAGCTGGCCTTATATTATTGTTGGGAAAGTTATATTGTTGCACTGCACTTAACAGTGCTGACTACTGAATGTTTCTTACAGTATAATGTGCAATTATTATTTCCATTCAATGGTGAGATTGATAACACATGAGAGACATGAGGACAAAAATTGGGAGGAGCCATTCCTAGTATTAGTAGAGCCATAGATCCCAGCAGGGAGTTTTGATGAATTTCTGAGAAGTTGATGATATGTGTATAACTAACAAGATTATGTTGCAGTTGACTTACTATGTCCAAAATGTATGCAATCTTTGAACACACACACACACACATGTTCTTTTCACGTGCCTGACCTTTAGCCAATCTAATAATGTATTTTCAAAAAAATTGCAGGCTTTGAATTTGATCTTACTTACATCATCAGAACTATCTGACATGAGAGTTCTTTTGAAACAATCATTGGTAAATCCTGCTGGGAAGGATTTATATGTTTCTTTGTATGCCTCATGGTGTCATTCTCCAATGGCGATTATAAGTCTTTGCTTCTTAGCTCAGGTACGTATCTATAATAGCTTGGTTTTCATTGCAACGACAATAACCATGTTTTTTTTTTCTCCTACTAGGTGGGGTTGGCTTGGTTTTGATATTAGTTTGAATTTAAAATTTCTCTTACAAATGTGCATGAAATGACACACACATGCACTTTTTGAACGTTTATTTGTGTATAAGTGCTAGGCTTTATTTGGATTATGTGCATATTTTTTGTAATATAAATTATCTTCCTTAACAGACTTACCAACATGCGAGTATGGTGATTCAATCACTGGCAGAGGAGGATATCAATGTCAAATTCTTAGTACAGCTGGATAAATTGATTCGTTTGCTGGAAACTCCAGTCTTTGCTTATCTAAGATTGCAGGTGATTAATTAATTATAACATTCACACAGATTCCAGTGTTTTTGATATACTACATATAGTTCATGTATACTCTAATATTTGTAATACAATACATATTTTACATTTAGTCTGGTAAGGTATTGTTATTGTAGAGGTGTTAGTTTTGCATTTTAATGATCAAGACTAAGATCAATAATCTTTTCCTTACTTACTAAACTTTTATTTTATCTCCATTGAACTTACCTCATACAAGATACTAACAATGGGTTCTTTTTGGATGAAACCTCTAGTCTAGGAATTAAATCTAGCGATAAACAACATACTTCTGATACAACCATTCATTCCATAAAAGAATATAGATATTTATTATTCCTATAACTAATCGAAAACAATAAAGATTTGAACAGTTCATGGGTTGAACTGTTAACGAGTTGAATGAAATCCTAGGGCCTAGGCTTGACTTGTATCTTTCATTTTGTATAGCAGTCCAGTCCAGTATGATAGCTTGGGAGAGGATCCTTGTTAAGAAATTTGAGACCTTATCTGGGAGCCTAACATATTTTGTATGGTTGTTTTTATATTTGTTTGTCTTGTGAACCTAAATTGTTATTTAATTTTGCAGCTTCTGGAACCTGGAAGATATACATGGTTATTTAAAGCACTGTATGGTCTTCTGATGTTGCTTCCTCAGGTACATGAAACTTTATTATTTTATTGTAACTTGAAAGATTGTATCACCCTCTCTACTGGTGTATGTCATTGTATTCACTACAAAGCTATTTATCACGTGATTCATATTTGTACAAATTAGTGCATCAAATTCTTCTTTTAATGTATCAACTCTGAGTAATATTGATGATAAACATGGACCCCGTTTGTATTGACTTCTCATTTTATATCACTTATGCAGCAAAGTGCTGCCTTCAAGATACTAAAAACTCGTTTAAAAGCCGTGCCATCGTATTCTTTCAACGGTGAACACTTGAAGAAAACATCCAATGGGAGCCCCTATC
>Ga0209282_1001522_pt1 | contig 12776 bp, 12 predicted proteins | sample Mtrugardesep15_FD_187529 | JGI IMG/M metagenome (GOLD analysis project Ga0209282, IMG submission 187529) | Root nodule microbial communities of legume samples collected from California, USA - M. trunc garden sep15 (SPAdes) (version 2) | ecosystem: Host-associated > Plants > Roots > Nodule...
GAACAAAGAAAAAAGTATATTGTATATAGAAAAATAGAATGGGAAAACATACTTAATAATATACACTTCTCCAGGTTTAGATTTTTGGTTTTAAGGTTCAAAGATTATTCATTAATATAAAAAGGAAATGTTAACAAGTGATTTTAAGCATCCAAAAGTATTAATTTTTATGTTAAAAATTGTGTAGTTATGACTTTACACTTATTTGACTTATATTTTTAAAATAAAGTTTCTTTTTATAAGTTCTTTAAACAACGCTCTTATGACACTCGTTTCGTATAAAAATTCAAAGGATTATCAATGTTGGGTGATTGATGGGTTCCGACGTGTAACACATGAGATGTTTGCCTTCCTCTTCAATGTGGCCAACAAATTTCAAACTATATATTCTGGGATATCTGTCTTTTAATTGGTGCGTGTGACATCTCTACATGCAAATTGTTTGATTGCTTTTAAGAATTTTGGGTAACTTACCAACACCAATAAAAATGGGACACTGTGGTTTAAAAACATATAAGGTATTTTTAGTCCCAAGCAAGCACACAAAATTTTGTTTGTGAACTGCATCTGCCTAATTTTTATTGATATTGAGTAAATTACCTACAATTATTCAAATGATAACTTATGCATCATCATTTTTTGGTCCCCTTCGATATTACTTTAATATTAATATATTAATATTACATACACATAATGACATAATGAATTTGCAATTTTTTATGAATTTATAGTTCTTAATACAAATTTTAGAATAAAAAGTGTGGTTATGTATAAAATTTACAGATTCATAATGTTATAAAAGTTCATTATTTTTTAACAAATGTTACAAATTACAGATTAATTATTGGTCCTATATGTCTTTACATGTTGACTTACCTTTATCAAACTAACATTAAGGCCATGAGACCATTTGTAGTACCTCCTCCCACTTAGTCTTTTATTTTGTTAAGAGAGGTTGAGAAATGCTATCAATTTTATAAAATAACTCATAATTTTTCTTTTCTATATAAAATTAACTACATATTTTAATTTATATGAACCGATCATATTGAATTATAATTTGAAATGGATGAAGTAATAATTATATCATTATCTTATCACTAATATGCATTTGTAAGTTTTTTACATAAATAATTATAGTATATGATTTTATCATCCATTAATCAAAGTTTCTGGATCCATCCCTAAATATATATTACCACTGGTGTATAGTAAACACTTTTATTCAGCCAATGGCATTTTAAAGACTTAATGTAGAGCATGACTATATTCCTTTAAGCCACTACAGTTTTAGATCTTTCTAATGCAATATATCCTCCGACATATAAAAGTTGAAAAGTTTGATACTTTAAACGTATCATTGTCTATAATAAAGTGTCCTAAACCATTTTAGTTTGTTTTGATGCACATTGGTTGGTCCACTTCGATAATACTTACTCGCCGTAAAATTGTAATTTTTTGTGAATTTCTAGTTACTAAATTTTATAGTAAGAAAGTGTGGTTCTGCATAAAAATTACAGATTCATAAATCTTATAAAAGCTGTAAACAACAAAATTAATGTTGTCCTAACTTAGTTTTACCAAACAACAAGGGTTTCAGACCATTTGTAGTCCTATGGGTCCAATAAAGATAGTGGTGAACATATTACTGTATTCCTATCCTTATCCTTGTTACACACAAAAGACTAAAATAGGACATTGTGGTCTCTTAATCTCCTATTCAAGTGGAATTCTCATGCCTGAAATAGAATATTTCATTTCATTTAAAAAAGTGAAATCAAAAATCAAAAGAGGTGCGTGTTTGGTTTTAGTGACCACAGCATAAAAGAAAGGGCAGAATCGTGAAAATGAAACACCCTTGATTTTTGTCTAGCCGTGCTATTTGTTAAGAAACCAAATTCAACAACAAAAAAACAAAGAATGCTTCCTCGTGTCTTATTTTTAGTGGACGGAAAAATAGTTATTCTCCATTTTCAGGGAAAAACATAGGAATGAGAATGGCGGTCTTCATCTTTTATCGTGGGACATTCGTTATCAGAAAAGGATTCTCTTATGTCACATGAGATTATGTGCAATCCAAGTCATTGGTTTTGTCTCTCTCAATATAAAAAAGGTCATTGGTTTGATAGGAGAGAAAAAAAAAACGAAATGAGAAAATTTAAACAAAATAAAAAAAATGGATAAATAGATGTAACGACAAGGGTCTCTCCAATCGAGAAAATATTAGAGAACAAGACTTAAGATATTCTTTCCTAAAAAAATAAGAATTGAGAAAATCTTCTCTCCTCCTTATTATTATGAGCTTGTTTATACTATCATGAAATTTGTGAAACAATATCAGTTGTAAAATTCATTCATAATTCAGAGATGCAAATTAAGTTGCAGACGGTTTATCAAAGATTAGATTGTCAAAACCTTGTGTGTTGAAGATTTATGAATATATTTTTTTCCTTATTGTGTTTCATTGGCTTTTTAATTGGTTTTTAGTTTGTTGTTTGAGGGGTTAAACCCCTTTTTCTCGTAAAAAGAACAAAGTTGAACAATGGTACAAGTTCACTTAGATAACATATTATCATAATGTAGTTACTGTCGATTCATAAAAAACAAAGGGAAAATTTAATATTTGTTTTCTCTTTTTAAGACTACTGATTTTGTCTTTTTTTTAAAAATTATAAAAAAAATTAAGTGGGGTTCACTCTCAAAACTCACCAAAGGCCATGAAAGTCATATGACTCATAGAGCTCTTCTTTTATATATTTGTTCTTTGTTTTGCGTTGTTTGTAAGTACAATTCAGTTAATAGCTTTAAGGATATTTTATGTGTTTGAGTGTGAGTTTGAACCTATAATTCTCCACTTTTATACGTTTAGAATGTGTGATTCTCGTTGCTAAACTATTTGATAATAAATAAATAAGTTATATGTGACTTTTGTGAATTTTAATTATACTACTTTTAAGAAAAAAACTCACTTTCTAGACAAAAACTACCCACATTTTGCATTAATCTCTTGATATTGTGAAAAGATGCATATTAATGGGGGAAAGTTTAGTAGATACATTTCTTTTTTTCCTTCATGAAAACAAAATAACAAAACTAAATGCACTTAACTATCATTCTTTAATATCTTAATATGAGATAATGTTACTTATAATTGGATCAGAATGGAGTAATATTTTAGTTAGAACTTGTCACTCTAATATTTTGGACAAGTTCCACTACTAAAAATATATTTACATATTAGCAAATAATAAGATCATTGTGGTTATTTTTGGTTATTTGTTATTTTATTTGTTTGATGAATGGTGTCTGTCTACTAGGCTTCACTCTGTCAACAAAAATGTTGATAGTAAAAAATATGTCAACAAAAAATAATCTACTAGGCTTCATCTTATCCTAGTAACTGTTTTTGGAAGTAAAATTTTACTTGTTTGCATAACCATAGGTGAATTGAATGGGGGTAAATGCAGCATGAGGCGCTTTATTTCCAATATTTAACTCGTGCAGTGGAATATTAACAACTTATTGGTATTTGGTAGAAGTATTTAATTCTTTAAAGTATGTAATCATATGATCGGGGTAACGTCGGTCGTCGAGGGACCATTTAGGAATATATGTTGAAGGTCATTGGATGCAAATGCAACGTTTAGGACTCTTCCTTCCAAGAATTGGTAGTATTGGCAAATAAGCGAAGATGTTGTCAAATCATCCTAGTGGATTCCTAAATCATTGTAAAACTTAGCAGTGCTTGCTTTCTTCTCACTTTCCTTTCTTAACTTCAAAACCCATTTGGGTTGGTTTGGTGGTGTTGACTTAAGACTTGGAGTGTATTGTTTCAGGTCGATTCTCCTCGTGTCACCATTAATTGTTTCTTACACAACAAACAAACACGCAGGCATTAAACATATTAACAACCAAGAGCCCTTTAATAATCTAACTTGAGTCATAGATTGATCATTGAGTTCATTTGTTGAAAGGATATTTTTCCTGTCAATAGTATGAAAACATATGCTAAAAAATATCAACCTCGTAAATAGATCTCAATTACTTTGAGAGATTCATCTCTGATATTGTATTTGATGATATCTTAGTTTATAAAACAAAACAAAAAAACAAAAACAAAAAAAATACATGATATTTTGCATACAACGGTTATTATGAATGAACCAAGCAAGTTAGAGGACAACAAGGAGAGACTAGAGAAAACAATTCTTGTTCGATTTTTGAAGTCTACTATTTGAGAAGCAGGTCAATTGCATGCCTAAGTAATTAAATGTCCAACGATAGAACTATTTAAATCATAATGAATAGTTTATGTGATTTGAGGTCCTTGCAACCAACTAGTAAGTTGAGATACACTAGAAATTATATGAAGATTATTAGAAATTATATGAAGATTATTGATGAAGGGTCTGGTCAGTGAGGAACTCTAAAGAGGGTTCCTGCACTGTGTTGAGCATATTTGCAGTTTCAATTTTGGTTGGTGTAGGAGGTTGTATATTCTGGCATGGATTAAAGTGCAGAAGTTTTTTCTATTGCTTTTGTTCTGTTCTCAACAGAGACATGGTTAATTTTAATTTCGTGTTGCATATTTGACATTGAGTGCATTGTATTTTGTGCAGATGCTTTCTTGGTCTGATGTGCGGTTTATTTGCAGTACTAGACTGCTAGTAGTTTTTGTGTATTAGTTTTAGAAATCCTTCATATAGTACACCTATTGTATCATGGTAGGACTTTGTTGTTAATCTATTTTCATCTTTGTGGTTGGTTTATGTGTTGTTTTGGCTGGTGCCTATGGCTTGTTTAGATTGGCTTATTTGAGTTTATCCATTGACATAAGTATTTTCAATTTATGTTTGTAAGTTCTCCAATATAGCTTAAATAAACTTGTAGCAAGTACAAAAGCAATTCAAAGTTATTTAATCTTTTGCTATAAAAAAAGCTTATGAAAGCTTACACATACACCTTATGCAAAGATTACACATAGTGCTATAAACTGCTGCAAATAAGCCATTCATCCAAAACAAAACAAAAAAATAGATTTATAATTTTTGTAAAAAAAAAAAATAATCCATCATAAAATGACTTTCAGGAATTATAGAAGTGCGTTATGGATATGATCGATCAATGATATTTATATACTGTAGTCTACAGTTATAAACATGAGAATAAACGCAAATTAAATCAAATCTCAAAACGGTATCCTATCGTATATATAAGGAAAGGATAAGGTCATTTTAACAAAGGAGAATAAGTCAAGTAAACGTTTCTGCAGAATTTGTTCACTACACCTTCAGGTGTGTGGCAATTTTTCCTTTTTCAAGATGTATAATAAACCTGAGAACTTGAAAATAAAATCAAAATTTTCTTTGGTCCTTTACTTATCCGTTACAAAACTGAAAGAACAAAGACTAAAACAAGTTATAGTTGCAACCAACAATAAAAGAAAACTAGTTTTTTAAATCAGCTAGCTCCTATAACACAGAATGATATGGCATATAACTGGAATCCTTGAGAATGCAGAATCCTTCAACTCCTTTGATTCTGAGCTTCATCTAGTTTCTTTTTCCGTTTAATGATAGTATCATGTTTATTTTTCTTGCGCTCATTAGATATCTGAATGACAGATTTCAACAAAACATATTATGAATAACAGAACCGACAGAAAAAACTATGAACATCAGAACCAACAGAAAAATACTACATTATCTCAGATATAATAACTACCAGACAAACCTGCCACTTGGCAACCAATATGGATTACATAATAAATAGAATAGTAATTGGTAAAATCGCAAGTTCAGAATTCATAAAACAAAATACACAAGCAATATAACTACTATGACTAAGAATTTCATAAAAAAGTGTACCTGCATAGCTTCAAGTAGCTTCCTCTTTTTACGTGTCAACATAAGTTTACCCATCTCAGCACCATCATCAGTATTAGCTTGAACATTATTAGTTGATTCACCAGTCTGAATAACTGCAGTAGATGTTTCTTTTTCAACAGTAGACCCTGCTGAAGTATATGTTTCACCCTTTAGTTCTTTCTTCAACTCCTCACGGAATCGCTGCTCCTGAATCATCAGCTGCAAAACAGCCATTGAAATAGAATTACTATACGTATCAATAGAATGATAACCTCCACTCATTTAACAATCCGGATGCACCGTTCTTCTTAATACCTTCTGCCTTTTCTCAGCGGCTTCATTTGCAGCTGCACGATCAATAATACCCTCAGCCAGAAGATTTTGAGGATCTTCCAGATCTTTCTCAACACCTGGAAGTGGAAGGACTTCCTTTCTGGCAGCAGCTTGCAAGTGTTTAAGGGTCTTTGCATACTCCGGAACATATGCTCCTTCTTCATAGTCAACAAAAGGTGACAAGTGCGGTGGAGGAATCCTAATGATAAAAGAGGCATCACATACGGGAACACAGGCATATGTATAATATATGTACAGATTCTTCTTAGCTGTTTCATCAAGGTTTATGTATGACTGATGAATATTATTTATTTATATGCAAATCCAGTAGATTTGATATCGTATCTTATTTAATTACAATACATCATATGTAACAACATACTAACAGACCGATAAGAGTTACTCCCTCGGTCCCTAAATATCTATGCAGTTGGGGTTTATTTCTTTTAAAGAGATTTACACTAAAATCTCCATGACGGATAAGAGTTTAAAAATTTTGTTTGTCCTAAATACAGGGCCCTCTACAAATTTATAGACCTGTTTATTACTCTTTTTTCAAATATATCTCTTATTAATACTACAACTCTTTTTTCAAATATATCTCTTATTAATACTACAATTCTTGGAATATGAAAAGTTAACATCGAATATATTTATACAAAGGGTAATTTAATAACAGTCACATACATTTCAGACAAAGTTATTAATCCAACCACTTTTCTTAATATGTTTGCTTTTTGTTGGAGGTTCCTATAATAAGGAACTAAGGAACGGAGGGAGTATGCTACAGTTAATTAGCAACAAATTCATTCTAAAAATTAAGATATGCATATGTTGACCAAGATCACAACTAATAAGAATCCTAACAAAACCAAAAATACTTTTCTCAGACCAAAAGAAGCACATGCTGAAGAAGATCGGAACTAACAGGAACCCTGCATTCTAAAAATTAACATATGCATGTGTTGACCAAGATCACAACTAATAAGAATCCTAACGAAACCAAAAATATTTTTCTCGGACAAAAAGAAGCACATGCTGATGAAGATCAAAACCAATAAGAACCGTAGGTGAACCTAAAATAGGCACAGATAATACAACCGAAATTACCAAAGAACGGATGCACAAGAACTTGTTTTGGCGAGAAACAATATAACAATGTTGTCAAAGAAATGGGTTATAATTGTACAATAGAGATCAGAGTCAGTACACCAACACAAATGAATTAGAAGTTACCTTCCCACAAAATAATTTTCTGTTGGCAAAATTATCCGTGCGTTCACAGAGTCAAATACCCATTGTGGTTGAACATATTCTCTTGAGAGGAATCTGTGTCCTTGAGATTCCCTATCAACGATCTGAAGAAATGAAAGCAATAGTTAAGCAAACATTAAAGGAAGTTCAATAAAGTTATGTTACATAAATAACACAAACCTGATGAGTAATGCTCTGGTCAGATTCTGCAAAGGGAGCCCCTTCTCCCTCCCATGACACTGTACCACCAAAAGCAGGAATAACAAAAAGCAATGATTCCCTTGGTGCCTGAATAATTAAACCAAAACAGATGCAATCATTAGAATAATTCCAAAATAAATGCAAGCTTAAAAAGCGTACCTTCAACACACACACAAACATATAACCCTCAGCAAAAAAAACTATGTAGTATATATACATTATTAATATGAAAAGTACTCAACTAACTCATTGTGAAGTAATTTTTATGTATGTTACTAGTGCTTCTAAGTATGATTCTTTTAAGAGATGTTGCCCATTTATAATATCACTAGTCCATATATGAACTCTTCACAATTTCTTACATTTTATATTAAAAAATTTACACAAACTCTAACTCGGCAAATGCTACAAGGTCATACCTCTCTGCTCAAGAAGATTTTGACATTTCGAAAGAGATTTTTGCATTCTCGTGTCTCTTGATCATATTCCTCTTCTCCTTCACCTGCAACTTTTTCAACAAGCTGCATTAGTGCACCGGGTTCATTAGAAGGAAGTTGATGTTGAAGTTGAGCAAGTCTTAGTTCAGATTTTTCATTTTGGGTCTGTGCCCCATCTTGCTTGGACTCCATTTGCTCAGATTCAACTAATTGAGAAGCTTCAGAATTCGGTATAGCAGGTCGGGTGTTGCCATTTAAATATCTTGACAATGCATATATATCTAAAAAATTTGATAAGAAAATTGATCAGAAACAAATTTCAGGCTTTGCAGCAATTCAAGTTTATAAAGCTGGTTATAACTTGATAAAACAGTACCTGCTGCCAAAGCCTCCAAGCGAGGATCAAGGATGGGAGGATACTTCAAATTAATGGAATGATAGAGGTGAAAATTGACAAATCCAAGAAGAGGCTGCATCAATTCATTATAGATGTTTAAGAAATTAGTATATGGATATCAGTTGTAATTGAATAACTAAATTTGGTTTATACATGAATGACATAACGATCCTAACAGAACTTATTCAAATTAAATGTATACATGATTAAAATATATTTAGATCTATAATCCTATTACTTTGGATGATATGGATATTGACAAGTTATCAAAAAAATGAACACACTTGATTTAAATATGAAATTAGACTTACCTCATAGAGTTGTAGAAAGTTTAGCATAGTAGGGATGTCAACATCCTCAGACACAACCTGCTGCAGTGAATGAGGAGTTAACCATGTTATTTTCTGACCCTCAACTTCAGCCTGCACAAACAACATAATAAATTTATAAAATGTACAATTATGATTAATAAATAATTAACATAATCAATGGCTACAAACAGTACCTGGTAGTATATGCCTTTAACAGATACAAATGTTTTTCTTAACTTGTGAGTCCGAGATACGAATGCTTGCCATTCATGCGCCAATCTAGAACACAGGCAGACAATAATAAATGAGATAAGTATTATTGCAGCATAATAGGTTGCACTTTTTTGTTTAAAATGCATGAAAATGACAATGAGATGTTAATACTAATATAAATTATCTTACAACAAAAAATACTTATATAAATTATATTATACTCTCCTAGTCCTTATTTTCAAAGTAAAGATTGAGGCACAAAGACCTAAATTCTTTATGACATATTAATCTGAAGTTATAAAAATTCCAAGTATATATACCTTCGACATTTGTGGACAAGCTCCACATCAATTTTTTTGCTTTCAGTCGCAGGTACTGCTGCAAAGAGATGTACCATTGTAAGGCAGTCGTCCAATTCTCCAAGTGCATCAACAAATCTCGGGTACCTCTGGCGGATTATCCTATCTATCTTGGGTTTGGGTGTTTTCTCACGTAGCCTATTTGCTCGTTCAACGTTTTTCTTTGCCTCTGCTTTCTTAATTTTTCTCTCATGGACTCTTATTGCTCTATGTATTTCAACCAAAGGCTCGTGGTGTAAAAAGCTAATATCTTTGACATGGTAGTAAGTCTTGTCATTTCCCTTGAACTTTTTCTTCGGTTCCCTCGGAGTTACACCTTTCAAAATGCATAGTTTCCTAAAATTTATAAACCCTAACATCAGAATCATATTTTCACATTATAAAACATTATTTTCATAAAAAAAAATAGAATTGTCGGCGTACGGAACCTGAAAAGGGGTAAACTGATTTGAAGCTGCTTGAGTGCTTGTGTCCTGGTGACAAACTTAGCCGCATTTCCTTCCTTTTTCTTCCCCTGAATACGACACAGAGATTCAAATTTATCATCTATCTCAATTTATTCTCGCAATACGCTCTTTTTATTGCGCTAATTCGTATAAATTAACATCACGGATAATTGGCTATGAACGTTAAACTCTCCGGGGAAAAAATCACTACCCATCAATTAAAATACCGAAAGATAAACGAATAAAACGATAGAAAAAGTGGAAGCAGTTAAAAATATGTGAAAGGATAAGTGATTTGAAGAGATGCGAAGAACTCACGGCGGGTCTGTAGTGCTTCGCCACCATTGCTGAAGCTGCTGACGGCTGTTGTGAGAAGAAGAGGCGAAACGAAAACACGCAGTCACGAGATTGTTAGGTTAGGGTTTATGCATATATATGACCCTCTTTTATTAAGATTTTTTTTATTGGTACAAAGCCTCTTTTATTATTTTTAATTTTTAAAATAAATCATCAATTTATTTGTTTTTAAAAAATGTACTCACTTGTCCTAAAATATAAATAGTTAAAAATATTCTGAGTCATTTTACAATACCAAAAAAATGTTAATGTTTTCTTTAAAAAAAAAAAGAAGTTAAATTAGTCAACATTCTATCATCAAAGTTGCTGAAAATCGGAGGATCAACGCAAAAAAATAAATATATACTAATGTCAATTTTCCTGTATATTTTTTTTTAATTCTTTAACTTATTTTTGACATACCATTATTGAAGGATAATTTCTCTTTCTATACAAGATTAATTACATTTTTTTAATTTATGTAAAATGCTAAAAACAACTTATAGTTTAAGATGGAGTAGTATTGATCATCTTGTAAAAAAAATAGAATTTATCATCAATCTCAATTTTTTCTCTAAACTATAACTATACCCATTCAAAAAAATTATATAAAACTAGCAAAAATGTGGGGACTAAAGTACTTGTTTATCCGCTTTTCTATTGTGTTTGATCATAACACGTCTCGTTATAAAATTTTAATAATAATTAATGGGTTTAAGAGTAAAATTGTTGATGGTAATGTATGTATATTAAAAGTAGGCTAAGAAAAACATATATCCTCTTTATTCTTTTTGAAGAAAACAAAATGAAATATATTAATAATAACAATGGTTCATCTTTAGCACAAGGTGTACTAAAGAGACCACGCTAAGGTACAATCAGTCTGTCAAAAGAATACACAACAATGATCAGTCAATACCCAAACAAAGTAACGGGTCCGACCACCATTTGTGAGAACCGAATATAAAAGTGGTTTTGTGAGCTTTCAACCACCAAAAGGAATTATGTTTAACCTTTTCTAAAATTTGTAAGATGGGAGTTTGTATGTTATTAAATAGCTTGTTATTACGTTCAGTCAAAACTAGCCAAATGCACAAAAGCCAGACAAGCTAAAGAAATTATATGCAAGTCCTCAAATGACCTAGAGTAAATTGAACATATATCCTCTTTATTAGTAGTTAATAGAGCAGGAATTTAACTGAAATTCGGCTGAATGTCTTTAACTGTGATTTTTTTTCAAGCGATTGACGAGCAAGGAACTGTGTCCCTGGTTGTGGATTCCCTCAAATGCATGAAGTAAGGATGAGAGTAGAAAAGCAAAATGGGTGAAAAGAACCCCTGCAAGCGTAAAAGTTATTCAAAAGAACGTGTAAAAATATTTAAGAAACTGCATAATAATACCAATTTGTTTTCCATAGTACTAGCTACACTGAATATTTCGGTTTAATTTTACTCCGCGCAGCTAAGTATTTATCTTTCAGCCTATCGTGTTGAATTGCTGCGTCTTTTGCATCGTATTCGGAAAAGAAAAAAAGAAAAAAAATAAATAAATAAATAAATATATATATATATATATATTGTTGGCACGTCAAGTACAGCTTGAAAGCAATGTCACCCACATATTACTTTTGCACGATTATCATATCATACTAATTAAAACGGAACATTTCATGCATGTTTAGGTAAAACCATATCATAAGTTCCTTGACCATAAAAGTTATTTCTCAGTCTGCGCATTTGCAAGCTAACCACAGCAGGAATGAACATAGGCTTAAACTCTTAATTTTGTCATTTTGGCATGTTATCCACGTCTTTGAAATCAATGGGTGTTTAGCTTTTTCCTGGAAACTCCAAACTGAAGAATGAATGTGTGATGTCTGGCATCGATGTGGATTTGATTCGTAGTCATTCAGATTCAGTTATTTGGGAGTACCATAAATGTTAACCACACCGTGACCTAAGCCAAGTATGGTGTGGTTCCTGCTTTAAGCCTTATTGGCTTCAAGAAAGGCACGATGTGCATGACCAAGCTCTTGAAAAAGAGTGGGTTTAAGCAAACAACAAATTGACACAATTAATTTTCCAACATAGGGAAAATCTACCATTCACACCCAATGAGTAGCAACTGTAAAATAATATGAATCATACATGCACTAATGACATAGTTGTTGACAAAATTAAACTTCTAAGTCAAATGTATGCCCTCAAGCTTCCGATTAAGAACCACAGCATGCAGATTTTTGGGCGGCCTGGGCAGCCCCTGCTCCCTGGTCTGGTTGGTTAATCTTGATTGTCTGGGGCTGCAAGGAACAAAATGGAAAACTTAGCAGGGAACTGATGAGAGAATTCAACCCGGAGAGTGATTTTTGTTAAACTTAGGATGCAAGGAAACAGTGATGTAAACATGAAACTAGATACATCTGTGAAATCTTGCATTTAATCAAATAGGATGCAATTATAAAAGGGTTCAAAAAGAAAAAGCCGGGAGACAATCAATGATAACTAGTAAAAGGTCCAAAATAAAACCTCAGATTTTGAGTCAGTATCTGCAAGTCTTTGCTTGATGTCCCGAGCTATTGAAAAGAAAACCTCCTCCACATTCAGATTTGTTTTAGCACTCTG
>Ga0209282_1001523_pt1 | contig 12773 bp, 7 predicted proteins | sample Mtrugardesep15_FD_187529 | JGI IMG/M metagenome (GOLD analysis project Ga0209282, IMG submission 187529) | Root nodule microbial communities of legume samples collected from California, USA - M. trunc garden sep15 (SPAdes) (version 2) | ecosystem: Host-associated > Plants > Roots > Nodule...
TATGCTATGTAAAAATTGTATTATATTTAATGTGCATTATCATATTCTGCAAAACGTAACAATCATTACAGAGAAATAACTGTCCATCACATGTAACGAAGTTATATTAACATTTTCAAAACCTAAACAAAATATTACATTCAATTTTTAAAATTTAAATAACAATATATAACAACTATTAATAAGAAAATCAGACTCTTTTAAACAACAAATAGTCACTGTTCCCGTGCGTCAGCACGGGTATGTTACTAGTTCCAATGACAATCGCATGGTGAATTGATAACCAATGACATTGACTTAAAAGGCAATGTCTGGCATGGTCATAGTGAGATAGTTTAAATTTCCTTTGGCGTATCTTATGACGCTAACAAAACAACTGCATTCCTTTGAAAACAGCTTATGACATTTTTCATAAACTTTTTCAGCTTATTTTCATAATTTCTCCAAAATAACTTATGAAAACAGGTTATAACGTATAAAAAAAACAATTTGACTTAATTCTATCATTTGTTATAAAAATAGCTTATACATAAGCGCTTGTGCTATAAGCTGCAAATAAGTCATTCAAGCTAACTGTCTTAATATGTACGCAATCACTAATTTAGAGGCAAACATTATAGAGTGAAGCAATTTGATCGATAAAATTATGGAAATTTCAAAACGATCTATTGAACTTCTCGGATCATACTCGTTCTCATTGAAACAAAGTTGAGAGGCGAATTGGAAGAGATAGGTAACTTACAAAACTGAAGCAGAGAGGCACGAGAAGAAGAAGATGATGCAGATAATCACGGCGAGGCAGGAAAGCGGCGCGGACGACGGAATACGGCGAAGCAGAAGGCACGGTTTTGTATTTTGTTTTTACTTTCTTAACTAGTAAAAACACCCGTGCTAACGCACGGGTACAGTTAGAATTTAAAATTTAAAATTTTATGCATATTTTAATTACGAATATGACATTAATAATTTATTACATTTTTTACTGCAATATTTTTTATAATACTGTAGTCAGCGACGAAGCTAGTAAGAAATTTTCGCAGGGCCAACTATAACCAAAAAATAAAATATTTTAAATTTTTGTTAATTTTCGACAACTAAATTTATTTGAGGTAGCTTAATGTTTATTATTTGGGTAGCTAGATATAAATACATACCAACTAATTTAAAAATAATATATTTTTTGGGGTAGGCAAGGCTACCCCTTGTATATGAAGGGCTACGCCCCTGACTGTAGTCATATATATTGCATTGCAAAGCTGATAAATATTGTTATGTTTACAGGGCTAGGAAAGATAGATATAATAACATAAATTTACATTAGAAAAAACATAGTGATATATATTGCTTAATATTGTTGGTTGCCTTTAGATAGTAGAAATTATAAAAAGATAATAATGGACTATCCTAAATAAAAAACATGACAAACATCATAATTATTATGCATAAATTTGAATCTAATTGTACCAGCTTGAAACCGATGATTTCGACAAAATCTTTTTCACTTTGGTCCAATTTTTGTGGTCAAGTTGTCTTCATTATTGAGAATGATATTGAAAAGTTTTCGAAAAGCAAAATATAGTTGACTTCACCAGATTGTTTCTTATTTTGTAACAATTACTATTTTTTAACAATTACTATTTTTTTTCAATGTTTAAAATCTAATGTGGGATTCATATTTTGATTATGTACATTAATTTGGACAAATTTAATAAAATAATAATTTTCAATAGTAATTGGTAAGAAAAGAGTATCTCTAAATAAAAAAATTAGTTTAAATTAATAAAAAATTATTGAAATTCACAACTAAAGTTATAACCAATTGCATGAAAATGTATCTCTAAATGGTTATGAACAGTTTAAACTATATTTAATGTGCAGTTATGATAAAGTTAATTGTTTAGGCAAGTACAAAAAATTGTAGTATAGTTTTATAACATAGTGGTACCTTAAAATAATAGCTATGGTATACATAATAGTATTGATGCCCATGTGGTGATGTTTGGTAATAGTATACATTTGTTGTAGACCGAAAAATTGTGGCAGGAATCTAACTTTGCAGGCTTTATTCATAGTAGTATTGACATGTCTTGAGATTCTACAATATTTTGGTTTGTAGTTATTGAATTTAAATGGGTATAGTACTTAGTCCATTTAATTATCCACATATACTCATAAATTGTATAATTGGTTTGTTAAAAGAATTCGTTGGTGTATAAATAATGTATACATTTAATAATTAAACAAATTATATATAGTAAAAAATATTGTTGATATTAATTGGTGAATATTTAGACATTTAAAATAAAGCGTAATCAAAATCTAGATGTTACTTTAGAAAGGAAAAAAAAAGTACTTTCAAACTTGTTATAGTTAATTCAAAGTACTTTCAAACTTATTTACTCAGCTAATTGAGGTTTATCAGAAGACTTAAGATCTGATTGTTTTAGGTTGATATGGTGGTGCCTACGAAACTGATATATGTTGTTAGTGTTCATAGGTGTTGAATTGATATATGTTTATAGGTGTTAAACATAATTTTTCTTACAAAGATAGGTATATATTTAATTATATTGGAAAAACTGGTGAGTTAGTTTGGAGTATGAAAAATAATATTAAGATAATTGATAAAACTATAGCATTAGAATGATTGAAATGAAGAAGCAATAAATAGTTATAGTTTAGTGTAGTGAAGATATTACATCATACAAAGTTCCCCAGGAATTTAGTTCAACTGATGTATTTCATGTTTGTTCTTCAATCATTATAGCTGGAACCTGAAGAAGATGGGTGAATGAGTTTGACTACAAAGGGAACATGCCTGCAGTTTAGTTGCAACATGGTAATCATTAAGTTCATTCAATGAGTATAGTACTGAATGGAGCATGGTAAGTTTATGTATAAGAAGTTGACATGGTACTTACTTGTTAAACATTTTGAAAAACTTCTTTATAGACAACATTGGTTGTGGTGTCTTTAGGAACATTTTGTTCATCATGTATCAATATCTTTATACCCTTCTTGCTTGTAACCCTTGAGATTGCAACATATATCTGACCATGGCTGAAAACATCTTTTGGCAAATAAAGACCAACCCAATCTAGAGACTGACCTTGTGATTTGTTGATCGTCATTGAATAAGATACAACAATTGGAAATTGTCTTCTAGTTAATTTGAATGGCCAAGGTGATTGAGAAGGTGACATATCCATACGTGGAATGTATGTTATATTTCCATGATGTTTGCCACCCATTATTTTTGCTTCCAGAACATGAGTTGCCATCTTTGTTACAATCAACCTGGTTCCGTTACAAAGCCCTTCTGACTGATCTATATTCCTCAAAAGCATAATTGGACATCCTACTTTCAATTTTATTCTATGATTTGGAAGTCCAGATGTACGTAGTGTACATAGAAACTCAGGTGTCAATACATCTACAATGTTGTTGTCGTGTATCTCTGATCTATCAATTGAGTTAGCACTTAAATATTCTTTTTCTTCTCCTACAATGTGAACAAATATATTATGAGTATATTATAAATAAATACATAGTATATCTGATGATAGAAGTATGTGTAATTAGGATTGTACCGGGCATTAGACCTAGAACATATTCATTGATTTGATCAACCACTTCAATTGTTGATGCCAATATTGCCCTGATCTTCAAGTACTCATAAGACTTGTAATTATCCAAAAAATTAGGATAAGTGTTGTTGATAATTGCAAGTATAGGATCAGAGTAATCAGTTATCAAAATTTCTTTTGGGATTTGAATTTCTGCATAACCATCATTTGGTTCATTTATTTTGCCCTCCCCTACACTTAAAAGCCAGCTTGAAAATTGAGAGATTTCTTCATTTTCTTCGGGATTTGAACCATGCTTCAATCTCATATTTTTTGTTAAAGTGAGAACTTCACAATGATCCCAAATATAAGAAGCATTGATTGAGGCATGTACAATATCAGACCGATTACCTCTTGGTATAACTGGTAATATTTGTCTAAAATCCCCCCCAAAAACTACAACCTTCCCACCAAATATTGTCTCGCACTTAACAGTTGGAGTACTCATTATGTCCTTAAGTGTTCTGTCTAAACACTCAAAAGTGTATCTATGAGCCATTGGTGCTTCATCCCATATGATTAACTTTGTTTGTCTAAGAAGGTTTGCCATATCACTATTATGATCAATATTGCATGTTGAGTTATCAAATGTTGGGACAGGGATTTTAAACTTTGAATGAGCAGTTCTCCCACCAGGTAGCAGGAGAGAAGCAATTCCACTTGTTGCAACGGTCAGTACAATTTCATGTTTTGATCGTAATGCACTTGCCAATGTACGCCACATAAAAGTTTTTCCTGTTCCACCATAACCATGCAAGAAGAAAACACCACCTTTTTGATTTGTAACTGCCATCATGATTTTTTCAAATATTTTCGTTTGTTCATCTGTATTCAAAATATAAATACCATGATGAGATCATAGTTTTTTCACTATGTTTGTATTTAATATTTTACGCATGAAAATTGAGAAATTAAGTGTATACCTGTTAATGATGCAAACAGTTGTTGAAATTCAGCTTGGAGTGTAGGAATATCATAATTTCGCTCATCATAAATCAGTCGGTTTCCTAGTTGCTCAAGAATATATCCCTTTGGATAAGGTAAAGATTTAAATTCTTTTAAACTTCTCCTACTTGATTGTAACAACTTCTCAATCTCTATTAATGTTAAATTTTGAAGTTGTTCATCAGTTAGTAGTAATTCTGAAATGGAAAGTAGGCAATATTGGCAGTTACTATGTTGAATTGTATATGGGTAGAAGCAACTTTAAAATAAAACTGTAGCGTGAGTGCTATTATAATATGAGACATACCTTGATTTTGAGCCAAGTCACGCTGTTCACGCAAGATTCCATCCGACAACCATTGTACAGTATTTGTCCAAACATGGAATGGTCTACTCATGGCTCCTGATAGCAACATGATGACAAATAATCTTCTTAGGAAATATCCTGAACCCCATTGAAATGCTTCTCTAATGGCTCCAATGTATTCCTTATCATCGTTAAGAAATCCCATGGCAAAACATGCATCTCTGAAACTAAGATGTTGCACATCACCAACTTTGCGTATTTCTTCATATGTTTTTGGCCCTTTAACAACAGTTAACATCAATCGCAAGTGGAACAACTCCCCAGTTGTTGGTGGTACCCATATCAGTCTACCTATAGTATAACCCCTCTTCCTTGGTGTCCATCTTCTGTCCTTTTTGTTGTAAACAAAGTTGGCAACAAACTGAGCATAAGTTAGTTCTCTTGCAGCCTCAAATTCTTGGTTAGCTTGCAACCAAGCTGTGAACATTGATTCCGTGACACTTGCTTTTTCTAGTACATTCTCCATCCGAGCATGATCAGTAAAGTAGATTGCTTTCTCACCAACTAAGTGGAAAAACATACGCTCAACTGCTGGTTTCCTACCATGAATTGAAAATGATAGTATTCTCCAACATGCCTCACTTGGAGATATATATCGACAATCCAGATAATGTTTGATTTCATCGACAGGCTGTTGAACTGTATGCGTACGTTGTTGAGAAGGCACAACTCTTGCTGTGATTCGATCATAACCTTTGTGTATGTACTTGAATAAGTACTTAATTGATGAACCTTGGTTACACCATTCCATGTTGATATGAGCTTGGTACTTCAACAACAGCTTTTTGTTGTATGGAACAACATGTCTATTGTCTAAGGCAATACCATTTTTCACAATAGTATGAGTATTTGAACTTCTCTTGTAAACTGGATATCCATCTTGATCAACAATAGTTTGTTCAATGAATTTTTTAGGGAAGAATTTTGAACACTTATTGTTTTTTGTCATGCAGGGTGAGGACAATCTAGCAAGACCACAAGGACCATGAATCATGTGACTTTTGACTAAGTTATACAACTCATTGTGCTTATTTGGATCAGGGATCTCTGCACATATGATTTTGTCTATATCTTCGGGTTTCGGATATTTGCTAGATGGATGTAAGAAAATGAGAATATGAGCATGTGGTAAGCCTCTTTTCTGGAATTCAATGGTGTACATATCTGTTAATACAACAATGAGGATTAAAATTAGACATATATAAATGATAATTTGTTTGTAGATTTGTAGACAAATGCGCTGTAAAAAACTTACATGCTAAACACTTTCCTAAAATGTGTCTTTTTGTAAGGTCTTTCATCAACTCATCAAACTTGATTTTAAAAATCCTGGAAATGATATCAGGGCGATCTTGTGGTTTCAAATTGTATTTTTGTAGTTCTCTAGTTATCTCAGGCCACTTTGGATTACATGTAAATGTAATGAAAAAGTCTGGGAACCCAACAACACTTGATATTGCCATTCCATCAAAATATAGTTGATCCATGTATCTTTTACTTCCGACAAAGGTTGAAGGAAATATGACTCTTTTCCCTTGTATAACCTTTTGCCCTTGGTTATTAGTACCACCTTCATCATTTAACTGCCTATATTTACCAACTCTTAACTTGGATTGATTTCTCCTTAACCAATTGAGCCTTTCTGCTTCCATCATTGCATATCCATCACACAAGAATTGTTGCAATAGCTTCCTCGAACATAGCAACGTCATTGCCTCATTTTTCCTTGTTTGAATTCTAAATGAGAACCATTTTTTTATTGTCAATCTATTCTTCCTGCTAACAACAGTGTCCTTTTTATACCGTAGCAAAATCCCTGGGCGATACCCATCTTCTCCATAAGGGAATAGTAATGGATATTGGAAACCAAGATAGCTGGCATGAAATTCATCTATTCGCTGTAAATCTCCAGATTGTGATTGCAAAATGATATCTCTTTGAGATGCGGAGTCAATGTCTCCTACGATGAGTGCAGCAACTTCACTAACCGTTGGTTTATTGTAGATCCTGCCATCTTTTTTCCTGTCTGAGATAAGTTTCAATCTAACATCTTGAACAGGACCTTGTTTTAAAACATCTCTTGCCATCCTAAAAGCTTTAGCATGGACATTATTACCATCTAGCATGGTCTTTAATTGTTTGACAATGTTTTGATCGAGATCCTTATTGTTACTGAAAAGTATGAAATATATTGCATTATTTTAAAATATAAAAAAGGTTACAACTTATTGTATATTCAAGATAATGCTACTGAGAGATTATTACCTGAAACTACCAACCCTGTTGGTTATTTCATTTTCTGTGTCGTAGATATATAGTTGAGCAAATTTCGGACGTTCGCCCTCTAAGGGTAACATGCTACCAATTCTGTGACATGTTTGTCCTTGCATTCTCAAGGTAGGTGGACCTCTTCCTTTGTTTGTGGCATCATCAAATTTCATTCCTGGAGATGTAAATGAAAACATAGCATTGTATGTTCTTGCATGTGCTTGATAATTTTTGCTATCTGACCCATGACTTTGAAATAGGAGATTCTGAAGCAGTTCTGGAGGTTGTTCTAAAAGTGGCAGTTGTACTTTTCCACCATTACAACATATCTGGAACTTTGGTTTACAACTATTTCTTGACTTTTCTTTCCTTTCTTGATACCACATTAAAGCTCCACAGTGTTCACATTCCCATGTAGGATTTCCCATATCACCATAAACTGTGTCCAATTCCCATGTAAGTAATTAGAATAAAGAAAAAACAAATTATATTATGTGATGAAGAGGACTTATTGAAATTTAGGCTTACCCTGCAAGTAAGCCTCATCATCATCTTCAATATCAACTTCACTGTCAGACTCAGATTCACTATGATCAGATTGATCAGAATCTGATTCTCTACGATCTTCATTTATGTTGTTATTGTCTTGAGTTGTTTGTGGAATAGTTCTTGACATAGTTTCAAAGTAATCATCATCTGTTGCAATTTGTTTGTGTCTTGTTTGATTTTGAGGAATTGAAACATTAACTTGTTGATCTTTGAATTGAGGTTGTACAGCTTGAGGTACCTTTTCAACATGATTGCTCATTGTGTTGTTATCCTGAGAACTAACATTGACTGTTGCATGTCTGTCATTAAGCCTCTCCAGCAAGTTACTTAGAATATTGTGAACTGGTTGTGATGTGGTTACAAAATTTGACTTTGGCATCTCTTTCTGAATGACAGTGGGATTGTTTCCATGTTGCATGTACTCAGCAATGCGCTTTCTTCTCACTTGAGAGCATGAACTGGAGTTGCTGCTTTGGTCATGATTTGTTGATGTACCATTAACATCAGATGTTGGAACAATCTTCCCTTTGGTCATGCTTTTCGTTGAAATTTTAACAGGTGACAATTCAGTGGTATTTGTTGGAATAGAGTGAGATATTGAGTTGGATTTTGAATGTTTGGCACCAAGATTCCTAGCAAATTTGGTTTTCTTAATTTGAACTGGTTGTTCTATTGAGTTAACTACATCATCTTGACTGCATATGTTGTTGATGATATTGTCAGTATAGCCTGCATTGCGCTTTTTGCCAACTTTCGCAGATGTAGATGAATACTTGTCTGGTTGAATAGTTGCATCAAATTTGTTGAGCAAATTTAATCCAGGTACATTTCTCCTAACTGTTTGAGTAGAATGAAATGTATTTGAATTTAGATTTGACAATTGTGTATGATTGGTAATATGGTACTGAGAACTGCATTCAATGTTTGGCATGTTGATAGGAAAAACTGTTGATGTTTGTTGAACAGAAGATCTTTGAAAAAAAATTCCCTGACTGCTAGAATCACATGTATCTATCACAGGTATAGATAAGTTGGCTGACATATTAACAGGATTTACATGTCCTCCTCTGAATTCCTTAGATGTGGAAAAGTAAGCAGGTAGATTCTGTATGTTTTGAAGAGGAGTGAATCCAGATACATTTCTTCTGAAAGTGTGGGTAGAATCCATGAGATATTGATTGTAATTTGGCAATTGTTTTTGATTTGCAGAATTATACTGAGAATTGAATTGTATTCTAGGCATGTTAATAGCAAAATCTGTTGATTTTGAATTTGATCTTGCCTTTTTATCAGAAGTTGGAACCTTCTTTTTTTGCCTAGAAACTTTAGCCGTAACTTGTAGAGGTTGAACATTGGTTTGAGTTGGAAGAGGAGCACGGTTAATTGAAGGTTGAATGTTTTCACATAAGTGACCTGATAGACCTAAACCAGGTAAATATGCTTCTGTATTTTCCTTTGATGATTTAGACTGTTCACTATTTCTAGAGTTAACTATTGATGAAGTAATATCAGAAAGAGGTGGTGCTGGTTTAGCTCTCTTTGATGTAACATTCTTCTTGTTCAGCAATAACAACCTTCTTTTCCTATCTGCTGCAGTTTTAGGGTCACCATCATCTGGTTTTTGATTCATTATCTGTGACATGTTGATTTCAGAATTTAATGTGTATAATAAGTAAGCTGTTTAAAGGAATTAATCCATCAACTACTGTGATTCAGCTAAACTAATTTTTGACAATCCTTTGTTATCATTATGTCAAGATCAAATATTCATCAGATAGGCACCATTAATAAAAAAAGATATAATAAGACACACAATATAATATCCTGTCTCATATCATACTGAGTTATTATGAATGGTGCCTGAAACACATTAGGATCATTATGGTGAAACATTGTGTTTCTGAAATCATTCGTAATCAGTATACAATGCAGTTAGTAATCTAATCTTAGTTTTTATCAAAAGTGATCGTAATGTGAAGTATAGATATTGAGAACAAAAAATATAAGATCATACATACCTTCCTTGTTTGTGGTTTGGAAAGAAGTATTGATAGAAACTAAGTATATATTAATATTTCAATAAGTGCTATGAATATTAAACAATAGAGTCTATGAGATGAACATTGTATGTGTTTGTTCCATTAGTATTTAGTTTTGTGTTATTTTCCAGAAAATAGTATAAGGGACACAATAGGCCACACAGTTTGAAGCTTTGTGTTACGATTAAAATAAATTAAACAGTGTTGTACTGTGTATAATAATATATTAGTTTGTGTCAATTGATTTCAGCTGTAAAGTGACAAAAGAAATACTTACTTTATATGGAAAATAGCAGATTTTGTGATAGAAAAATATAAACAATAAGCATGTATAACAAAAAAAAAAGAGTATTGTAGTGAAATGTCTCAATTCATAGCCTAAATTAGCCTGACTACTTTGTGTGGTTCCCATGAAGTATTGTTCACGCATTAAATGCATTGCAGAACATAGGTATGTGGTTGTTTTGAAAAAGTCTTGTTGAAGGGTTGATGGATGTGTACAATGGAAAAACTATGAAAAGGTGTATTTGATTAATTAATTGATTTTCTATAACATTACTTAGATGTTGTTATGTGATACAACTCATAATTTAAAGATGTTAGGACACAAGATAGTGATAGCTAAGTAATGATATTGTTTCTTGTGCAGGAAATTAACTTAAATTGACTTATATTGAAAATGCTATAGAAGTATGTTAAGACTCTTACATTTTAGTTACAAAGATGATGGTACTGTTACAGTTCTTGAACTAACTGAGTAATGTAATTGATATAATTTGGAGAGAGTATTTTAGATAAGATTCTTGCTAGAAATAGTTTTTGTGGACTTACTCATTACTTCTAGAGATTTGTAAATTAAACCTGGGATTATACTTTTTACATGGTGGCATATAGAATGATATATGGGATTGAATTGGTCACAAAATCATGATATTGTTTCTTGTGTAGGCAATTAACTGTTATCGACTTTCGTTACAAAGATGTTGTTACTGTTACAATTATTGATATTCATAGGAAATTTTATACCTAAGTTTGATAAAATGTGAGTAATGTAATTGATATAATTTGCAGAAAGTAACTTAAATAAAATATTTCCTAAAAAGGTTTTTGTTGACCTACTCATTATGTCAAGAGACTCTTTATAAAAAATCTGGGATAATACTCTTTACAATACTGCATATAGAATGTATTATGAAGTCAAGTTCATAAGAGAAAAACCGCATTCCGTATATAAATCTATATAGGATTGAAGTGGTCAGGTATTATTAAGAAAATATTTAAAGATGAAAACCACATGCTTTTTATAATAAGAGATATTTGACATTTAAACATATGAGTCATCTTATAATCCCAAATGCATAATAGTAATTTTATAGAGTAAAACATAATTAATAGATAGATAGATAAAATATGTCTGGATTCACTTGGCAGTAGTCCTAAACCGAAAGTGAAGAAAGTATTAAGTTACAAAACATGGTACATATTACACACTTAGTGAGACATAAATATAATGCATTTAGCAGATGAAAACAGTTTGATAGCACCTTACATGCTTTTGTTAGCCATGCACCAAAAAGACATAACGACAACAATTATCATTTTTTCTCCTGCTTAATGAGCTTAACCCTTTTAGAAGAAGAGTTTTTTGCAGGAGTGATCTCATCAAGGTTGATAGTCTGGATAGGTTGGTCACTTGAAACAATCTTAGCAGGTGTAGTATCTGGTAGAGGTGTGATGGCAGCAGGTGTTAGTTGGCTGAGGGTGTCCCAATTTTTTCCTACTTCAACATTCTTCAGCTTGCTGCTAGGGGTTTGAATCTGACTAAGTGTGAGTTCAGGATCAAATTCAGAAGTTGCAGAGGCAGTCTGCTGAAAATATGTAAATATTTGTAAAGGTTAGTGCTTCCTTTAAGGTAGATATATAAGCAATTTATAATGTACCAACTTGATTTGAGGTTAGAATAAACTTACAACTGAGACATTAACATCATGTAAACCAACTTGTGTGTCCTCAACCATAGCATTCAGGGCCACATTGTTCTTTTCTGGTGCATGCTGCTAGTATAAATAACATAGTGTATATTAGTTAGATAGATATACATGACTATAAGGTTATCACTAAAGATTGGGATAGTTAGTTTACCTGGTGTTCAGGAAATTTGTTCTTAATCTGATCAACAAAAGCTGGTCCTTCCTTCAAAGTAACCACTGAGCATGTTTTCCACTTAGGTTGCCATTTAACCTTGACAACAATGCTTTTTCCAGCAAGGGAGTCCATTATCATAGGATACTCCAAACGATTAGTAATGCCTTTCTGTTAATTTAAAAGATGTATAAATCATTAACTTTATTAATTTGAGAAGTCGATGACACTCTGAAGTAATAACAAAACCTTGAAGTTACAATCAATAAATCACCTGAATCATATTTGTCCTTAGCTGAGAAGCAGATATTCCCAACAATTGTGTAGCTTCCCGATCCCAAAAAACAAAAGTAGTCTTGTGATCTTCATAAGAAACATCAGCCTCTAGCTTGTACCTGTAAAAATGAATAACATATAAGCCATTAGTATAGAAAAACATTTCGACAATTGATATATGTGTAAGGTACAATTAAGGGATATACCTGACAATTTCAGTCTCGGTGTTGTGCCCATCATCACAGGTATAAGGAGGTTTGTCACCTCTAGCTATCTTCGGACACTTGTGACAAGCTAAAAAGTACCAACCATGCTTAGTAGAATTGACTTTCTCAATTTTCACCGCAGTAACACAATAACTGATCTGCAATAATGATAAAGTAGGACTAATATAAGCAAAATGAACTTATAAGGAATAAAAATGGATGTAACTGCCAAAGTTTGTACCTGGTCCAGCTGGATGATGTTAGACAATGGGATAATCATAGGACTTGAGAGTAAGTCTGTCTCCGAAGACAGTTGTGAACTTCCATATGATTGAGTACACATAATTTGGCTTTG
>Ga0209282_1001524_pt1 | contig 12771 bp, 9 predicted proteins | sample Mtrugardesep15_FD_187529 | JGI IMG/M metagenome (GOLD analysis project Ga0209282, IMG submission 187529) | Root nodule microbial communities of legume samples collected from California, USA - M. trunc garden sep15 (SPAdes) (version 2) | ecosystem: Host-associated > Plants > Roots > Nodule...
TCGGGTTTTTTTCTTCTTCTTTTTCAGATTTTTTAGTTATAAAATCAATTTATAGTATGTAAAATCCTAAAGTTTACTTTTCTAATACAATAGAATAGAATTGTGCTCTTTGCTTAAAGTTTTATGACTTCCTCCCGTCTAAAGGAGCAACTACTACTCCATAACTCAGCTGATCCATTTTAATTAGCAAACGTCTGATCATATTCAATTGCATATACCATTCACATTCAATATTTGATTTGTAAAATACTCTTTGCTATCGTTTACAGTCATTGTTGTATTTATACGCTACATGATCAATGGAAATTGTGTGGTTCAAATCATCTTTATGGTATCAACCTTTTTTTCTCTAAAGCCTACATTATTTCACCAATCCACCAATGTTGATCAAACACATCTTACAACTCCAACCTCTTCAGCAGAAAAACATCTCATAGAGTTCAACCTCACCACTCGACTACCTGTCAATTCTTAACTCTATCGACTATTTTGTTTGGTACGTACAAATTAAAACAATCCACTATCTTCTTGTTGCTCGCCATCTTGTTGACCATGTCATGAAAGGATAAAGAAACTTCTAATTGTTACAGTACAAACTTCTCGACATAGCCTTTCTTGGCTCGTGTGATCCCGAAGTTTGTGATGCACTATTTTCACTTCATCGAGTCTTTAGCAATAAGTCTCGTTCTTGGATTATTTCTTTGAAGGAGCGACTTAGCTCCATTAGTAATGGCACCTCATTTGTTTCATCCTACCTTTAATCCATCAAGGCCATTGATGATGAATTATCTCATTGATTGGGCACCCTCTACCTTGAATTGGTCATTTATGCTCTAATGGTCTAGGATAATTCTTTTGAGAACTCACGGCCTTGAACCACACACAAAATTCTCTCGTACTCATTCTTCCATGAGTTGTACTTTGACTTATTTTTACAATGTAAATAATGTACGTGTTCCCATCACTTTCAACCATGTCCAACGTTGTAACCATATGGACCCCTACATGCCAACCCACCATCAATAACAAGAAGCCTCTCGAGTCATGATATAGAATATTGTGATTAACCTAGTCATTTAGGCCACACCTATTACAAAATTCATGAATTCTCAAAAAATGTGTTATTTGAACAACCATTTGCATGATGACTTATGAGACAACTATAGATTTACAAAGAAAAGTAAATATTGACAAGAAAACCAAAATGATAGAGAAAGAAAATAAACATGATGTGTGTATGAGATAGAAAGTTATCAAAAGTTTATTGTACAAATATCATTTCTCATACCCAAATAAGCCACAAAAGTTCATTGTTCATGTTGCTCAAGTTGCAAGTCCCTCTTACATCCATCCGCCATTATAACTCTTAGATTCAAATGCATCACACGATATCTAATGGCAAATCTCTTTAGTGACCCATAGGTGCCACGGTACCTGCAATTTTTTTTGTGTATATAGGATATTATCAAAATACACTTGATTTAATTTTATTTTACAAACACATAGTCTCTTTTGGGTACCCTCTCCATTCTCACATGCAAGCATTTTAGTAGGCTAGTTTTGATTCTCTAAGGCTATTGGCTATCTAGTTGGAAAATAGTATATTTGAAGCTTTAGTTTTTTTTTTGTTACGATTTGAAGCTTTAGTTTTATTTTAAAAAAATATCATCGCATAACTTGATAATATTTTTTTAAAATAAAATTATATATGTTTTTTATGAATTTTATAATATTTTAGTTAATATTTACCACTCCCTCAATATTTTGGACAAAATCCGCTACCGGCCCTTTCACAAATTACTTGCACTATCTTTCTATTAAAGACATCATGGCATCGACAATCTTCAAATTGCAAACTATAATTCTCTTCCTATTTCACATGTTGATTCTACTTCCATCTCTAGATCCTCTTCAGATTTACATTTGTTATGTTTTATTTGTTCTCAATGTCACGCAAAATCCCATCTCACTTTTCCATTGGTTTTTTTCCTGGAAAGAAAATGATGGTTGCACATTTGCCTAGTCATAATTTTTCACCCATGACCCGTAAGCTACACTAGAAGGATGAACATGGTTCCAATGAGTTAGGATGATCTTCATTTATAAAAAAAAAAAAAAAAAAAAAATTATTTAAATAAAAAAAAAAAAAAAAAAAAAAAAAAAAAAAAAAATATTTCTTCCATTAAAAAAGATAAAAACACAAAAGAAAATTAAAGAAACTGTTTAAAAGAAAGTCAAATTAATAATTGTATATCTCTCATCCACTATCATTTTGTATGTATATTTCTCTTTTAAAATGACATTATTAATTTATTTTAAAAAAAGAAGATGACCTTTATAACTCGGTCCAAATGCCTGGTTGTATGAAAAGGGTATGGGGGAAAAGGACAAAAACCCTAAAATGGTACTAGAATTATTATCTCCACAAACGTTCAAAAATACAATAGTACAATTGGTCATCATATTAATATGCCCACATAATCCAAAAAAAATGCAGTCACACTCAGTCACTAGCTCACACAAACCATGCAGTGTTTCCTTTCACCTAATTAAAACCTCACACAAAATTTAAATGCGACTGGGTACTACTCACTCATTCTTTTTAACCATGAAAGAGATCGATAGATGGATAAATCCACACAAAAGCAAAAAATAACTGCTACACACCAAACCAAACTCATCAATTTTCACTACACGACAAAATGGCTCAAATTTCCAACCCAAAATTTAATTGCAAAATGAATGTGAAACTAGAGAAAAGTGTGTACGTGGCAGTTAAATAGCAAAAACAGTCAAATCGTCCTTTATTACTGATTTACTGCTCCACAGCATAGTGGGCCCCACTATACTCTCTCTACGTACTATTTCATCTTCTCCTTCTTTTTTTCCTATTTATGTTATTACATTGTTCATTCCACTACCAACCTAAACATAGTGAACAATTTAATAGTGACACCACAACAGAAAGAAAAATCAGAGAATGAAATATGGTTGGTCTTGGTGTTGTGCTTGAAGAACAACAATCACATAAGAAAAGGAGTAATATCAACATCAGCAAAGTTATTAACAAAACTACCATGATGCTTAGAACAATCAACAACAAAACTTCCTCTCCACTTTCCTATCATTCTCCTTTTAAGGTTTCAACTTTTCTTGATCAATGCTTTCTATGTAGCAAGAAGCTCTTGCCTGGGAAAGATATCTACATGTACAAGTGAGTTCTCGGAACCAAAATAAATGTAGCATGCATTTTCATCTTATTACATTTCATCTCCTATAGTATATATAGATCTTACAATGCATTTTTTTTTCCTTCTTGGTTTATGTTCCTTACAGAAAAATACCCAGATCTTTTGATGTTAATTGAATTTTGCATTAGTATGGAGTAATTTTTTTTTGTCTTAATGTTACATATTTGTATTTATTGCAGAGGAGACAGAGCCTTTTGTAGCGTGGATTGTAGGTGCAAGCATATTTTAGCGGACGAGGAAGAAGCTATGAAGAAACAGAACATTTTTGAAGAGTGACACTAGAAATGTTGGGGTGGGGGATTTTTGTTTTGTTTTTGGTCATAGATCATATTCCAGTTTTACCCCTGGTTTGATTTTTGTAATGACCTCAGCACCCTTTGTCCTTTATTTTGCTTCCTAGTATGAAGCCAAAATGTCCTTTCAGCTTTTAATTTTTTTGGGTCCATCTATTGTAAGATGAGGGGCTTTCTCTATGGTATGGTACTGGTTCATGCTATGCTTTTACTTTCTTTTTTAATTATTATGTGTAGTTATGCTTTCACTTTATTTGCCCAAATAATAGACAACTGCTTATTTTATTTTTACTTTGGAATTGAGGGTATTTATGGTATTTTCTTCGTTGAAATGTGATTTATTTTGTCTGTGTTTATTTATTTCTACGTACCAAGATAGGAAAATTTAGGAGAAGTTTGTGCCCTTGGTGGATGGTGATGATTCTTTGAAGTTATATCATGCCTCATAGTTGATAGAGGTGTTTGTTTTGAACCAAAATGACAGTCCACGTCAACAACACAGATCACAAGTTTTTGCCGGGGTAAATGCATACAATATTTGCAATTTGGCTATATAGTACATATATTTGATATTTTTATCTCACAGGTGTACCTGATCGAACTATATATGTTTTTTTATTATTGTTTACTGTTTTATTAAGTTAAATATGTGATATTATAGTGGTTTACTAACATGCATGTACATGTTAATTCGTTGTTCTAGATATCATAAAATAGTTTCAAGTGGCAATAAAATTTACGTTAGTGTAAGTATTAGTTGGCTTCAATATAGTGATTAATCCTGAACGGTGAGTTGGCAATACCACGGTCGGTTGTCCTTTAGCTAGATAAAGTACTCTCTCAACTGTGCCAATAGAACAATTTCATGACATTTGGATCACATTTTGGGAGCCTGAGCAAATCTTGAAACTCTTGTTTAGGGAAAGGAAATAGAATTTTAATTTTAGTGAAGTTTGTCTGACATTACTTCATGCATGCCGACTCTAACATCAGGAAGAGAAAAAATAATTACGACACAAAATATTACTCGGTTTTATATATGAGAGCTACCTTACTCTCCACGGTTTTCCGATAAACCACACTGTGCCCCGGCACGGGTTAAGAAAACCACGGTTTTCCGAAAAATCACATTGTGTTTCCGGGCATTAGTTAAAATAAACCAAAAAAAAAAAATTTACATTGAAAACATCACTTTTTAAACTTTAACTACACAAGTTTTAAGATTTATATATTATATTTGTCTCCTTAACCGATGTTGGTTAGCATTTTTCTTTTAAGAATCATGGGAGTTGGAAAAACAGTTGTGTGTGATTTTTGAGGTAGAGCAGGGGGTTGCTCATGGTATGGAAAAGGTATGATAACTTTGAAGTAGCATGAGTGTTCTAACATTCACATTTCGTTATCCATTTTTACCTTGTATGTATGTATGTATATTATAGTAACTGTGAATTCAATGTACCATAACATTCACACACAAATATTCAGTTTCAAAATTCATTCTTCATTTTTAACCAGGAATAAAAAAAACCTTGGAATAATACTTTCATCTGTGCCAATTAAATTATGAAACTTAGAATAATACTTTTGTGCGTGCCAATTCAGTTCTTGAAATTTGCAGCTGGGATTCTGCGAACCACAGAAAGAGAACCAACCAGAGATAAATCTAATTAAGCATTTTGGAATCTGATGCTGTTTATCATTATTCTCTGCACGTGTCCTTAAATCCACTCATTCAAAATACTAGCAATTCACATCTATTTTCTCTCTGCCACCCTCTCTTTTCTTATTGGATGAAGAACCCGCACTCTCCCAATTGGATCTCATGCATCACTGCACAAGTTGCATAGACTGTACAGTCTTTGTACCTAAGACAAAAATACAAACGTTCTACACTGTGGGAATCAAAACGCCTCTGTCTTTTACGATATATGTGTATTCTCGTGAATAATTGTGTTGTATTTGGAGCAAATGTAAATTTAGACCCCAATCATACATAACATAGTAAAACTCATGTTTAGATTTGCTACTCTTGTTTAGATTTGTTGTGATTTGCCAAAATCACATTGACATGGTGATTTCCTTGAAATTCAAATGTGTAGCTTTTGTGAAACAACAACACAATTATTCGAAGAAGGATCAAGGTCAAACCATTCCACATAAACTAGTGTGTGTCCATGTTAATTTGACTGTACACACATGTTTTAGAATCTGGAAAACCATAAATAGTTGCAAGATAATAATTTATGTTGAATGGAAACAAAATTATAGAAGTAACAGAACAGAATTCCCAAGACATGTGAATGGAATGGAACACAAAGGGAAACAGAAAGAACATCGACAATTTGATTCATATCCAAACTTGAGAACCAGTTTGCATGAAATTAGATATACAAGCACAAGAATGTCTTGTAAAGAGTCTGTGCTAGAGGATTTAATACATACAAGAGCTAATATAGCAGCATAATCACAAGACAATTCTCATAGCTGTCAACATTTTTGCCTCCATCAGAATAAGGCTAGCCAGACTTGAAAAGCAAAACCGCTTTCTGATCCAAATAGAAATAAACAAAGTGATTTGTTTCATGAGTCACATAGGAACCTGCAAAAAGAAAGAAGTTTCCATGAACACGATTCAATCATTAACTAGGTTTGTCGTTCAAAGAATGAAAACACCATATAGAATTATATAATTAGGCTTAACAGGACCAGACAATTATATCCTCATTTGATTTAGCAGTCTGAATCTTGTCAAAAAAAAGAAGATAACTAAAAGTGATCTTAGACATAAATAGCATGATACTTGTGATGGTTTGGCTGTGCAACACAAATGACATCAAATTTGCATTAAAAATTTATGGCTTCTGGAACATCTTCATGAAACCCGAGCTTAATCCAAGCTTCGATTGTGCTTGGCTGCTAACCCTTGCAGTCTCTCCATCCCTATCAAACCCATCAAATATTTATATCTTTCATTCTACACTTCCTGATATACAATTGCCAGAAATTCCCCAAGGCTGACATCAAAAGAAAACATTTGTTTGGAAGATCTGAATATTAATTGCCACACCAGAGATCACACTCCCTTGACCCTTCTTTTCTAGAAGTAATATACTTAGAGTAATGAATCTATGTGATTAGCATTTTTAGCCGTTCCAGTTTAAAAATAACAGGGAGCCAGAGGACTCTTGACACACAAAAGGTATTGAGGTGAGATGCTATTGCTAACTAATAATATACAGTTTCACTGCATCAGAAATTTACTGTATTGACTTATTCATAATACAATCGGACTCCTAAGTTCAGCAAACAACTCCATTCATAATATCAAACTTATATAAGTTAAGCTTAAGTCACTTCTGCATGATTAAGATGTGTCGAATGACAGGAGTAGAAATCACATAGGCAGATAACACAAGTTTGAGACTCAAGCAGTGCAGGCAGTGATTTTATATACACATTCACACTAGTAAGGACAATAAGAGATTCAGAGTTGACTTCCTTTTCCACATCACAAAAAAATAAAATGAGTATATTGGTTAATGCAGAGCAGCAAAAAATCTTCAGTATAAAATATATGAAAAATCTAAACCCTCCTCTCAGATGTATTAACGCACATGTTTGTTCTACTCGGCAATATCGCCGGCATAATTTGAAATTCAGATCATAAATTTCATATACATTTGCTTTCATGAAGAAATTTAGACCATATGAGAGGAAAACATAAAAATGCAGTAAATAACAAAGTGCCACGGATTAACTCAACTTTAAATCTTTAGCATACTAACATGTACACAATTTAGCATGGCGTTTGGACTATGGATATTCTCATAAAGATATAATTAGGAACAACAAGATTTTTTTATTTTTTTTTTAGGAAAGGAACAACAAGATGTTGGATGTTGAAAATGGACAATCTAGTAAACTGTGACAGAAAACTGTTTTGGTGTACTAGTCATAGCAACTACTCAATATCATAACACTCGTAAGAGTTCTTCAGGTTCTTCCCTATCAAGCCTATTCTATCCCAAGCGCACATACTCAATCCAATCCGAAATTAACAAACTAAATACTGTTTTTTCAGAGAGGGGAAACTAAGCAGGTATGTGGCCAAATTGTTACGATAAACTGACACGCAGCTATTCCGTGGAAGAGGAAAAGGACACCAAAGCCCCCCTGCAAAGAACACAGAATACAAAGTGGTCCTATACTTCTACGATCAAACTCAGTTGGTCTGTGTTCAATTCTCATCCCTGAGTACCCCACTCAAGAATTACTCATCTCCAGGTAGAAAGAACTCGAAAAAGTTTACAACTCCGAAATTTAATCTATGAAACACATACATTGATACACATGCACGACACTAACTCGTATACACTAATAACACAGTTTAAAAAAATGGAGTACATGTAATTTGAAGTGTCAGACACCAGACACGCCTTAGAATTTCATTTTTTACATTAAAAAATGAGATCACTTAGACCTTCCATTTTGTAACTTCACACCACAATTAGAGAATAGTAGTAAATAGAAAAAATCTAGGTTTTCAAAATTAAAACTCATGAGTTAGAAATTGGTCAAATCAACAGCATTCGCAGTTCGAAAACAATAAATTGAAGTAAAAAATGAGTAAGTTAAGCATAGAGAAATAGATTATAGATCTAATTAAGGGGAATAAGAAATACCGAAATTGCGACCAACAATACAATGCCAAGTCGGACCATGCCTCTTGTCAAACTCCTTCTTTATAGTCTCTGCAACATCTTTCTCTACGTTGTGCCTCTCAAATGCCTAATTCAATTTCAAAATGAAAATTAGAAAAAATTGAAGAAGGAAGAAGAAGAAGTGAATGTTGAAGAGTAAGAGAGACTAACAACGACGGCGATATCAACGGCTTCCTTTTGCATGTCAGGGAGCATATCGGCACTCTTGATAATCACTTTCTTCGTTGCGGGTGTTGCGGGAGAAGCAGATGCAGAGAGTGGAGATGTAACAAGTGGTTTTCGATCTTCGGAGAGGGATTTCGCCATCAGGGCTGCTCCTCCACCTGCGCTGTGCTTCTTCGCCTCCTCGCTCATCTTTCTTTACCTAATTCTCTCTCTTGCAGGTGACTGTGTGTGTGTGAGAAAGAAGAAGAATTAGATTCTCCTTGTTGTTGGTTCTTTGGATTTTAACTATAGAGAATAGAATAAAATTGTTGTTTTACTTTTTACCCTTCTCTTCACTGTCACTGAATTGATAGTAGGTAAAGTAAAGTGTGTGGTAGATTAGATTGGATGGGACGTGGGCACTCACTCACACACCTTTGTAAATCTTTAGTTTCATCTACAAGATGGAAATTGATTATGATATATTTGATTGTTGTCGAATAAAATTTATTTTATCTTTAAAATTTATTTTATTTAAATATTTATAGTTTTTGATTTTTTTTTTAAGAAGAAGATGTATATTAACACAGTCAAAGATGCCTATTTATCACAAGACGTACTAAAAAAGACGTTCAAAATACAAAGTGTTTGTCAAATGATTATAAATACAGTTGTTAGTCGATATCTAAACAAGACAACGGGTTAGATCAGCACTGCTAACAACCATACATAAAAGTGTCATTATTAATCTTCAACCATCGGTAAGAATGAAATTTAACCTTACTCATTTATAGCTTTTGATTTTATAATTGATTTTCACACATAAATTTATAATTCAACTCACTCTATTCAAACACAAATAACTTTTAATACTAAAATCGATTATATAAAATAAATTCTATCAAGAGTGTGGAACACATGTTTAGTGGGTTCGAGTTTAGTGACTTGATGATTTTGTTTAAATTTCTTTTTTAATCAATCATTTTCTTATCAAAATAATTTATTTTATTCAGATTTAAAAAAAAAAAATTACACAAGTAATCAATGTCACTAAAACACAATCTCACACAAATATTTTCTATAATTAACAATTCTTTAAAAGTAATGCTGATTTTGTAAAAAAATAAATAAAGTAATTTTAGTTTCAATTGTAAAAAAATAAGGTAAAGTTTATTTCATTCTTTTTAAGTAAACTAACAGAAAAACTCACACCAAATAGATGCAAGAAATGAAAAATTACTGATTCAAATCTCCACCTTTTACATTAATGTTGAGTAAATAGCCAATCAACCCTTGAAATTGTAACTTTCGTCAAAAACATCCTTAAAGTTTTGCAAAACTCCGGAGGAGTTTTTGACGAAAGTTACAATAATTCATTTTTTTTTAGGAGTTATTCATAATTCAATATGAATATATTTGACGGGAATAGAACAAAGCACCAAGGACCAAAACAAAAGATTTTATATTTACAAGGACTAAAACTAATAATACACTATTACCAAGACTAAAACCCAAACATTTTATCAGCCAATAAAACAAGTTTTATGTTGTGAGGGACCATTTACATATTTAAACTTCAAAAATCAATTGTCTCTCAAAATATTTATATATTTCATTCTACATTCCTTATTTTTAATAAAATATTTATTATTTATAGATTTTTTCCTTTTGATCCTTGTAGTACCATAATTTTTTCCGAGTGAATTAAAAAACTATATAAAAAAGATAATTTTATCATGTTTTTCCATTATTATTAATTTCTTCATAAAATCTATACAATCCAAAAACATGCTTTTATTTCAATAATCCATCGAATCCTTTTTACTAAATTGTTGGTTATTCATCTTTTATTAAAAGAATACAAAAAGAAACAAAATATGTGTATGTTTGACGTGACTCTGTTCCTCTTGAACATTTCACCCAAAAATTTAACAAAGGTCAAAGACAAAGAAAGAGAGCATCGTCACAAAATCAAATAGTCAAAGAAAAAACTTACATAATAAAATTAACAGTGGTTTTTGAAAATAAATTTATTATAACGAAAAAAATGAAGAATTTATTTACCGCACAAGTAACAAATCTCATTCATCAAAGTTAGGAATAAAAGAAACGTCACGTGACATCGCATGAGAATAGTATGGTGTTTGTTCTTTTGGGAGGAATTGACCTAATCCAAATCTCGAGCAAGGGTTAGAACTGCTACTCTAATTCATCATCTAAGTTAAGTTAAAAACAATGTAACGTGACACAATATAACAATGTTACCTTTTCAATTTATGCCATTGAGCTCGTCGAACTCTTGAAAACTCTCGTTTACGTGCCTTTCTAACACAACACCAATTATTGGTAGTTCGATCTACAACAATTCACACACCTAAGGCCGAGTCTGAACCCGATTGAAGAGGCTTATGCTTGCCCTACTCTGTTGTAGCAATTGTTATATGTAATAAATTAATTTATCATATTTTTGATTGCTAGATAAAATGTATATATGGATGCTTAGGTTGATATTATCTAAGACGACATCATCAAAGCCAACCAAAATGATATCACTACTTGCTTCGAGAAAATGACTTAGTTGAAGAGGCATGTGGAATTTTAAAAATCAAAATAAAAACAAGTTTTAAAAAATCACGCTATTTCCATTTCTAACGCATACATATCCTTTAAATCCGTTAATTTTTTATAGAAAAAATAATAATATTTTGCCAATATTACCTACACAAAAAATACTATTTACCTTACTAATTTGCCTTTTTATAAATAGCAATAATATTCAGATACAAAATTTTGGCACCGTATAACTGACATAGTTTAAAATAATGTTTATTTCAAGGGTTCAAATTCCACTTTTAAAGTATACTAATAATTGCTTAAAAAAAATATACTAATTGTTTTGACTTCAAGTTCAAGTTTTTTCCTTTAAGATATCTTTTGTTTTGGGTTTGGTGCAAGTTTTCCTTGTTTTGTCTTTTATAAAAGGTGTTCTATTGAGTGGAGGAATGTGATTTTTTATTTTATTTTTAAATTTTCATTATTTATAGGATTTGAACTTTGAACATTTAAACTCATCGACTATTTTAATAAGTATGATTGTTGTTTATAAGTTACTGTAATATTAGCATTGATTTCCAAGTAATGTAAGGCTTTTTTGGTGTATTAGAATATTCGTCTTCGGTCAAGTCTAAAATACCATGTGGCTTAGAGATCATTCCCGCATGTGATATCAATCTTCTTTCATCAAGTTTATGTCATATTGTCTGCTTTCAGGTTTGTGTATGCGATCATGATTTTTACAAACTACCATTATTGTTTATAAAAGATGCTCAATTAAATTGAGAAGTATGAATGTTGTTTGTGTCATAAACTACCATTATCTTTGATTTCGAAGCAATGCAATGTTATTTATAAATTACCGTTAGGTTGTGAAATATATGTGTCTATACTTTGTAGTAGATACATCATTCGTTTTAAAAAAAATTCTCTCTGCCCTCCACCATGCTTTTACAACTCAATCTTCGATCTAATTCCACTGAAATGGATTTAAAACACGTTAATCTAAAGTAACAATATTAACATTGACAATAAAAAACCTATAGATTGGACAACACGGGTGAGAAGCGCGTGTAGAGTTGCGGATGAATAAAGTATGAGTAAATAGTCAATTACCCTCCTGAAATTGTAAGTTTCGTCAATTACCCCCCTGAAATTGACAAAACTTCAATTACCCCCCTGAAATTGCACAACGTTAATCAATTTATCCCCTCTGTCAAATTTTTCTGTTAATGAACATGACGTTTTGCAAATACCCCCTGAAGTTTTGCACTTATGTGCAAAATGCCCCTTAACTTGAAAATTTTTATATTTTTTTTTTATCCTTAAAAGTGATTGCATTATCATTGAATTGTGGAGCATATTAGCTAAGTTTTGACGGTATACAACCATATATGTTCCTTTAAACGATCAAACATTAACCATGTATTAGAGTCTAATGATATGAAAGTCATCATAGTAAAGTTCAACCACACTTGTCAAATGGAAAACTAATACATGTCATACATAATGAAGCACATACATAATATATGATTGGCATAACCAAGAATTACCAAGACGTCAAAATATATGACTTAGCTATTGCTAATTTTAACCACCCCAAACATTTTCACTTCCTTTATATTGTGAGCGGTGCACACTACCAACACACTTCTCTCACTTTCAAGAAAAAATACATAAATTTGTTACTTCTCTCACTTTATAAAGGATCTTGAAGGAATCATGGTCTTCTTCCCCCCGTTTTCAAAGGAATGGTAATAATATTATATTATGTACATTTCATTATTTTTTTAAGAGAATAAAAAAACA
>Ga0209282_1001526_pt1 | contig 12763 bp, 6 predicted proteins | sample Mtrugardesep15_FD_187529 | JGI IMG/M metagenome (GOLD analysis project Ga0209282, IMG submission 187529) | Root nodule microbial communities of legume samples collected from California, USA - M. trunc garden sep15 (SPAdes) (version 2) | ecosystem: Host-associated > Plants > Roots > Nodule...
GTAATGTATCCTATTCACCACATTCAGAATTCAAGATATATGTATCAGTGACGAAAATGAAAGTTTATTAAATAACTATCATCAAATATCCAGATACAATATACATAACCAACTATATTCGTGATTGATCAAAGGACATACCTCAGCTGCTGAGCGGCTATAATCCACTGGATCTCTTCCTGTAATTGCTTCAAGGAGCAATACGCCAAAGCTATACACGTCACTCTTCTCGTTTAGTAAGCCAGAATTGGCATATTCTGGAGCAACGTACCTGAAAAACACAAAACAATAATTAGTCAGTCACTGCTCCTTGCTAAATGAAAAATCACAATAGAATCATAAAACAAAGAAGTTCTAAATCTATAGACAGAGAGCTTACCCAAAAGTACCCATTACTCGAGTCGTAATGTGACTTTTTCCGGCACCAAGTAACTTGGCTAGTCCAAAGTCAGATATTTTGGCATTGAAGTCATCATCAATAAGAATATTACTTGACTTGATATCACGATGGACAACTTTCGGCTCAATTGCTTCGTGCAAGTAAGCCAGCCTGCAATAAATCATAGATCATCAGTAAAAGGAAACTCACCAAAAGTAAAACGGAACTTTCTGGGAAAACAAATCAGTGAGACATGCTAAATAATCGTACGCTTTAGCTGTTCCAAGAAGAATTTTAATCCGGGCATCCCATGTAAGATAACCATATTGCCGCATGGCACCATGAAGCCATTGCTCCAAGTTTCCATTATTAACATACTCATAAATCAACAACCTGAAATTAATAGGGAATTTCTAAGGATTAAGAATCTAAATTATACAAACCAGTACTCAAAGCAGTGTGCAAAACTGTAAATGAAGTCTAGTAAAAATCAACGATGCCATTTACCAAGATATTTCATGTTAAAAATAAAGACAACATTTGCAGCAGTTAATATAGTTGTAAGATACAACAAATATAGTTGAAAGGCACAAACAGTCAAACACGAACGCGCACACAAACACAGAAACGACCGTGATGATTCACCTCTTTGCTGATTCCAAATATATATAAAATAAAAACAAAAGTGAAAATACGGACGGATATTTAATTTTACCAAAATAAAATAAAGATCAAGATTATATGCTTACCTGTGAGTGCCTTCAATGCAAAAACCCAAAAGTCTAACCAAATTCTTGTGCCTCACATGACCAATAGCCTCAACTTCCACTCTAAATTCTTTTTCAGCTTGTCCACTGCATGATGACCATAAATGATGTTATAAACTAGCTGCTTAAAAATATGCTAATAAAACATGAAACAATATACCATAAAACAGAGTTTTAGATCCGAAAATAAATCCTACAATTCAATTAAATATATTGCCAATACTCACAGATTATTAAGTAGCTTTTTGATAGCCACTGGATTCCCGTTGATAAGCTGGCCTTGATAAACAACTCCATATCCTCCTTCACCAATAATATTGTCTTTTGAAAACTTGTTTGTTGCAAGTTCTAGGTCCCTCAATGTAAACCAGTGTCCCCATCCAAGGTGAGAGAACTCGGGAAGACCAGACAAAGGCGATGGTGAAGTTAAAGAAGGCCTGTGTGCAGAAACGGACTTAGCACCACTTTCTTCACCTGATTGAGAGCCAGCAGCGTCTTTCTCGACGTGAACAAATGAGCCTGATTGACTGCTATATTCCCCATTCTTTGTTTGGAGCAAAATCTTTTCAGATTCTTTGTCACTGAACTTGTCATAAAGACTCATAAAAGCACCATTTTGGGGATGACTATTCGTTGAAACCTGATCCATTTTAATCTCTTTGATCTCTTCAGAAACGGATAACCTATGGCTCAGGGGAAGCATGCCATTGACTCTTCTTGATTTCTTTTTTGAAGTAAGACATATTGATACCACCAGAAGAATGATTACAATGAACAATCCAACTATTAGCCCCATTAGTTCCCATACTTCCAACCCCAAAACAGATGTTTTCTTTGATAACCTCGAGCTTAGATCAGACGCCATTTAACTTCTGCTAATATATCTACAGAAATCAGAAACAAATGTAAGAAATCACTTCTTCACAATTGACCAAAACAAAAAACACAATTGACCATAACAATAACGATACGAAACTCTTTTACTGGATTCTTCACATCATAGATAAACTTGATACAGGAAATAAAATCACACATCCAGTTAAACAAAATTCCATACAGAAAATATATACCATTTGCATATAAAAGCAAATTGATACAGAAATTCATTTCGCCCGATAAAGAAAACCAAAAAGGAAAGAAAACTTAAGCTCCATATGAGACTCATCATTCATATACCAGACAAATCAAGCAAATAAGACCAGAAAAGTGAATGAAAATTGCAACAAGTGGACTTAAGCAATAAACCATTTTAGCATAAAAACAAAAACATGTTCCAACATCAAACTTAGATTTTCCAGCAATGCCACATAGATTTAAAATTAACAAAACTATATAAAATTCAGTCTCAATACCTATCAAAAACCAAAATTCTTCACTCAGATTTCACAAAAAAAAAACTCCTTTTCAGACCCTGCAAGATCAACTCAGAGTCTTAAACACTACTAGATCTCTGAAGCACTCAAATTCATCTTAGATATGAACACTCATTGATGATTTTCCACCAAGACCAAATTCAGCTGAATTGTCAAAAAATGACTTTGAATTGTGGGTTTTGTCAATCTAGCCAAAGGGTATCTGATTTAAATCTCAAAAAAGAAACTTTTGAAAATAGCAAGATGAAACACAGAATGTCACGGCAAGGAACCGAGGAAAAAGTTATAATGATGTTTCATGTGTTTGTGAGATTAATAAAGAAGGCAAGACAAGGAGTGGTAGGTGATGGGAATGGAGTCTGTCCCATACAGTAAAAAAGAAGGAAGGCATCAAAATAGAAACTTCCTTTGCTGTTTCTTTAAATTTCTTCTCTTTATTCTTCTGTCTCTCACTGTGATTGTGATGTGCTTTTTCTATTTCCACTTCATTTCTTTTTTATTTGTTTTTCATCATTCCTAAATGTGACGGTGACAGATAAACAGATACTCCCTATTGGTGTTTCACGTTTTATTGGTATAATTCTTGTTTTCTCCAATTGTTTCTTTTGTATACTTTATGATTTTCTATACATGTGTTTGATTATAAGGTGATACAAATTAAGTAGTTTAGTTAAAAGTGAAGTCAAGATAAAATTGGGAACCAGGGGTAATATCTTCTCATTTTGAGTCATTTTGTTTATTTTATTTTTACCTTTGATTATACCTAACATAATTGAAGATGTTAGTCGAAAACGGCTTACAGTCGAGTTAAAAATTAGTCGATTCTTAGATAGTGAGTTGAATATTTCTCAGGTCTAAGGAGTCTCACGAAAATTGTGAAGGTGTCACAATTAGTCAAAGGTATATGAAATTGATAATTCAGCCTAAAACTTTTGTTCAATATTTTTAGCTTGTGGTCATGAAGAAAATGTTGTCGTGACATTCTGTGCTTCATGTCGTTGCCACTACATTATGTGTTTCAAGGAACCGAACCGATTATAATCTAGGGTTTAGGGTTATAATAATCTACGAAGCAATATTAACAAAGAGAAAGTGTTGCATGGACCACCTACCAACAAACGGAGTGGAATGGGGAAGCAAGATCAAATGTGTGAGCATCACATACACCGAACGACAATTAAAACACACACACACACTAGCCGCAAGCTTAGTCGAACAATAATGATATGATACATTCATAGTCAATAGGATTATGTGCTATGTCATTTTTGTCTATAAATACCACTTGTCAAACTTGTTTTAGCCAAATTATGTATCGTTTTATCTATATTCTTTCCCTCAGATAACTATTAACTCGATCTCCTAACATAACCACTTTAATAAAAAGAGAATCATTGACGATAACTATTAACTCAATTCTCATATAACTTTCAATTTCAACAATAGTTTTGCACAACTTAAAACTAGTAATTATCTATTTTGGTGCCCTTGCAAAATTGGCGTCTTGGATGGCTGTCTTCACGCCTATGCTGAGGCTGAGGGTCACTTTTATAGATTTACCAAACTAATAATAATAGTACAAGCGTAGAATATAAATATGAATAAAACTAGTACTATTTTTTCAATGAGTAATTAAATTCATTTAATATCTCTCTCCGTCTCTCTTTTCATGTTGTTAGCAGTCAAACATCATTTTTAAAACATAAGAAAGACAACTAATCAGTGTGATGTTTAAGAAATGCTAGACTGCACACCAAATAAGCCCAAAGTTGTCATCTTTTGCAAATTCCAGTACTCTTGAATTGTGTAAATGACATGGACATTGCATAATTTATGCAGGGTTATAATTCAAATCTTAAACACTTCATTTTTTTACATTTAATTGTGTGAGCTCTAGTCACTGTGCTATTAAACAAAAAAAAAAATCATTTTAACTCTTTATTTATCGAAACTTCGTTAAGTGGGTTGGTTAGTCAAGAAAATAGACTGGACACCGTATCGATTTTGAATTTTTTGAATATCTACTTTCTAGTATTCCTTAATATACGTCCTTGAATAGACAAAAATGAAAAGGTTGAAAAAATGTAGTACTCCCGTTCTCTAACTCAATTGAGTGATTCTAGTTTCTATCTTTGACCTTCTTCTTTTTAAAAAATTGAGTAGAAAAAATGGGAGGATAAAATACCACGCTCTTCAATACTTGATCCCCCAAGCATAATTGTTGCTAAAGAAATTGGTGGTAATGTGATTTAGACAAAATGGCAGTGACACGGTAAATTTATAAGTGTATTTCCTCTAGTCATATTTATAAACAACTTTTCATTTTTTAGATTCATTAAATAACTTATGTATTTAGACTATATATAGTCTTGAAACATCAGTTAATTAATGAATTTAAAAAAACAAAAATTGCTTATAAATGTGACCAGAAAGAATATAAGATTAGATGAAAGAATTTATGGATAACTTGAGGTGAAGGTAGCAACTAATTTCAAAATGAATTATTATTTTTTCCAAACAAACTAAAAACGTGTCATATATCATAGTACTACTTTCGAGTAAAAGGGAAAGCAAGTCTCAAATTGCAAGTCAAACAAATGGGTGTCATCATCATTGGACAATTTTAACTCATAAGGCTACATTTCCGTCCCATATGAACCAATCATCGGTTTGAATTAAGGTCTAAGTTTGCATATACACGAACCGTGTCTTATGCTTTGTTCCCATATCCCATGTTAATTATTTCTATTTCCATGATTATAATAATTCTTTTCTGGTATATTTTCATAAATTGTTGTATAGTTTGATGTGATTGTATAATTTTACACTATCATACGTACATTAAACTATATTTCTATTATTAGGAAATTTTATTTTATATGCAAGAAATGTTATATGTAAAAAATATTATTAGGAAAATTGAGTGCTAAAATGGACATTGTCACTGCAAGTTCCACCAAAAAACAAAGACAACCCATCTTCCCTCTATTGTTTCAATTTTCACCTACATATTCTTTATGCTATCCGTAAGATAAAGGTTTTATTGTAAAATATTAAGGTACTCGTTTTAGATAACTCCCACATATAATAATTATGATTCACTCTACATGTGATTCATGTGAGTTTCTAGTTGTTATTTTTTTCACTATATTTTTATGAAACAATTTCTTCTTTAAAAACTGTCTTATATAGATGCTGTCCATTTAAAACAAACTCACGTGCTTTGATGTTGTTTTTTTTCCTGTAAAAAATGTTTTGACATTGTTAGTATGTTTTTGCTTTTGTATCTTTAGCGCATCTTGTGCCTTGAATATACAGTTTTTCATTAACGTATCTCTTTGAATATATAATTTTTATTAACGTACAATTTTCATTTTGTATCTTTGATTCTCAAATATGTTTATACGATTACTGTGTCTTCGGACCATCCAATCATAGATATTTACTCGCATTTAACGTGGAACGAAGTAATGCCTTGAAAATGTATGTATTTGTGTGGAGACTGTTAAATAAAAGAATCCTTACTAAGGATAATCTCAGTCGTCGTGGAATGATGATGTCTAGTACATTATTTTGCTCGAGAGGATGTGAGAAGGATGAAACAATTAATTATGTGTTTCTTGGATGTGATTTTTTTGACGGTGTTTGGAATCTTGTTCTTCGATGGCTAGGTATCTCTTTTGTAAATCCAACAGACAATGGGGAGCATGTTTTGCAATTTGGTAGTGCCCTTCTCTTTAGAAAGAAAACATGTTCTTGTTTACAATGGATGTTTTGTGTCTTGATTATTTTGAAAAGAATGCAACTCAAGAATTTTTTGTAATAGAGAATTTCCTTTGGAGCAGCTTATAGATCGCATCAAACCTCACTCATGGTGGTGGCTGAAGTTTCACAATCTCATTTATACTTTGGATTTTAATTTGTGATGGTCTACTTCGTTACTTTGTTTAGGCTTACCCAATTTATAATTTTCAAATGGAGGTTTGTTTCCTTTGGCCTCTTAAAAAAAAAGCGAACAGTCACACTTTCACCCTACAATGTGCAAATGCAGGTTAGGTAAAAGTTCAGTCAAATAATTTGAGTTTGTTAATAATCTAAATTGATGTTTTTAATAATTGTGTTGTGTAATGTTAATGTAACACTAATTTCTCTATTACTTGATGTTCACATACTTAGAGTTAAGACAGCTTGTCCCCGTTTTTTAGGTTATCTTTCACTTAGAAATTAGTGATTAATTCCTCCAAGCAAATAGTTCTATTTAGAGAGATGACCTCTTCTAATAAATAATACTCTTTTATAAAGAGTTCAATGTGTTAATTACTACATAAATAAGTCACATGTACATATGATAATTTGAAATGAAGCTTATTTTTATGGGCAGAGGTAGATTTTGTACATGGAGTAAGAACGGGTGTTAATGATACACAGATAAATACTATGCTCGATTCATTCTTTTCGGTAACAGAACTCAAATTATAAACATAATGTTGCCCAAGGACATGACAAAACAAATCAACGGCCCCTTTATATAATTCTATACTAAATTCTTGGTTTTTCTTGATCTCCTTGGAGGCCGGCTCATGTCACAAATTTATATCGCATCATATTTGTTTATTGTAATAAAAATTGCTTATTAAAAAAATCAACTTCAACTTGTTTAGATATAATTATATAAAATTACCTCTCTTGACACTTAATTTTTTTCTTCTCTAAGATAATATATTTTTTGTAAAATTACTTTTAATAGATTCTCATTTGATATTTTATGATTGTTTTTAGATTCTGTTTTTTTTTAAGTTGTTATAAATAGAAGCAATAATTTTAAAAGTGGTTTTTTTTAAATGGTTATTTCTACAAAAAGTTGTAACGAACAACCTTAATTTGGTCATATCAACTCTTTAAATGAATCTCAACATTTAATTAGTTTATGCATCTGCCCGTAGAATATCCTTGTTTTAAAAAAAAAATTGCAATAGATTTCATATCCTTTTTTACTTCTTAAGAAAAAACACAACAGATTTTTTCTTGTAATAATAACCTTTCGTATAAAATCCCTTATTCGAATCCATCTTTACAGAATTCAAATTAATAGACCACATTATTAGAAACAAACAAAAAACGCAATGATAATTTGATTACATCATTACATGGTCTACCAACATAGATTTCATTTTAATTAAAAAGTTGTCATAATAGTACTCTTGCAAATGATTTTCTCTAATCAGTCCTAAGACAAGAATCTTTGATGTTGGAATTATGGTCAAGGAAGCTTTCCCAGAAACAGATCAGTTGGTGTGCTTTGATTCATGTTTCTACTATACATAGAATCCAATTAATCATATGAGCCATTTAGGCTGGAAATTATGGCTGTTGGGATATCAAAATTAGGACGTGGGTGTGCCGTTTGAGACATGTCAACATATTATTATATGATTGTAATTTATAAACACACACGCAACATTTTACATTCTGGTTTGATGCTGCTGTTATTAGTAGTTGAAACTGATTTGTCTATTGAAAGAGGTTATAGTTTTAATTTATAGTTAGATTAGCTGGTATTGTCACCACATTTTCATTCATTCATGCATATATATATATCCCTGTAGAATTATTTATGATTTATGAGATCCCTAACAGTTCACATGTATTTGTTTAATAAAGTATCTTTAATATATATCCGAAGGTTGGTTCTGGTTCAGGTTTATACTTTATAAGTATAGATATATCTTAATCATTTACTTGGTGTGGAGAAGTTATGTTTACCCTTATTATGCTAAGTTTTTGTTATAAATCATATGATGTTGACTATGATTTTCTACTAAAATTAGGTTTTTGGGGACATACTACACTCCGTGTGGACCGTGTCTAATTAGAAGTTTGGTAAAAAATTGTTTATGGTCGAATTGAATCATTTATTTGTTAATTAAGCCTACTTGTAATCCATCCAAATAAGCTTCAAAGTCCTTCTTTTAAGACATAAGCTTCAAAGTCCAATAAAAAAATATTTGTTCATATTCTAATCTTCCTCGTTGCATATAAAGTTTTTTAACTATCAAATATAAAACTACTTTATACACTTTGTCAACAAGACAACAAAATTATAGACCAAGTACCACTTTAGTTAAGATTTATTTAGAAAGTTATTTCAGCAAGTTTACAGTTTATTTAACTAATTCTAACAAACTAGAGGTGCCTTCTAAACTCGCTTGATATGTATTGGTAGTTCAATAACATGAGTATTGCAGCTAGTATTTTTTTAAAAAATTAAGTCTTTAAATAAAAATAAAAATAAAATATGTTAACATAATCATTCAATAACAAATCTCTTTGTCACACTCAAAGTAAGACCAACACGGAGACACTTTGGGATCGATATTTTGTTCACAAGTTCAATATCAAACAATACTATCAAAAACTGTTTGACCAAGTTCAATTTCAGACAATATCAATAATTGTTTGGTCGGTGTCAACCATTCATTATGATTGTGATAAGTTGTTGGTTGAAAGTTTTTTTTCTATACTTTGAATCATTAGAAGTTGGTATTTGTTTAGTCCATGACAATAAGAAATGACACCAATTTTCTTCTATATAAGAGAGATAAATATTAGCAAACACCCTTTTCAATATACTATTTCTTATTGATTCGGATTTTTACGGGTCATATTAAATTTCATGTGGATTCAAGATCCGCATAATTTAGGGATACTCAATTCTAAAATAGTGAGATTTATTTGAATTTTTTTTAAAAAATATAATATTTAAAAGTGTTTTAGAGGGTGCGTATGTTTTTTACTAAGTCTATTTCATGTATAGGGTGCATGTTGGCTGCATAGTAAGTATGACAACAAAATCCATACATGCGGTTACACGTTTAAATCAAACTCAATTTGACGGGTTTTTCCCATTTTTAAAGAATAATTTCTTAATTGAAAAAACTTAAAAAGTGTATTTAGAGCACTCGTTAACAAAACTTTTTTTTTCTTGTGGAATAAGTAGCAAAAACATGAAGAACAAAACATGTAAAAACAGGTTAAAAGTAATAATAAATAAAAAATGATAGCAAGAACAGCAAAGAATAGAGATTCATACCAATTTGTTTGGGCCTTCTCATTTATTGGTTTGGGCCCTGATGACCTTACTTTTCGCTCGCCCTTCGGTTTGACCATTTTACCTAATGAAATTGGAGGCCTAACTCATCCTTAAAAAGCGGTTCATAAGGTGAGGATTGTCTCACCTGTATAAGCTTTTTATCAAGAGTCGTATCTATCCGATGTGGGACATGGGTATTTTCCCAATACACCCCCGTCACGACCAGCACTCTTTGGGCTTTGGTGCGTGACTCGGCCGTCACGCCCAGCAACAAAGGGGCATGGTGCATGAATCGGTAGGTGGCCCTTGAGGATTCGACAGACTCTGATACTATAAAGAAATTGGAGACCTAACGCAACCTTAAAAACCGGTTTCATAAGGTGAGGATGGTCTCACCTATATAAGCTCTTGTCAAGAGTCGTATCTATCCGATGTGCGACATGGGTATTTTCCCAATACACCCCCGTCACGACTAGCACTCTTTGGGCTTTGGTGCGTGACTCGACCGTCACGCCCAGCATCACTTTTTGGGCATGGTGCGTGAATTGGTAGGTGGCCCTTGAGGATTCGACAGGTTATGATACCATAATGAAATTGGAGACTTAACTCATCCTTAAAAACCGGTTCATAAGGTGAGGATTGTCTCACCTATATAAGCTCTTATCAAGAGTCGTATTTATCTGATGTGGGACATGGGTATTTTCCCAATACACCTCTGTCACGACCAGCACTCTTTGGGCTTTGCTGCGTGACTCGGCCGTCACGCCCAACAACACTCTTTGGACATGGTGCGTGAATTTACCAAGTTCAAATTTTATAATTCGAAATGTATTTGATGTTTTTTTATTATAAAATATGAACTGAATTAACTTGGTCTTGTTCATATTCGACTCAATTTGTTAAAATGACATAATTTAAAATTAATAACAAAATTTAATAATTCAGCACAATTTATTAATTGAACATAATTTTATAATACATCTATGTTAACATAACACTACGTAGTACACAAATGTTTGGCAACTAAAAATAAATTTGTAGTACAAGATGATGGATGGAGAAGACTTGTCATCCATCCCTTTGGGCATTCCGGAACAAAATTGATCAAGTTAGACATTTCTTTGGTCAGGTTTTTTTGAGCTAAAAAAAAATTAAGTGAGATTGAAATTATAATCGTATGCGAAACTGTGGAGTCAAAAACTCAGATTTTGAAATTGAGGGGCTAAAATCCTATTTATGGTCAAATACATGAAACAAAAGCACGTTTAAATCTTATTTTAAAAGTGTGTGGTAAATAGAGATGACAAAAAATTTTGTATCGGCGGTTAAAATATAAGAAACAAAAAGTTATTTACTTTTTTTCCTCGCTTTTTACAAGTGATTATAAAAAAAAAGTAACTAAACAGTTGGAATCAAGTAGTTAATGAACCTACTAAATGACAGACTGTTCATAGAACATAGTTTAATTGTTGAACGAAATAATTTTTTATCATTTTTATTACCTTTTAATTGTACTCTTAATTCCTTCAAAAAAAAAATTGCACTCTGAATTATTGAGATCCATTTTTAAAAAATCGAAGGGTTAAAAAAAATTATATTTTCTTTTCCTCGTACAAAATAATACACTATTTTTCACTTATCTATTTACATTATTTCATTCTTTAATTTTTTTCGCAAAAAAAAAAACTCTCTTCGTCTCAAAATAACTGATCATTTTATTCAGTTTGCATATATTATGATAAGTTCATAAGTGAAAGAGATAGAAAAATGATTTTGATCACCTTTATCAAGTATTGGTGCATTTATCATTATCATAAATGCAAAATAGAATATATTAAATTGAGAGTGATAATTCTATAAAAAAAATTGAGAGTGATAAAATTAGTATTAGTTATAGCTATAATTGAAAAAAAAAAAATCAATTAACTGTAAAGTGAAATGAGTCACTTATTTTGAAACGAAGAGAGGAGTGTAATGTAGTTAATTAAGTGAAATGTTAACTTGTGTCTTGTAATGAGTTAATAAGACTTTACTCCTCTGTAATATAGGTCATTTCCAATTTTTTTCTGTAATTTTTTTTATTCACCCCTGTAATTTTTTTTTATTTGCCTCCCTAATAGACCAAACAAAAACCAACTTTTTTTTACAACGGGGTAAATAAAAAAAAATTACGGAGTGTAAAACCAGAAATGACATATATTACAAGGGTAAAGACCCATTAATCCTTAGTTAATATTTCATCCGTCCCAAATTGTACGACGTTTTGGACATTTCACATATATTAAGAAATGCAATTAATATTTTGTAGAGAGTAAATAATATGGGAAAGATAAATAGTAAAAAAAATGAAAGAAGAGAGAGTAATAAATAGTTAAAGTTATAATAGAAAAAATAACATTAATATTGTATTGGTATTGTAAAACGACATATAATTTGAAACAATTTTTTTCTTTAAAACGACATACAATTTAAAACAGAGGGAGTATATGACAAATGCTAATTTATGTCCGCAAGATACATGTTAAAAAACTGTAAAATAGAAATATAAGTATCAATAATATTCTCAAACTATTTTTGCTCAACTAATTTTGATATTCTCAACTAGTACAGTTGGATCAAGCAAGTGAATGGATTCTCTTCTCAAGATAAAAGTCCGACCATAAATCTCAAACCCACCAAGACTCATTTACTGTGCATTAATGAATGATGAATAGTTTGTCAATGTTAAGGTCAGTCTGTAATTGTCGGTGACTTCCATTTTTACCAGCACTTGTTGAATTCAATCAAGAGAATTGCTTTCCAACTTAACAACACCGTAACGTGATGAACCCGGAGCAATTACCAATAGTCCATTGGTACTATTCATTGGTTGGGTCATATGCATTCACAATCATGTCCATGCATGCATTCAGCATTGAAATTTTAATTTTTGTGTTTAATCTGCATTGAAATTTGGATGATTTAATCTTGACCGAATAATTTAAATGTACCTCAAGGCGCAAAGTTAGTACTCCATCCGTCCCTTAATATAACCACCTATTGTTTTTTTCATATTTCTTAAGAAATGTTGTTGGTGTAGTTAATGTGTCTGTTTTATAGTACAATTTTACAAAATTACCCTCATTAAAGAGATAAAGTGAAAAGTCAATTTATT
>Ga0209282_1001527_pt1 | contig 12761 bp, 9 predicted proteins | sample Mtrugardesep15_FD_187529 | JGI IMG/M metagenome (GOLD analysis project Ga0209282, IMG submission 187529) | Root nodule microbial communities of legume samples collected from California, USA - M. trunc garden sep15 (SPAdes) (version 2) | ecosystem: Host-associated > Plants > Roots > Nodule...
TTTTTTTTTTTTTTAATATATATGGTGGGTCATATAACCTCTTCGTTATAAATAGCAGCTATAAGTGTCTTACCACAAGCATCAGTACTTACAATTCCTTCGTCTCTTTGAGCGGGTTTATTTTCTTTTCAAATCTGCTTCCTTTCTTTCTACCTATTTCTCTTTTGCTCACATTTGAGCTACTAAACTTCATAATCAATCAAGTCATATATATTAATATATTCAACACTAAAATCATCACACTCTATATATCTTCAAGAGTGCCAAAAAAGTACATAACCAACAATATTTTCTACTTAGCAAATATTCTTCACCTCGCCGCGTGTTTATAGTTTCTGACATTAAAGGTACGGTATTCCCTGGAATTATGCGACCCAGAATATAAATACTAGTAACTAGTACTAGTATATAATTAATTAAATTGCTTGTAAAATTAATTAATTTTATTTCTTGTCAGTTTGCTTTTCCTTTAACATGGATAAAACGTTAATTACAGGTTAATTACAAGACATGCATGTTTTGTGCTGGTTGTCTTGTCTATATATACTCTATAATCATCACTTAAGCAAAACTCTTTGTATATATTAATGTCTCCTTTTTCATACCATATACAAGGCATTGCTTTGCTTGCAGATATATAGATTAAGTTCATTTATTTTTTTAGATCCATTATTCTTTTCTCCCCCTTGTTAGATTCTATTTGTAGTTGGATTTAATAAACTAATATGCTTATGAGCTGGTTTTGCTAATGTTATTCATAACACGAGTAAATTAAAAATGTCTGGTCAACTTTGTTTGCAGGTTACACTTTCTTCATTAAATTTGATAATTAAGAAGAAAAACAAGAGGGAGAAAAAAAAAATGATGAATATATTTTCAGTGTCGGGTGCTGTTGCTTGCAAGCCTCTAGTTAGTTTCCAACCCCCACTAATGGATAACAATTCATTGTTTCAACAACATCGTAACAAGGAGAAAGTACTTGTGATCATGGGTGCCACCGGAACCGGGAAATCCAAGTTGGCAATAGATTTAGCAACATATTTTCCACCGGCAGAGATTATCAACTCCGACAAAATACAAGTTTACAAAGGACTTGACATAACAACAAACAAAGTCACGGAAGAAGAGTGTCGTGGGGTCCACCATCATTTACTTGGAACCATTGATCCTAATTCAGATTTCACATCCAAGGAGTTTTGTGAGCAGGCGACGATGGCTGCTGGTTCTATCGTCGCGAGAGATGGGTTACCTATTATAGCAGGTGGATCAAATTCGTACATTGAAGCTTTGGTTAATCATCATCATGAGTTTCATACAAGGTATGAATGTTGTTTTCTATGGGTTGATGTTTCACGTCAAGTGCTTCAATCATCTTTATCCACGCGTGTGGATCGGATGATTGAAGCAGGTCAAGTTGACGAAGTACGTGAAATATTTAACCAAGAAAATCATGATTATACAAGAGGGATACGAAGAGCCATTGGTTTACCTGAATTTGACCAATTTTTTAGAGCTGAGTTAGAAGGAAAAGTTGATGAAAGAACCATGAAGAAGCTTCTAGAAGTTGCTATTGATGCTCTTAAAATAAATAATATTAAGCTTGCTAATAGACAAGTGCAGAAGATTCATAGGCTTTATGGTATGTGGAAGAGGAACATGCACCGTCTTGATGCTACAGAGGTGGTGCTTAAGGAGAAAACTTGGGAGGATTGTGTTTTGGCAAAAAGTCTTAGGATTGTTCACAAGTTTCTATATGATGATTGTTCACGTGTTAGAAATGGTGGTGGAAGTGGCGGTGGTATAGTTGTGCCTGCAAATATTGGTTCTGCCACGGTGGCAACAGCAGTAACCCATTAGAGGTAGGGTCGAGCCAGCAAGAGAAGAATCAAAAATATTATATAGATCAAACCACACCACTGACATTACAATATTTGGCATTTCACATTTATTTTTTTATTTTTTGTTTTCACCCCACTCCCCTTCCTTAGAGTCATGTCATTGTTAGTTAAGGCTTACTTGTATACTTACTAGCAGTTGCTATACATATATATATATAATGTCTTGTTTGATTAAACTACTGGACAGTTTTCATATATATTATATACAATATTATACATTTATTTATAGTACTACATAATACTTATATATGTGTGTGAAATATCGATGTAATATTGTTACAACAATTACAACAGCTAGCCGATCGATATACATAATTAACAATGATATATCGGCCGAATTCAATATTTTAACAATATGGGGCTTGGTATATAATACAATTCGTTGCATTGTTGGCTCTTATTTATTGTGTATATATGGTGTAAGTAAACTTGCACCTAAAAAAAAGTAAAAGTTGTAAAAAAATTGGAAAATGTTGGGTACACTATATGTGGATGTATAATAAAAAGAGAAGTATAAAGAATATTTAACTCACGACTCTGATAAAATATATCCAGATAAAATATAAGGGATATTTGGTATGTAAAAGAGAGACTGCTTTAAAATTTTACCGTGAAGAGATAAAAACATGAAAAAGTACACATCTCTTATCTTATAAATGAGTTTTGTGATGTTGGTTTGCATCAAATTGAAATTCTAATGATTATTGAATTAGAGAAGGATTATAGGAGAGTTCATTAACCATCAACATTTGGCAGCCGTACAAGTGAGAACAAATTGAATATGAATCTTGCAGCACGAGTGGATGAATGGATGGGTTCTTAATTTGTTTTCTCTTGAGAATGAGGATCAAACTTGTAGTTCGTAGTGTTGGATTAATTTTTCTTTTTCTCTTTGACTTATTAGTAGTTCGGCATGCTCTCTGTCCCCCTTTTTTTTTTTTTTTTTTATTCTTCCGTACCGATCGATCTAATACGGTGCATTTGCATCAAACATCATAAAGTTTCTTCTTAGTGGGCCAATTAATTGCTGGGTGATTTGTGATGGCCAATGGCATCTTCTTTTTGACTAAATACAACGGCCTCTTTTAAGCTTTTTCTAGAGTATCTTTGAAGAATAGTTTGTAAACTTCTCGTTAACCAATTAAAATCTGTCACATATATAAACATGGTTGCAAATAGAACGAAAGTTAGTTTATAGAGTACCATTTACAAACTTACTTTGTGGTTGATTTTGATGTTTGAAGAATAAATTATCTACGATTCATCAAATGTAGCCTAGACCTCACACCTCTTTTACCATGCAATAGAAGTTTTTTGGATGATGATATTTGTACTAAATTATGATGCTCTGATTTTTTAATAATGGAGAAAATTTATGCTTAACCCAAGACAGTAGTTTATGGTAAACAAGATCTTAGTCTCAATGAATACCTATAGATGTTGTATAACTCAACTCAACTATATAGTAGTCAGAGTTTGTTGTTAGTTGTAAATAAATAGTTTGTTGAGATAGTTAGATTACTTGTTATTCAAGTAATAGATCAAGTCTATATAATACTCATATGAACTACTCAATTCATAATCAATCAATATAGTAAAACTTGCACCCTCTCTTTTCTCTCTCTCAATTTAGTATCTTCTCTCTTTTTTTAGAGTACAAGAATACTCTTGCACCAACAACAAAGAAATTTATATTTATCTTTTTCTTAAAGATAGTAGTATGGTTCGAGCCCTAGATTTAAGATCTGGACCGAACCTTAGAGTCTGAAATTTCGGTCTTTTTGTTTCATTATTATTTTTATTATTTTATTTACTAATAATGTTTAGTTTCCAAAACTTGTACAATTTATTTGATGGCTTAATTCAATATTGAGTGGATGAGAAAACGCAATTCCCCCACCCCATACCAGAATGACAGAAGTTACATAGAGATTTGATGGGTTACTGATAAAATTGATCAGCACTTAATATGCCAAATATTATGTCACGTAAAATTACTTTTTTCTTCTAGAATATTACGATATTATAATGTATACTTTTCATAAAATTTGACTGTTATTTGATTCTGCTTGTTAAATCACATTAATTAAATATTTTCGCAGATGCATTGCTTGTTTTTAGGTTGATAAGATGCATTGATTTTTTGAGTGAAACTATTAACTATATACTACTCAATTATAACTGCCCAATATAATATATTCTTATGCGAAGTGTTTATGGGGAATCTTGAAAAGGAGAAAAAAGGCGGTAAACAGTTATATAAATGGTGGTGGCATAATGCACTCTAAGTCTGTCTTCTTATCCCATGATTTCCTATACTCCCACTCACCATCCATTGCTATTTTTAGATTATGTTAAATTATGACTAATCTAGCTGAATATATGGTTCATTTAGATTATGTTAAATGTTATGGTTGACATATATGTAGCTGAAATAACAAAAAAATACCGTAAATTGAATAAACTATTTTTTTCAATTGAACTAACTACATACATTTTTTAATGTGATTAATGAATTTATGAATATCACTACTCTTTAAAAAAATAGATGCATAAATTTGTAAAAATAAATAAATAAATCGATGCATAAAGTTTTTTTTATGCAGTCTATATTATTAATTTTGAATGTTAATTGGACCTGCATCCGAAAAAATACATAGTTTGTTTTTAAGTATGTATGATTTAATTTATTCGGTACTCCTGGGATGGTGATGATTATTATAATATGCATCCCGTACTCACGTTTAAAAAAAAGTTTATCTCTAGATGAATTCATCATTTTAATGATTATTATAATATTCATCCCGTACTCACGTTTAAAAAAAAGTTTATCTCTAGATGATATCATCAGTTTTATATTATTTTTTTAGTAAATCAATTTTATATTATGCGTCTCATTTAAAATATTATTATCATTGTACCCAAAAAGAAAAATCATTATCATAATCTCAAATTACTTGTCGATTTACGGTATATTTATAGAAGAAACGAAACATATGCTTAACATTATAAATAAACAAGTACAAATATGAGTACTAAAGTATCCATGCTCCACTGCTAGGGAAACAAATCAAATTAGCATAAATCTTTTTTTGTTTTGTTTTTAAATTAGCATAAATGATATAGATAGTGAAAAAGGAGTCTACCTCTAATTTTATTGTTAAATTTAGTAGAAAGGATTATAACTGATTATAATTTTCTAATTCCTAAATTTGTTTTGTTAACTCTATATTTTTAGTCCCCTAAAAAACACAACATATTTTTAGTATAGTTATGCCCATACTTATGTTCATATTCATTAATTAAGCAAGTAATTTCTCTACGCATAGATAGGGATTAGTTTTTACATAATATTCTTTTTGAGTCCATCACCTATATTATCAATTCTTATCCACAACCTCCCTTTAAACTCCCCTCGCCCAAAGTTGATACCTTATGTAAAAAATTGTTTCCATGACGCGAAATTGAAAAAAAGGAAGGAAGGATCACATTTATGAATTAATTAACAAGTTTTCAAGTATGGTCAAAAATCACCTTTTGTAAAGGGGCATAATTAGTCTTGTACCAAAAAAAGAAAAGAAAAAAAAGGGCATTAGGCATAATGCATATATAGTCTTGGCTTTGCATCCCATAATAAATAAATAAAAGGAAAGTCTAAAAGGAGTACCAATTTTTCCAATTCTTCTTCAGCCTTTTTGTCCACATCAAACTTATAAATCAAGAATATTTTTGCCATAGTCTTAAAATAAAACTATAGTATATGTTCTTCTTTATTATTAGTTTCAGTATACTGTATATGAAAGTGATTTACATGCACTTCAGAGCTCGATGAATGATCTACAAATTTAGAAGTATCATTATGATCAGCGTACACACATGGTATCAGGGTTCCTTTTCCATATTTGTGAACAAATCTATGATATAACTCATAGTATATATTATCATTATATATGATTGCTGCCAACTGTGTACGCAATGAGCTTCTGAAGTGGTCCATGACATGTGATACAAAAAAAAATAGTCTGGTCCAAGTGATAATTAAAGAATTTGAACCTCTTAACGATGAAGATTAATCACCGTTAAAAGGTGGTGAAAACTTCGTAATTATAGTATTAATATAGTAACAAAAACAAATAATTAATAAAGAAAAAAATAACAATTTCACCAAATTAATTTATTAACTATTGATGTGTTCTCGTTAACATATATTAAAGTGGAGGTATTCAAATAAAAAATAAATTAGAAACTAAGGCTGTGTTTAAGAAAAATATTGATATCAGGTAACTATATATACCCTCGGTCACTAATATAAGCAAAAATCCATTTTTTAGATACATTCAATAAATTATGTATGTGACATATAATAAAGATCACATTCATCATTAATTAAATATATCTAAAAAATGGATTTTTACTTATATTAGTGACCGAAGGGTGTATATGGTAACAAATAGATAATAGCAAATAAACTAGCATACTAAATTTGTAGTGTTTGATAAAATTAATGATTAAATGACTAATATGAAATGACATAAAATGTACTTTCAATTGATATGTGAATTTTTACAATTAACATAACAAAATGGTAAAATTGAGTTAAAAAAGGATACCCTATAAGCTAGTATAACAAACTATAAGCTTATGAGTTATGATATACAATTGTTACTAAATACTTCTATTTTAGTCATATGAACTTATAAACTTTAGTATAATCTATCTATTCCAAGCTAAAAAATTGGTCTTTTTTGTAGGAATCTTAAAAATTGGTCTCGTCAAACAGGGTTTAAAATTGATAATTTATTTCATTTTTTAAAAAGAAAATTGATTACTCATTGTGAGATAACATGAGTAATTATTTTAAAACAATCAACTAATTATCATCTGAATCAAACGTTATATTTAAAAAATTGTCATGCTGCTAACTTGTTAAAGAAACAAGTTAGCAAATATTAAAATTGGTTTTTATCGTCGTCACTTTCTTGAAAGCAATCAATTGGCATGGTTTGGCAAAGTAGTAAAACTGTTTTGGCAAAGTAGTAAAACTGTTGAGTGTTGACTGTTGTCAACGTTTAGTTGATTAAGCACTCGTGTTGTATTCGATGGTGACTTCCTGATTGAAAGACACTTTACTAGAATAGCAACAATTTAAAGGTAAAAGAAGATCAATCATGGGAAAATAACCTGCAAAAACTTCTTTTCCCCACATTAATATGTCACTTCCGATTCTTACAATATTACCTTAATGATTAATCTTTCCCTATCAAGAGCAAGTCTGGTCAAACAATACCTCATGGGAATCCAAATTTGGCAGCTAATGCGCGCATGGGTGGGGGCTGATTGAGTGATCAATTGTTTGCTTCTTTTTTTGGCTTGCTTCTACTAAAGGCTAAAACATCAACATATGTGAACTATCATAGGAGTATTAATTATGGTAGATTTTCTTCAAAAAAAATTTATGGTAGATTTTAGTTGTTCTCATGAACCAATTTTTTTTTTTATTAATAATAGAAGTGCATAATATCAACAAATAAATCTCAAGTTAGATTCATAGTTTTGCTTTTTTGTTGTGTTACCTTACGTTCACTTCCCAATAAAATGAGAAATTTAGCTCATTCACTATAGTATATAAAAGGCTTAATTGCAATTTTTTTTTTAAGAAACTAAATTAGTCCACCTAAATTGATACTGGAGAGAATTAAACCTGCAACTTTAAAGAGGAGTACACTCCTAGATCCCAAGTCAATATGACAAGGCCAACCCAAGTGGGTTGCTTAATGGCAATTTTGATCTCCTAATTTTAACAATTTATGGATTTTGGTCCCCTTGTTTATAAATCAACAATTTTGGTCCTTTTAATTTAACAATTTATGTATTTTGATCCCTCTATTTCTTAATCAGCAATTTTAATCCTCTTATTTTGTCAATTTATAAAATTGAACTTGTCATTTTTTTTATAAGCCGGTATGATTAGTAGAATCAAAATAATTTTTCACATAAAACATCTCAACTTATAGAAAGGGACTCTCCCAAAAACAAAAGTATGCATGCTTTCAAAGATTTCAAAACAAATACCAATATTAACCATGGTATATATGTCTTCGAAATTAATGACTAGGTTCACAAATAACTTTATCATTGAGCATACACGGATGAAAAAAATCAACATATGTGTAAATGCAATAGCATAAGGGGCGTATGTTACAGCTAGGGGTGTAACAGTTCAGTCTGGATCGGTTTTTGGTAAAAAAAAAAAATTACCGAACCAATAAAATCTTCATCAGTTCGGTTTTTACCATTTTTCCAAAAAGAAACCAAACTAAACTAGTTGGTTTGGATGGGGTTCAGTTGATCGGTTTGCTTGAAAATACATTTAAAAAAAATTATATTTTCACATATTTGTATTTCATGTATACAACATACTCAAATATTTCATAGAACTTTGTTTTTCATGTTCTATGTTTTTCAAACTACTTTGTCTAACTAACATGAAAAACTAACAAGAGATGAACGATCCCATCGACAATAGATTAGGTGTGACTGACGTAGTGTGTTCTTTTTTAGTTGAAACAAAACAGAGTGTGAGTGATGAGATGAGATGATGATGAAAGAAAGTGAATGAATTAAGGAGTATTCTATGTTGGACTTTAATTTTAAGCTTAATCATAAGTGTGTGTGTGTGTGTATGTGTGTGGAAGGATAATATTACTAAAATGGGGAGCGAGGTTATCATCAATTCGGTTTATCGATTTTTTGAATCTCAAAATTAAAAACAAAATAGAGTGTGAGTGATGAGATGAGATGATGATGAGAGAAAGTGAATGAATTAAGAAGTATTCTATGTTGGACTTTAATTTTGAATTTAATCATAAGTGTGTGCGTGTGTGTGGAAGGATAATATTACTAAAATGGGGAGTGAGATTAGCATCAATTTGGTTTATTGATTTTTTGAATCTAAAAATTAAAATCTGATAACTAAACCAAACTATAACAGTTTTGGTTGGTTCAACTCAGTTTTGAACTGAACCAAACAAGGTCGAATACTTTTTTGGCTTCATGAATTTTTGATTTCATCGGTTTTGTCCAAACCACTTGCACCCCTAATTACAGCAAAGTATTCAATTTATCATAAAACAATACATGCAAACTATAGAAACTTTAGAGTATGAGCAATACTACTAATACAAATATTAATCAAGGATTGTCTTAGTAACTAATGAAAAGGTTCACATTTTTTTTTCTAGTAGTCTAGTGGCTAGAGCTCACACAATTAAATATGGAGAAGTAAGGTGTCCGGGGTCGAACCCCAACCCCTATAAATTATACAATGTCCCTATCAATTGAACTAAACTCACAGAAACAGTTCACATATAATTTTATTATTGAACTTTCTTGGCGAAAAAATCACCATGTACATAAAGTACAATAGCATAAATATTTATAAAATAGAGTATTAAATATCAGTTAAGTAGCCCCTCTTAACTCACAAGAGCTTTCAAATTATTATCGCTTAGGGACTAAAATTGGTGATATAGTAATTCGGGATGAAAATCTAAAAACTGTTAAAATATAAGGACTAAAATTGTTGATTGAGAAATAGGAAGACCAAAATCCAAAAATTGTTAAAATATGAAGACCAAAACTACATAGAATAAAGTCTCTATTTTATTAAGCTCTATTCAAACAAAGCCTAAAAGTCTAAAATATAGCTATTCTTTAAAATGTTTACAAGTTAGCCTTTAAAAAATTTGTCCCTGAATTTTAAAAAGAAATATACAGATTGATCTTTCTTTTTTCTTCATATCGGAGCTTCAACTTTTTGAATTCTCATCTTTATCCAACAAATTTAAAATTCTTCATATATTTATCTATACGTTTATTCCAAAATTGTTCAAATTTAGAAAAATAGAACAAAAAAATTTAACAACGAAGGCTTTTATTTTTAACAAATAACGAAGATTTTTTTTGAGTAGTGATATTTGTACAACTATTTGTGACAACTTTCTTTTTCTCTCTTTTTATTGGTCAAAAACAATAGAGTGAGAGAAAAAGGAAGAAAGAAAATAAGATGATAATGTGAATATGAGAGAGAAAGTTGTTAAAAGTTGTCACTAAATAATTATATAAATATCATTTCTCATTTTTATTAGTCAAGTTCATACCAACAAAGTTAATAATGCATATAATTTAACTAAAATAGTTAAATTAATTAGAATTATAAATTTTTTTACAATTTCAATTTCGTAATCTATAGTTCCATACAATTCTAATTGTGCAATATTTTTGGCCACAAGGAATTTGATCTTATCGCGATAAAGAGCTTCTAGTAGCCATGGCTTAAAAGGCGACGGTGCCGTCAATTCAATTCGTAGCTTAAGGACAATGCATACATACACTTTGATAATGACATGACTACTCATCTAACGATTCACCAAATACCAATCATAAGTTCACGTGTGCATGTTGACCATGATAAAGAAATTAGAGATACTATTTTAGTAGACTAATTTATATATTTAAAAAATGATAGAAAATAAATTGTCAAAAAATTGGTAGAAAATATAAAATAAGTGACGTGATGGATAAAAGAAAAAAATAATATGTATACTCTCAATAAAACAAGATTCCAATGAATTATGGCAAATTAATGTTACAAAATTATTTTAGTCAGCAATATTACATTGTTTGAGTAGAACCGAATTCAAATTTCTTAAGAGAGATTTCAAAGTCGAATCTTTAAGTTTAAAAAAAATATGATATGAAAATGTAACCTCTTTAAAATGATCGATCAAATTTTATCTAAAAACTTATATTGGACAAAGACTTGAATATTTTACATCAATAACATAACTACTCAAAAAATATATGTGTATGGTCTTGGTCAATATATCCCACATTTTTTAGCTTCCAAATTGAAGTGTTTGTTTCCTTGCTATCTCCCTTGTCCACTTTTAGGATACGTAAGTTTACCAAATTCGTACCTTCATGGAACTTGTTAATTTTGGTTTTGGTCCATCATCAGTTTTGTCTGTTCGTAGCTCCTATTTTGTTTTGATCGATCAAGTGAATTAAATTTGTAGCATGTTGATGTTTCTTGTCCTTAACAGAAGTGGGTGAGTGTCCTATATACTACCATCCACGTTAGCTATCTTACAACTAAGAAACGCGTAGCTAGCTAGCAAGCTGGAGATTCAACGATAAATGGTGACACGGTTTTGGGGGTTGAGCATTCGAATCATTTAACCAATTATATCATTTTAAACTTTATTCTTATAGTTTATTTTAGGGTTTTGTTAACGAGTGTACTAAAAACATTTTTTAACGATTTATAATAAAAAAATTATTCTTTAAAAAGGTTAAAAACTCCAATTTTCAATGCATTAATTTCATAAATTTTGACAAGAACTTACTCCCTCCGTTTTTAAATATAAGCAAAATTGACTTTTTAGATTCATTCATTTAATGATGAATGTGGTTTATAATATGGATCACATTCATCATTAAATGAATGAATCTAAAAAATCAAATTTATTTATATATACAAACAGAGGAAGTACTATTTAAAGTTACTAAACAATGTCCTAAAGACACTTGTTAACATCTTCCTTTATTTTATAACACTCTATTCACTTTTAAAAATGTTTAGTCATATACTATAAAAAAAAAATGTTAGTCATAAAATAATCGTGATCAAGTTCAAATAATTAATAAATATAAATTAAAAACAAATTATTTGACAGAATCTAAATTAAAATTCTAACTAAAGTCCGATCGTTATGACCATTTTCCTAGAACCAGACTATTAATAATACAAAAACAATGCTTGTCAAGTTATCTTAACTAAGTATGGCCCGTGTTATTCCTTTTGTATGGCATTCATTGAGATTTTTTAGTTATTTATGATCATTTTGGAGATTGCATCATTTCTTTGCTTAGTTGCTAATATCATGTCATGAACCGTCATCTTATCTCCATAGATAGGGTTACCTTAGATTTGCATTTGTGTATATAACGATGAAGAAGATGCTAACTAGTATTTCCTCATTTTTGCCCGGCTATAATATATGAGAAATGCTAACCGGTGTCTTTGGATATTGGTTAAAGATATGAAAAAAGAAAGGGAAACGCTAACCGGTGCTCTCGACACTGGTTAAGGATATAAAAAAGAAAATTATATAGTAGTTAATGCATTGAAATTGTGTAATTAATTGATAATAATGTCAAAAACAGCTTCTTTTTATAGTAATAATTTCCTTTTATGGTAAGATTAATCAGCCCCAAAAGCACCGGTTAGCAGGACCCAAAAAGAAATTATATATTAATTAATGCATTGAAATTGTGTAATTAATTTATAATCATGTCAAAAATAACTTTCTTTTATGGTAATAATTCTATTTTATTATGCTTAACCAGTGTCCAAGACACCGGTTAGCAAGACCCATGATATATAATATGTTTTTCAATCTTGATATAATCTTCACAGATATTAAGAATCTATGTAAAGCTTTTAAAAGATGACACACATGCATTATGACATTCCTTTTAAAACTTTTATTAAACTGAGTTGTGAGATTAGTGAATCTTTGTCGATCTACTAACCACCCTTTAGATATGATTCGAGAAAGATTTGATGAAATAAATTCATTAATTTTGCCATCATTCCATTGTCCAGCCGTAGTTAGATACGCATGTGAACTTTAATCTCGTTGAATTCAGTCACGTTCTTTGGAACGATAGTTCCTGATCAGCCAAGAAAAAAATGGAACAACTTAGAGAGAAAAAATAAATAATACTTATGTGTTAAACATTTATGAAAATTTAAGAACGCGTATACTTTTTATGTGTAATATTTTCATTTTCACTACT